>ERZ795048.1885-NODE-1885-length-17892-cov-5.933565_pt1 | contig 17892 bp, 12 predicted proteins | sample MGYA00375132_ERZ795048 | MGnify/ENA primary metagenome ERZ795048 (study PRJEB30177, sample SAMN05720225) | activated sludge metagenome | isolation source: Anaerobic digester | place: Hong Kong | collected 2014-12-17 ...
ATATCCTTTCAGTTTACCGTAATAGCGGTACTGTAGTTTAGAACGACGAATATCCCCCACCTTATAATCCCCAGATGGACTGATATAATCATACTGAGATTCAAATCGATCTACTCCTGTCGTTGCAGTGAAGTATAAGTGAGAATCCACTTTGTATCTAGCCCCCATATCTGCGCTAGTTCCAGTGTAATCCAAATTATACGTGTACACTTCTTTTGCAGGTAGCCCTGCAATCTCGTCTAGCCCTTTCACACCTGGACGTTCTGTTTTACGATTAAAGAAGCTACCTTCAGCCCAAATAGACAAATGTCTATCAAAGGTATACCCAAAGTGTTGATTAAACTGATTCATATGATAAGGGTTTTGCATATGTCTGTTAGTACCATATTCTTTCCCTTTGTAGATTTCTCGATTGCTTTGTTGCCATCCGTCACTATGCACATAGTTGTAACTAGTCTGTGTTTCCAACTTACCATCATTGGCACGCACATTAAATTGTTGACTTATTTGCCCGTAAGTTTCCACTTTAGTATGCGAGGTTACCTGTACACCATCCATAGGTTTATTAGTAATGATGTTGATAACACCAGCAATAGCATCCGAGCCGTATAATGAAGATGATGCTCCCTGAACCACCTCAATACGTTTGATATTACTCATATCAATACGAGTCAGATCCACATTACCAGAAATATCTCCATTTAAGCGTTTGCCATTCACCATAACCAATACATAGCGGTTACCCAATCCATTCATTGTCAGATAAGCTCCCATAGATGTATTGGAGAAAGTCAAGGACGGTACAAATCTCGTCATAGCTTCTTGGAAATCAGTCACATTGGCCTGTTTTAAATCTTTTGCATTAATGACTTCAACAGGCGAAGTGGCATCTTTCAAACGTTGATGCATCCCACTACCAGTAATGACTACTTGGTTTAGATTAATCTCTTTGTCTACTTCATTTTGCGCAAACGCACCGCCAACTAGTCCCCAAAGGCACATAGCAGCAAACAATCTTTTGTTCATGTTTTTTGATAAAACTACTGATTTACGATGTATACTCTTAGCCCGAGAGTACATTAATATCACAACTTGGCAGGTTTCCTGACTTATCACCTATGAAAAAGGACCTTCCCATTGTGTTTATGTGATACAGTATGATTGCTAAATATACATCACGTATTACAACAGTGGCCATAAAGAATGATTTTCATATAATGGTGAATTACAGTAGCGGGCACTGCTTCGGAATAGCACCGAAATTCCCTTTTATACTTTTCCAGGACAGAAAAGTATCACCAAATCGGTCGCAAAGTTACAAAAAACTTCTACATTTGCATACTATGAATCAGACTAATTCCCCAAAATCAAGTTTTGTATTAGCAGCCACCTCCTCTGGGTGTGGCAAAACAACCTGCACGATTGGTCTTTTGCGTGGACTACGCCAAAAAGGATACACCGTACAGCCATTTAAATGTGGCCCAGACTACATAGACACACAACATCATGCCATTGCCGCTGGCACACCCAGTATTAATTTAGACACTTTTTTTAGCTCTCCAGGACATCTAGTAGACTGCTATCAACAGATCCCTAGCGATAACCACACAATACAAATTATTGAAGGAGCAATGGGACTATTTGATGGCTACAAACGCTGGAAAGGTAGTGCAGCAGATGTCGCCATGACTCTTGACGTACCAGTTATCTTGATCGTTGATGCACAATCAGTTGCCTATAGTGTAGCTCCCCTACTTTATGGTTACGCACACTTTAATCCTCAAGTACGTGTAGCTGGTGTTATTTTCAACAAAGTAGCTAGTGAAAATCATTATAATTATCTTGTAGATGCTGCATCTGATGCTGGTGTTCCCTGCTTAGGGTATATTGCACGCAGTCAATCTATAGCCATGCCTTCGCGTCACCTAGGTCTAACACTAGACGACGAATTTATGCTAGACGAGTACGCTAATAAAGCCGCAAATTTAGTCATGGATCATTTAGATATTGACAAGCTGCTTGCAGTTACAGCCGCCCATCCAAAGACTTACCCCACTAGAAAGCCTCATCTAGAAAGTCAACCCAATCATACAGATCCCATACGCATTGCCGTAGCACATGATAAAGCCTTTAATTTCATATATCCAGTCAATATCCAGCAACTGGAAAAATTAGGACAAATCACGTATTTTAGTCCAATAACCGATAAAGTGCTTCCACCATGCGATTTACTTTATCTACCAGGAGGATACCCCGAATTTTATTTATCAGAACTGAGCACCAACAACACCATGTTGACCTCTATTAAAGCACATGCCGAATCAGGTGGAAAGATATGGGCTGAATGTGGAGGGATGATGTATTTATGTACATCTATTATAGATCAAGATGGTCGTCACTACCCCATGGTCAACATATTTCCTCAACAAGCGACCATGCAAGATATGAAATTGAGATTAGGATACAGACAATTCACTTGCAACAACCAGAATTGGCGAGGACATGAATTCCATTATTCCCGATTAATTAATCAAGATAATATGGATTCCTTTACGTGCATTACTCATCAAGAAACCGCTACATCACGCAAGGTGAATGCCCCTATTTTTAGATACAAACAAGTATTGGCGAGTTATACACACCTCTACTGGGGAGAACAAAATTTACTCAGTTTATTTCAAGATTTATGCTAATTACTTTTATCCGCCACACCAGTGTAGACGTATCATCAGGTACTTGCTATGGACAAACAGATGTGCCCTTAAAAGCAAGCTTTGTACAGGAGGCTGCCAAGACTAAAGCAGCTATCGACCACCTATTGCACACATCACGTACCTTTCCAGAAGCAATATATAGCAGTCCACTAAGTCGGGCGACTCGTCTAGCTATGGCTTGTGGCTTTGAAGCTCCTATACTTTCCGACGCACTGAAAGAGATGTCTTTTGGAGATTGGGAAATGCAAAACTATGCAAAACTATGTGGCACAACAGTAGAAAACTATTACAATGACTACCTGCACATAGCCCCTCCACATGGAGAATCGTGGATAGACATGTACAAACGAGTATGCCAGTGGATAAACCGTGTAAAAAGTCAACACTCCAATGACGCTCACCTATTAGTATTTACTCATGGAGGAGTAATAGGTTGCGCCAGTGTATACGCTCAAGTGTACAGCTTTCAGGAGACAATATCAAATATCCCAGCTTACGGTAGCCTACGCACACTCCGTTTTTAATTGTTAAAATTGAGTGATTGCATCCATAAGCTTAGAAATCGTAATCAATCCCAAAATAGTTCCCACTAACAAACAAGGAATAAAAACGATATTTTGTCCGAAAAGAGCACCTAAAGCCATTATACCGACACTGACGCATCCACCAATTATGTAATGTGTACGCTCTTTTCTAATTGGTTCCATGCGACGCAAATCATACACCAGAAAACCGACTATTCCTACTAAATAAACGATAGAAGTCCAACATTCCCAAGCCACACTTTCCCATACGGCACTTATACATATTGCCGCTACCATTGTGACTGTAAAAACTACATATTTGTTCATTATACACAGATATTTTTTTAACTGTGCAAACATACCAACAAAACAACAATCTATCAGCAAAATACAGTTCGCATTTTATTCGCATTTTACTTTTTCGCCCTTTAATCCCTCATTTTTCCCTATAAATACAGATGTATACATACAAAAAAGCCACCTACATCAAAATACTCCATTTGATGTAGATGGCTACAAATCATATATAATGTCTATCATAGTTCCATAGAAATTTCTATATTACACCCAATAGCATTCATAATCCGGAAGAAAGTAGATACTTTTGGTTCCGTTTTTCCATTCTCAATTCTTGAGATATACGCTTTGTCCGAACCGATGCGTCTTCCCAACTCGGCTTGAGTGATATGAGCCTTTTTTCTGGCATCTTCAACTATTTGCCCAGTATATACAGCATCCGCTTGACTTTCAATAACTTCATACTTTAAACTGCCTTCCATAATCATCTCCTTTTAAGTTATTCCCCTGAATTAAATACTTAAGATATTAGAGTGATATTTGCCAATTTACACTCTCATTTGTACCTGTAACACCCCCAATCAACTAATCATTTAGGGTGCACAATAGCAACATCTTCATGCTACAAACATACAACACGATGATCAATTAATCAACTTTTAGCACGTTTTTAACTTTTTACACATATAAAACAGGAGGTATTTGTATGAATCTTGAACTCAAACTGCAACAATTATTATAAACACATAAAACATATTCTTACCTTTGTACAGCTGAGAATATATCACTATTCTAAATAGCCTTATAACCTGCTGATCTGATCAGCTAACACTACAAATATCTTTATACAATGAAAAAATTTCACAAACAATGGCTAGTGCTTTTAGCCACAATTTTATGTATTAATGTGGCACAAGCTGCCAACAAAGAGTACAAAGTAAGTTCGCCAGATGGCCGCACAGCTATCTACATTAATGTGGGACAACAGCTCACTTGTCGTATTACTCAAGACGATGTAGAGGTTATGACCAATTCTCCGATATCCATGACCTTGACAGATGGTACCATCTGGGGGGTAGCCCCCAAAGTAATAGGTAGCAAACGTCGTGCAGTCAACGAAGTTATCAATGCTCATTTCTACAAGCAAGACAAAGTACAGGATCAATATAACAATCTAGTATTGCATTTCGCCCGTAAATGGAATCTTGATGTTCGTGCCTACAATGACGGAGTCGCTTATCGTTTTGTATCGACTCGTAAAGGTAAATACGAAATAAAAAATGAACAAGCCAACTTCCAATTTACAGATGATTTAGATACGACAGTACCCTATGTGCGCGATCCAGGTAGTCTAGAATTCCAACTATTCAATAGTTTTGAAAATCAATATACCCGCAAGAAGCTATCAGAATTGGATAAAAACCGCTTGATGTTCCTGCCTTTGAGTATAGCAGCTCCAAAGGGTAAGCGAGTAACCATTACAGAAAGTGACCTTCGTCAATATCCAGGCATGTATCTAACGACTCGTATCGGCCAAAACTCCTTAACAGGACTTTTTGCTCCATTACGTGACAAGGTAGAAAAACACTCTGGATACAACAATTTACAAGTCATCGTCAAAAGTCGTCACGACTATATTGCCCAAGTCGATGGACCACGTAGCTTTCCATGGCGTGCTTTTATCGTAACAGACAACGATGTTGATCTAGCCAACACAACGATGAGCTATAAACTAGCTGCTCCATGTGCAATTGATGACACATCATGGATTAAGCCTGGAAAAGTGGCTTGGGATTGGTGGAATGATTGGAATCTGGAAGGTGTAGGTTTCAAACCAGGTATCAACAACAGAACATACAAATATTATATTGACTTCGCTTCAAAAAAAGGTATCGAATACGTTATACTTGACGAAGGTTGGTCGGTCAATAAAGTGTACGACCTGATGCGTGTCGTCCCAGAAATCAATGTCAAGGAACTAGTAGATTATGGTAAAGAACGCCACGTAGGCATTATCTTGTGGGCTGGCTACTACGCTTTCGATAAAGACATGGAGAAAGTATGTAAGTATTACAGCGAAATGGGTGTTAAAGGTTTCAAGGTCGACTTCATGAATGGTGATGATCAAGAACTAGTGCATTTCAACGAGCGATGTGCTCAAATGGCAGCCAAGTACAAACTCGTGTTGGACTTTCACGGAGCCTACAAACCAGCGGGCTTACAACGTACCTATCCAAACATCCTAAACTTTGAAGGTGTACATGGATTGGAACAAATGAAATGGCAACCTAAGAGTTGCGACCAGGTCACTTATGACGTAACCATCCCATATATCCGCATGATTTCTGGTCCGCTAGATTATACACAAGGAGCGATGAATAATGCGGTAAGACCAGTTAATCCAGAAACAAAAGAGGTAGAGATACAATACTATCCATGTTTCTCAAAACCAATGAGTCAAGGTACACGATGCCATCAATTGGGTATGTATATCACTTATCTATCACCATTGAATATGTTATGTGATACACCTACAAACTATGAGAAAAATCCTATTTGTACCGCATTTATTGCAAGCATACCAACCATTTGGGACGAAAGCAAAACAATCCAAGGTCAAATGGGCAAATACATTGTAACTGCACGTCGTCGTGGTGACAAGTGGTACATCGGTGGAATAAACAACTGGGATGCCCGGGACATCACATTGAATATATCAGAGATAACAGGTAAAACAGGCCAAGTAATCGTCTTCCAAGACGGACCAAACGCCGACATGAACGGCGTGGATTATACCAAGAAGACAATAGATATTCAAAAAGGCCAAAACATAACTATCCACATGGCACCTGGTGGTGGTTTTGCATTGGAAATATAAAAACAACCAGTCATGTGTGACTAATCAATAGGTATTTAATTATAGGTTGTAAAGCATTAGGCTGGAATGATGATTCATTCCAGCCTAATCTATTGTATTGTATTCTATTATTTATTTCTAGTAAGTAAATCAAGAGGTGTCTGTAGATTGAGCACTCCATGTGTTTTCTCGGTGAAAGCTGGCACATCAGTTTCCAAAGTTGCTTGGATATGGGCAATATCTGAAGCAATCAAAAACTTATAGGATCCAGCCTGTACACTCCAAGAAGATGAAGCCATATCATAAGAAGCTAGATCGGCAATACCTACCTTAAAAGTGACCGTAGTTGTTTCTCCAGGCTGCAACTCTTTAGTTTTTGCAAATGCCTTCAATTCCTTTTTAGGTTTATTCATCTCAAGACTTGTAGGAGCAGCCACGTATAACTGAGCTACTTCCTTACCAGCACGTTTACCTGTATTTGTAATATCCACAGTTACCGTATACAGACCGTTATCTGCCTGAATAGATGGATTAAGATACTTGAATGTCGTGTACGACAAACCATACCCAAAAGGATAAGATACTGGGATATTGAAACTATCAAAATAACGATACCCTACGTAAATATCTTCCTCGTAATTGGTATAATCCACATTTTGTCTGTTGGATTTTTTATCTCCCTTATTCGCTATATCCATATTGGCCTTCTGGTCAATAGGGAAATTAGTCGATGAGGCTACATCCGTAAACTTTACTGGGAAGGTCATTGTCAATTTACCACTTGGAGAAGCTTTGCCACTTAATACATCGACAACGCTATTACCACCTTCTTGACCTGCTTGCCAAGCACAAAGAATAGCATCAGGCAGTTTCTTCCAAGAAGCCGTTTCGATCACTCCACCAATATTCAAGATAACCACCACGCGTTTTCTTGCAGCATGGAAAACCTTACATACTGATTCCAACATACGTCGTTCTTCGATACTCAAACCGAAATCGGCCGAAGAACGATCCATAAATTCTCCAGAGATACGTCCCAAAGTAATCAAAGCTACATCAGCTGTTTTGGCTTGCTTTCTTATTTGTGCAGGAGTCAAAGTCATCTCCACTGGACGAGGAGTTGGCAAGAACGACGCAAATTTATCACTTGGATCTGGCGCATTCTTCTTATTCATCTCCGCAATATACTTATCATAAACAGTTTTCAACGATTCATCAATGCTATAATTCGCATTTTTCAAGCCATCTACCAAAGACACCGTGTATGCTCTATTGACATTGCCAGAACCTGTACCACCTGCGATAAAGTCGTAAGAAGTACATCCAAATAAAGCCACTTTTTGGACACCAGCTTTCAATGGCAAAGTACCCCTATTATTCTTCAACAACACCATCCCTTCTGTAGCACTCTGACGAGTCACGGCAGCATGCGCTTTAAGATCAGGATGATTAGAGTACTTATATCCTCTGAAGTGAGGTGTACGAAGAATCATTTCAAGGATACGCTTCACATTACGATCAAGGACTGCTTTATTCAACGTACCTGCTTGTACTCCAGCCACAATAGCATTATATTGTTTGTCCGTACCTGGTTGAAGCATATCATTGCCAGCATTCATTTGAGCTATGGCATCTTTGCCACCAAACCAATCGGTCATGACCATACCTTTGTATCCCCATTCATCACGTAATATAGTTGTTAGCAAATCTTTATTTTCAGACGTGTAGATACCGTTAACTAGATTATAAGAAGACATAACGGTCCATGGCTCAGATTTTTTCACTACGGTTTCGAAGGATTTCAAATAAATCTCGCGCAAGGCTCTGGGAGACACACGCGCATCAGTTGCCATTCGATTTGTCTCTTGACTATTGACAGCAAAATGCTTTATAGAAGTTCCCACCCCATTACTTTGTACACCACGCACATAAGCTGCTGCAATATCTCCTGAAACGATAGGATCTTCTGAATAGTACTCAAAGTTACGTCCACATAAAGGATTGCGATGTATGTTCAAAGCAGGAGCAAGAAGCACATCTGCACCATACTCCAAGACTTCATTACCGATAGCCTTACCCACACTTTCAACTAAATCTTGATTCCAAGTCGAAGCCAACAAAGTACCAATAGGGAAGTGGGTGCAATAATATGTAGCAGAATCTCCATCACGAGTAGGATTGATACGCAATCCAGCAGGGCCATCGGCCAAAACAACCGCAGGAATGCCAAGACGCTTAATAGGGTAAGTCGTACCTGCTGCTCCAGGCACCAAGTTATGCGTCTCACCTATAACGGCACTGTCTCCAGCAAACCCTGCCATACCAGTACCAACAACTAAGTGTGCTTTTTCTTCCAGTGTCATAGCAGCAATCACCTCATTCAAAGATGATTCTCCTAGTTGTGGACTCTTTGGAGCACACGCCAATAAAGAAGTTGCAACCAATGCAACAGAAAATAGTTCTTTCTTCATGGTTTAAAAAATAATATTAGGTATAAGGGGAGCACGTCACCACACAAATGACAGTCTAGTAGGACAATCAGTAAAAGGATACAATAGTCGTATGTGTGATATAAGTGCTCAATTATTTAAAGAGTAGCGGTGTAAATTCAGTAAGATATATACGCCAATTTTTCCAGATGTGTCCTCCGCTAGTTTCATAGTAAGTATATGGATAGTTTTCTTTATCCAATAATTTTCGATAATCCTCATTCGCTTTATACAGAAAATCTTTATTGCCAATACCAATCCAATACAAAGCTGGCTTTTTGGCAAATTGGACTTTCAGTTTACCTTCTACATCTTCATATACAGGCGACTTGACATTTTTATCAGAGATAATCGCTGCTGAAAACAACCCGACATAATTGAACATATCTGGGTATTGATTAGAGATATGCATGGAATGAAATCCACCCATTGATAATCCTGCAATAGCACGATTCTTTTTATTCTTAATAGTTCGGTATGTTTTATCCACAAATCGAACAATATCGGGAAATGACATCTCAAAACTACCCTCCATGGTCTTTGGCAATTTCATATTGGGCACAACATAACCTGCTGGCGATTCCCCAGGAGCAGCTTCTTGTGACACGTTGCCATTGGGCATGACTACAATCATTGGCTTAGCCTTACCTTGCGCAATAAGATTATCAAAAATTTGTGTTGCACGTCCCAAAGCGACCCAAGCTTCTTCATCGCCTCCCATGCCATGTAGCAAATAAAAGACAGGATAATGCTTTTTATTCGATTCATATCCTGCAGGAGTATATACAGTAAGACGGCGATCCATCCCCAATGTAGCACTAGGATACCAGACACGAGAAACAGTACCATGGGGCACTTCATTGACTTTGTACAAGTCAGATCGTCCACCGTCAATAAGAAAGACATTGGTCGTACTAGCCACGTCACGAATCATATAGACATTGCTTGGATCCATCGTTTTTAGATCATTCACAATAAAAGAATAGCTATACAACTCTGGTTGTAGAGGTTGTGGAGTTGTGAATTCCCACACTCCATTTTTGCCTTCTTTGAGATCCGCCACACCTGGCCCATCAAAATCACCAAAAGGAGTCTTAGTTTTCTGCGTTGGAAGAAAATCACCTGTTACTTGTACTTTCACAGCCTTCGGTGCTTTTAAGCGAAAAGTAACGGTATGATCTGTATGAATTTCTGGAGATACAACTGGGGCATTCCCCCAAAGAGCTTGCTGTGCAAACGTTGTGGCACACAGCATACAAGCGATGGCCAATGTGGATAATCTTTTCATTTCTTAGTTGTTTATTATACGTATAAGGCTAGCTCCCCCCTTCTCTTTCACTCTTAAGATACGACAAGACATATTAGATAAGAGACATTTCATCTATGACAGAGTACAAAGGAGAGCCTTTCAAAGGTATTGTATTTTATTAAAACAACCAAATTAAATTCATTTATTGCAGATTTTTGAACGTACTTTAAACAACTACCGTATAGTAAGTGAACGGTCCATGCCCTTCTTTCTTGATATAGTTTAATTCGATATACGCATTCAAATCTTTTTGTGCTGTGGCTCTAGAGATAGACATCATCCTTTGGTAATTAGAACGTGTAATTTCTGTTTTAGATTGAAAATAGTCCATGAGTCTACTAAGGCGTTGGATTTTAGGAATTAAATTGCGGATTATTTTGTCTTTATCTCCTCGTACACGCTTCAGACTGGTACAAATCTCCTTGGAAAACTCTTTACATGGACGAAGTTTAGGACCAACCACTCGTATATTATTGCTCACATTGTCATCAATTTTTTCTATAGCTTCCGACTTTACAGTTACATATATCGTTCCCAAATAAGGTATCTCGACACTGTAACCTTTATTGAGATAGCCTACAATGATATGGACCATATTGGACCATACATTTTTACAATCGCCCACCGTTAGTGAGCACCTATCTTGTATCTCTTCTGCCAATCGGTCGCCCGATATGTGTCCTCCATACACAGCTTTGGCGTAAAAATACTCCTTATTGTTCTCATGTTGAGGGTTTACTTTCTTAACAAGTACATACTGAATAGCCATTGTGGTTTTATTTAATGATGAATACTATACTTATCATGAGTAGTAGGATCTACTACACGTGATAAGCACAATCTACTATACGTGATAAGCATATCCTACTACTCATGTATAGTAAATAGCTCACTGTCCAATAATACCTTGCTGAAAGTAAAGCCTCTATCTACATACATTAATAAGAAACGGATTGCATCACTTGCTCAAAGATAAACATAAAGTACTGATAACTAGGACAAAAAGATGCTACATGTTTGTGACATTTGTGCTTCATTTATAAGTCAGTATCAAGAAAGACAAACGACTTATTTCGCAACCACCTGTTCACCATTAAGAATTATTTTCAACCCACTCCACTGGCTCGGGCAACTAGATTGAAGTACCTGTAGGGCGCCAGCCTCATCAATCTGTAAGCCACCAAAACCCATCAGTACTGTTTGCAAAATTCCTCCTGCACCTGTGATAAAATAAGGATTATGCCCACCCTTACATTCAGCAATCACTCTAAATGGCGGTTGTATATTGGACATATAAGCATCTTTAAACCAATGATAGGCTTCTTTTTCATCACCCAAACGAGCATACAGCAACGAATAGATAGCCTGTGTCATAGCTGGGGTGTCTTTCAAAGGTATTTTCTTTTTATAATAATCCAGATTTCTTTGTTGTTGCTTCTTGTCTGTGATAATCCCTAGTGGATAAGACAACAAGTTGACATCTGCTTGCTTAATCATTTCTCCTTGATACGTATCGTGTTCACGTATTACACCATTAGACATTGATCCTATATAGATATTGTCTGCAATAGTTGTCCAACTAGTTGGTGCTTTCTCTCCAAGCACTTGTGCCGCTTTAGCTGCATAACGTAGGTTCATAATCGCTGCACCATTAGTAAAGGCATCATTGTCTATATTCTCGGCCCACTCATCGGCCCCAACTACATTATTGATGGTATATTGTCCTTGATTATTCTTTTCCACTCTCGACACCCAAAAAGTTGCTGTCTCTTTTAGAATAGGCCAAGCAATATTTTTCAACCATTCTTTGTCTTGTGTCATCAAATAATATTGCCAAGCAGCAATGGCCACATCTGCTGTGATGTGATGCTCGAAAGGACCTGTCAAAGCCCAAACTGGAGTTTCTTCCACACCTGTTCCTGCACTTTCCCAAGGGTACATCGCTCCCTTGTATCCATAAGTAAAGGCATTTTTCTTGGCAGCTTGCAGACGATTATAGCGATAGCGTATCATGCTTTCGGCCATTTCAGGATGGAGCAACAACATGGCTGGATACATCCATAATTCTGTATCCCAAAACACGTGTCCATTATATCCCAATCCACTTAAGCCCATAGGAGAAGGTGAGGTATCCATACCTGCACGACAGAAAGAATACAAATGATACATCATATTGTGTATATCCTGCTGATCTTGTTTATTGCCCTCGACCACGATATCTGATTGCCATAAATTGTCCCAGGCCTTGGTATGTTGTGACAGCAACTTGTCCACACCTTGCAAACAGGCATAAATCGTTAAACGTTCTGCATGATTTAGTGGATCAGCATACTGTACAGAAGAAATCACACTGCCTACCAGATAAAAAGTATACGGTTTACCTGCCTTCAAATGTTTCGAAAAACGTGCTTGGTGCATATTAGTATCACGTATCTCATGAAGCAGTTGTGGTGCATCATTCTGGGGAAATACAAATGAAGTAGACGTTGCAATAGTAACTTTTCCACTAGGACTCTTGGCTTGAGAAGTCAATAAAGAAATGGTACCATGGAGAGAAGGAATCTGATTCCACATCAACTGGCCGTTGTTCAAAGAAGAGGGAGTTGTCAATTTATTGGCACAATCTAACAACACGTCTTTTTCTGGAGTTACAGTAATCTCTAACAAGGCATTACATGGTAATTGATACAAAGTTTGATAGCTATATGATACAGTAGCTTTACCTGGCATAAAGAAGTGACCATGAAAGCGTCCATGACGCATATCGAGAGACTGAGTGTAATCCTTTATGTCTACAAGATTAGGAGACTGACCATCTATTTTTATTTCCGTATTTAGAAAATTAAATACTGGCAAAAAATTGCCCACTCGACCACGGCCATACATATCGTACACACCAGCTAATACAACTTCTTTGACTTCCAATGGACGAGCAGAAGAGGTAATGCCTAGCTGGCCATTACCAACAGCTACCCCGTAATAGGGAACGCGATCACTTATCGGGGCTTCTATACGCCAAGGATCTTGTGCAAAAACACAAACTGGAACGAAAACACATACTAAGAATAACAGGTATTTGCAACGTGTCATTCGACACAAGATGGAGTCAAAAAAAATGTTCATACAGTATACAACTAAGGTGATTGGGTACAAATATACGAAAAAGCAGATTTATGCACATGTTGTTTTCTAGCAATGTGCCGAATAGTGATCAGCATCAACCAATTCCCTGTATTTAGCGACGACAAGTTTCATATCCTCCCATACAGGACGTTTCATATTGGGATTGCGCAACAAAGCAGATGGGTGATAGGTAGGCATCACTAGTCGGCCATTCCAGTGAATCCACTGCCCCCTCATTTGTGTGATACGGGCATCTGGATGAATTAAACCTTTCAAAGCGGTAGCACCTAATAAAATAATAATTTGTGGATCAACGAGTTCGATTTGCCTCATCAAATAAGGTAAACAAGCTTCTCGCTCCTCTGGTTTGGGGGCTCTATTTTGTGGAGGACGACAACGCACAATATTGGATATAAAGATATGCTCATCTCTACGAAAACCACAGGCTTCTAAAATTTTATCAAGCATTTGCCCTGATGGTCCCACAAAAGTGTGTCCTTGCATATCTTCGTGATAGCCTGGACCTTCGGCAATAATCATAATATGTGCGTGTGGGTTGCCATCTCCAAACACAGCATGGTTGCGAGTGATACTTAAGGGACATTTTTGACAGTTTTCAACCTCTTGACGGAGGATCTCCATTTCTTCCATGATGGCTATAATCTTATTATACAAGAATAGCCAAAGGTACAAAAACTTGCGCTAATAGGAAAGATGTTATGGAGTTAATCGCACGATTTTGCATGCATGAGCTTGTAGTTGTACTTCCAATTGACTACTCACACCTTCGTCTGCATGTTTCCACAAGTCACGCACTTTCCATTGACCTGTAATCCCTAAATCGGCAAATGTAACAGCACGAAGCTGCGTTGTGTTTTCTCTGTTAAACAACCCAACAATCCAATCACCATTTGACATTTGTCCATACCAGATCTGATTTTTATCGTCAAGCAAACTAGTAGAAAGAGGCTTGCCAACAAACTTATCTTTATTTAAGGCCAGCAACTCTTCATTTTGATAGAAACGAATATTATCTCCAATAGTATTGTATTGATCGGCAACTGTTACAGGGCCACCTGCAAGCAATTGCAAGGAAATAACAGATTCTTTTTCTTCATCTGTGGAGAATGTATTTAAGCGGATAAAATCGCCATCCGCAATGACACTGTTGCGTCCAGTCACTTGCGACCAATGTATAAAACCATCAAACATATTCATGCTGTTGGGCCATGAACTATACATCTTTCCTCGTTCGTTATCTGAAAATTGTCCCCATCCACCATCTCCGGTATCGGCCACAATACGTATCATGTTTCCATATTTCTTTTCTAGAGAAGCTTCGTTAAAAAGGTGGGGCATCACCAAGGATGTAAATACTCCATATTTTTGAGCTGATTCACAAATATATTTCAAAGCCAATCCATATGTATCTCGTCCATATCCACGCCCAACAATACCCATTCCTCTATCTTGACCATTTTCATACCAACTAAGAAAATCCATGCGTATATATTGTATACCCATTTCTGAGTAATGCTTAAAAAAGCCATCAATATATTCTTGGGCTCCTTTATGAGAAGCAACGACCCAACTAAACCAAGTGTCATTCTTATCTGAATGCAGTACATTGTCTTCGGGCTTGTATTTCAAATCGCCAAAGGTGACATCGGTACCTGCAACCAGTGTGTTATCTGCTCCATGGATCCATAGAGGATTGTCGTAGACTCCTACTTTCAGTCCCTTTGCTTTACACTTAGCAACCAACGTTTCTAGAGACATACTGCCATAATGAGTCATATATCCTGACTTACCATGAACTAACATCGGAATAAATCCATCGGTACATATCATGTCATAGCCATAAGGTTTTAAATCACTGGCTACCCAGTCGATTATTTTATCCCACTCTTCTTCACTGATATCCATATCTTCATTGGACACGCCTTGCTTATTCTGTTCCCAACAATACTCATACACACTCCAATATAGGGGCGCTTTACTGGTGTGTATATTGGCTTCACTAGATGTATCCTCATTGGACGAATTGTTGTCCCCATGTACGCATCCACAAAAAAGGAGTGTCAAGATTAACGTATATAGACCTGTCTTGAAAATTTTTCTATTCATATGTTTTTCTTTTAGATTTATAGAAGGTGCAAATGTAGACAAAAGGAGCTATCTATCAAAGTAGTTTAGATACAATTAAGATGCACACAAGCCCATATGTACTGTTTGTCAAGTGATAAGGAAATATTCTGGTAAAGAAAATTAAAGTATTGATTAGATATCTCTGTTGAGTTATAACAAGTCAATAGGGCACAAAAACAAAGTGCATCTGAAGTATTAAAACATCAGATGCACTTATCAATCAAAACCTTAAATAGAGAGAAGAGTGTTATTTTTCAGTAGAGATATTTTATTTTTTAGCTCCAGCAATAGCTTCTTTCATGTGACGAATCCACATATTGACAACAGCTGGATAATCACCTAAACCTTTAAGGTAACAGTTGCTTGCTTCAACTTTGTAAAAACCTGTGGCATTCAACATGACTTTCCAACTTTGGTCTGAAGCACCTTCATTAGGATCTTCGTCACCTGCCATATCATTATTAGCATGGTCGCCTGCAATAGACATTAGTGGAGCCAAGTTCACGGTTTGTGAAGAAACTTTTATTATACGAGTTTGATTATATCTTGCATCCAACTCTGCTTGTACATAAGGGTACAACATATTTTCGCAATCTACTGTACCAACAAAGACATTGTTGCTCTTTGTTTTCAAATAATCTTCAATCATATGATAGCTACGATTAGCATAGCTATAGCTATCCTCTGGGTTACCATGTCCCATAAATACAACCGTTTGACCTGCTTCTAATTGAGTGTGATAATCGTCCAATAGGATATTTCCCAATTCCACAACATCTTGACCAAAATTTGTACCCTCACCAATGTCGCTCAAAAGTGGCTTTCCAAGAACAACCTCAACATCAGGGTATGCTTTTTCAAAACTTTTTACGTAATAATCACGAAGCAAAGCAAACTCTTCGCCAGGTATGACGTGAAGAGATTGTATCTCTATCTTTTTGTACCCAGCTTCACCTAGTTTTTCCAACCATTTATCTGGTGTGGCAAACCATTCACCTTTCTTTTGTGCCCAACGAGTAATACAAGTTGTTGAGGTAAAAGAAAAATACTGATCTACATTAGGGAAAGCTTCTGCAAATTGTGCTTTCATCTTGTCGTAGGTAGCATGTGGAGCATCGTATGTGCTACCAAATGTGACCAACAACATGGCTGTGTCTTTTGTCTTATCAACCACAACACCATTGTAATCTTTTGTACCTTCTGAATCATCATCGCTGGAACAAGCGCTAAAACCTACTAGAGTTGTTGCTGCAAACAGCATTGCACTCAAAAAAAAGGAACTCTTTTTCATGTCTTTTTACTGAAATATTAGTATTAATGAATTATGTATTATCGTTTTCTTTTGTTATCTCGAGAAAAACTAACGATCAAAGATACGTAATAAGTACGTCCTGGTGTCTTGGTGCCGTAATTGGTACCATAAGGCTTGGTAACCTTATAATCTAGCAAGTTGTCTACACCGGCTTGTGCTTCATATGTAAAGCCATGATGTCGTACTAACTTATGACTCGTAGATAAACGCAATAAAGTAAATCCATGAGTGTCTCCATAATAACGGTAATACCGCTTACTTTGACTTTTTGCGAACACCCCCACCCCTAATGTATAATCATTCCAGGTGTGACGCCAGCGCACATGTGCATTACCGTGATGTTTGGACGTACCGTCCAGCATGATATGTTCAACTTCTCCATCATCATTCAATTGATGCCCATCTGCATACACAAAACTATACCCAACACCAGCACTCCAACCATATTTCCAGTGGGCGCTAGCCAGCATATCTACTCCTTTGCTCTCGGCATCTTCTATGTTTTGATAATTCATAGTACGTTCTATGCCGTGTGCTGCATCACGGACAGAAACAGGTATCTCGACCAATTCGATCATATCATTGACTGTGTTTATATAGCCTGTCAAACTAAAACTATACACACTTGGTTGATATTCAATGCCTGCACTTATATATCGAGAAGTTTGTGGATCTAAATTGGTACTTCCTAAATACCTAGTCAATTTACCCATCATGTCACGCTCGTACTGATAATACATTTGCTTCAATGTGGGTGCTTTAAAACCCTCTGCATAAGTAGCTCGTATATTCCAAGAACCGATATGATAGCGTAGACTGGCCTTAGGATTTAAATTGAATCCAAACTCTTTGTGTGTATTTGCACGCAAACCTAAAGTAGCATTCATCCCTTTGAATATCGTCCATTCATCTTGTGCATAAGCTGACAGAATATAAGCTGTAGCGTGATCACCCTGCACATTATAAGGGGCTTTTAGATAATCCAATCTATATTCTAATCCTGTGTTTAGTATGTGACTTTCTCCAAGATGGAAAATAGCTTTTCCTTCTGCCAAGATTCTTTTTTGTGTATTTTGTAGAATCTCGTCTCCAGATACATATTCTGGATGTATTGGTTTC
>ERZ795048.1888-NODE-1888-length-17877-cov-4.695433_pt1 | contig 17877 bp, 15 predicted proteins | sample MGYA00375132_ERZ795048 | MGnify/ENA primary metagenome ERZ795048 (study PRJEB30177, sample SAMN05720225) | activated sludge metagenome | isolation source: Anaerobic digester | place: Hong Kong | collected 2014-12-17 ...
CACGGCGGACAAGGGCGTAGAGCAGGAGCTCGGCACCCCCCCGTTCTCGCCGGCACTGGTGGCGAGCATCGAGGTCTCCGAGGCGATCAAGATCCTGCTCGGGCAGGGCACCGCCCTCAGGCACGCGCTCCTGTCCATAAACCTCCTGGACCTCGAGTTCGCTGTCGTCCCGGTGGCAGAATGACGGGTTCTTCGGTTCCGGACACGGCGCCGGTCCCGCGGTCTTTCCCCGCCAAGGGCATCGTTGAGCCCACCACGCGATGCACCCTGCAGTGCCCCATGCGCCTGAAGTGAGATAACTCGGTCACAGGTCCGGGATCCAAACAGTTCCCTTCGTGTGCAATCTCGTGTATAGAGAGGGGTACCCGGAATCGTACCATGGCAATCGGCATACTGTCGCTCATCCTTGTCATCGGCTTCTTCGTCGTGTATCTCGCTTTCCTTGCGCCCAGGCCCGATCTCGTGTTCACCTCGGCCTCGGACGACGAGATCCGTGACGTGAAGCGCCACCTTGAGGACAACGGCATCGAGGTGTATATCAAGGGCATGGACATGCAGCGTCTTCACGAGACGGCGTACGACCTTGTGAACCCGACCCTGCACGTCGTACATCCCGAAGATCGTTCAAGGGCCCTTGAACTCGTCGATGGCCTGAGGAGCGGTTCCCGTCGAGCGGACCGCAGAGAGGACGGCCATGGGATCTAAACCGCCGAAGACAGGCCCTGCTAAGATGAGCAAGGAGGAGATGGAACAGTTCCTGGCACGGGCCCGGCAGCTCAACGAAGAGCGCATGAAGGGCTACCGGGAACAGTCGCTCAGGATACACCCCTGGGTGTGTGCCCGGTGCGGCAGGCAGTTCACCCTGAAGAACCTCAAAGAACTCACCGTGCATCACAAGGACCACAACCACGACAACAACCCCCCCGACGGGAGCAACTGGGAACACCTCTGTGTGTACTGTCACGATGCCGAGCACGGAAGGTATGACGAGGCGACAGGCGACTACGTGGAACTCCCCGAAGAAGGGACGGCCTCCATGACCCACAGCCCCTTCGCTGCACTCCAAGACATGATGAAGAAAAAGAGGTGAAAGAGACCGTTGCCGGTTTCATTTCAGGAACCGCTCGAGCACACCTTCATGTTTTCCCTCAGTCTGCCGAAAAATTATCTTGCAAGCCGAACACCAGTAGTATATGTGGGCGCCAGAATAAAAGACCGCCCACTGGGGAGAACAGAAACAATGAGAGCAGCATTCACCCTGAGCATCCTGGTTTTTTCCCTCCTGATCTTCGTGTCCTGGCTGTAGCATGAACACCCCGTGCCCTCCGTCACCACGTCCGACCGGCTAGCGCACTCGTGTGCCCTCAAGGGCGATAAGGGAACTGCCGTTCCCCTCTCGAGACAAAAGATTTCTCCGGCAAATCACAGCGTCACCCGGGTTCATGCATTAACTGGTTGAAATCGCGGAACCGGTACTCTCGTATGATTCTTGCATCGATGGAGACGGGGCGTTTTCCCCTCGATCTCATACACAGGGAGCACTGGAGGAGGATATTCACACCACAGACGGATACCCGCGGTTACTGGTCTATGCATTGTTCGGCATGGCGTTCGCGGGCGTGGTCGTATGCTGCTATGTGATCATCATGATGGGCACGGCCCTGGTGTCACTGGGGTCGATAGCATCGGCCTTCCCGCAGGACGAGAAGGGTTACCTCGCCCTGGAAAAAAATCTGCCCAATGGGTGCGACACGACCCTGGACACCACGCTTTTCGACGGGGTTGAAGGCGATCCCGCCTCCTGTGAATGGTACGGCCCTTTCCCCCCGGCGTCCGGGACAGAACCGGACGTGATTCTTCCCGAGGGGACCCATGCCATCTCCCTGGTGACGTTCGACGGCAATGCCCGCTCCGCCCCGCTGACCTGCCTCGTCAGCGTGGAGCCTGCCGTCACCTTTTCCTTGAAGGCGAAGCGGGGTTCGGTGGTCATCGAGCTGCCCGACCGTGGAGACATCCAGCGTCTGGAGATCTATCGCTCCCGGGCAGACAAACCTTCCGAGCTGAAAAGGATAGCCCGGGTTTCGCCCGGCACCGCCACGTACACGGACATCACGCCGGAAGATGAAACCTGTCTGTATGCCATTGCGGTCCTGTCCGGGGGACAGTGGTCCTTCTCAGGGGTCAGGGCCGCTCACCCCCATGGCCTGCTGCCCAGGTGGAACTACCCGCCGGTGATCTGCTCGCTGCCCGTGATCACCGCATATGCGGGATTACCGTACACCTATGACGTCCTGGCTTGTGACCCGCAGGATGATGTCCTGACCTATTCGTTCGACAAACCCCACCCGGGGATGCGCATCGATCCCGAGTCCGGGTTCATCGAGTGGCTCCCCGACAACCCCGGCGATTATGAAACCACCGTGTTTGTTTCTGACAAGAAGGGGCACGTGGTTTCCCAGACATTCATCATCGAGGTGATCGAACTGGGCACCCCGGACAGGATGCCCACGGCCGACGCCGGCGGCCCACACACGACCGAGGCGGGGCAGCCGGTTGCGTTCAATGGATCAGACTCCCGCGATCCTGACGATGCGGGCCTCTCGTATCAGTGGTCCTTCGGCGACGGCCACCATGGCTCCGGGGTTCTCCCGGTCCACACCTACGCTGAACCCGGTACGTACCAGGCGGTCCTCACCGTCACGGACGGCAGGGGAGGACTGGCGTCGGCGTCGTCGACCGTGACCGTCATCGAGTGCATGGCGCCCGAGGTGCACCTGGCCGTCGACCCCGCAGCCGTCACAGCGGGCGAACCGTGCTCCCTCGTCTGGTCATCGAAAAAGGCTCATGCACTCCAGATGGACCACGGCATAGGCACGGTGGGATCATCCGGGAGCCTCATGATTTACCCGGACCGGACCGCGACCATCACCATGACCGCCTCCGGCAGGTGCGGAACCGCCACGGCCTCGGTCACGGCCCTGGTGTACGAGCCTCCTGTCCTCGACTGCTCTGTCACGACCTCCTCCATCAGGAAGGGAACGTCAACGGCACTTGCATGGACCAGCTCACACGCTGACACCGTCACCATCGATCAGGGGATCGGTCCTGTCATGCCTGACGGGGTGCTGCACGTGTCCCCCGCAGAGACGCTCAGCTACACCATCACCGCCAGGGGCCCCGGCGGAACCGTTGCCCGGTCCGTTGCCATAGAGGTGCTTCCCGGTACACAGGTCGACGAGGGCGATGTGGTCGTGCGCCCGCCGCCGACGGTCCACCTCACTGCAGATCCGCCCACGGTGGAACAGGGCCAGGTCTCCATCGTGTCCTGGACAACGGACCATGCCACTGCCGCGCACCTGGACAACGGGATAGGTGAGGTGGCGGTGCTCGGAACCATGGAGGTGTCTCCCTCCCAGACCACCACGTATACGATGGTGGTCGAAGGGGAGGGGGGCTGGGCCTCTGCACGCGTCACCGTCCAGGTTCCCGTCAAGCCCCAGGTCATCATGGCCGTTTACCCGGTCACGGCAGAGGCGGGCGAGGAATGCACCCTCACCTGGTCCTCGAAAGGCGCCAGGGAGCTCTCCATAGACAACGGCATCGGGGCCGTACCGCTCAACGGGTTCGTCGAGGTGACCCCTGACAAGACCACGACCTATACCATCGTGGCGGTGGACGACAGCGGGAGGGCGTCGACCGGGCAGGTCACCGTGACCGTTGCTCAACCCCTCCCGGACACCTTCCCTGACCCGCCCGTCGAAACGCCCGACAGGGTCTCTCCCTGATCCGCGACGGGGACCAGCGGCGTCCCTTGAGTCTCATCTGCCCCGTGGCCGTGCCAGGATCTCGAGGACCTCGAGCGTGCCGAAGCGTTTGGAAGGCCTCGACCTGACCAGCAGGACGGTGTCCGCACCGTATCCTGTCCCCCCCACGGAGAGCACCTCGGCATCCTCGGGAACGAGTCCGGCGTCGCACGCCTCCATGACGATTTCCACGGCCACCTTGGTGCCTTCGCCGAATCGACGCAGGGTGCCTGCGATGATGTACCCCGGATAGGTCCCCTGGAAATCGTCCATGAGGGATTTCTCCAGGGAATGGGTCAGTATGGTGCCGGTGTGTATGGGGACCCCCTCGGCCCCCAGGAACCTTCGTGCCTCCTGCTCGAACTCGTCACGGTTCGGCTCCCTGAAGCCCACACTGTGGGTCACCACCACGAGCCTGGCCCGGGTCGTCTTCAGACCCCTGCAAAAGGCCATGGCCGTCGTACCGGTGGTTGAGGCAACCACGACATGGGTCTTTCCGTGTTCAGCCACGTACTGCCTGACCGCCTCCATGCAACGATCGGTGTTGTGCCTGCCGGGTCTCTCAAAGAGCATGCTCTGGTGAATCTTCATCCCATCCTCCCCATGAACAAATCATTGCGGCAGTTACTCCTGAATTTTCCCATACATACCTTGTCCCCCCCTGTCGAAGGGGTATGGCCTGTGACCGTGGATGACATGCAGGGCCCTGGTGTTTCCCCACCGCACGAGCCTGCCGATCAGGGCCGGGGGGAGATATCTCAAGGCATTGAATACGACGGTCCGCCAGCGCCGTGCCCACAGGAGTTCGGGCAACACGTGCCTGTTCAGGAGTCCTTGATAAACCTTTTCAAGAGAGAGCCCCCGCCTGAGGGCGGTGGTGATGCTCACTGCAGCCGCCTCGGCGCTCCTGTGCGCATAGTAGATCCCCTCTCCGGTTATGGGATCGGCAAGACCCGCGGCATCACCCACCAGGAGAACATGTTTATGAACGGGCCGCATGACCATGCCCCCATACGGGATGGAGTGACCGTGAACCGCGAGTCGGCCCATCCCGTCACGGGGCGGCAGGATGCCGAGGCCTGCCAGGTATTCCTGAAGTATATCTATGAATTTCTTCGTGTTCCTGCGCTGAAGGCCTCCGAGACCGACAATGATCCTGTCCCTGTTCGGAAAGACCCACGCATATCCCCAGTCAACATACCCGAGATGGATCATGGGATGGTCTACGTGCAGGGAAAGGCCGGTGCGAGGAACAAACACCTCGAGTGCTGCCGCAAGACCATGGGCCCCGGCTCGTGTGTCTTTCCCGGTTGCCGGCAGACACCTCCTGACCGCGCTATGAACCCCGTCCGCACCGAGGATGAACCTGCCGTGACAGATCCTTCCCGACGATGTCCTGATCTCCCCTGCATCGGCATCGACACCGGTGACCTCCTCGCCCTCGAAGATTCGGGCGCCCTGGGACCGTGCCTTTGCAAGCAGGTAGTGATCATAGGTTTCTCTCTCGATGAACGAGAAGGGCAGGTCGGTTGTTCCCCGTACGAGCAGTTCCTCCCTGAAAAAGATCCGGTAGCCGGACGAGGTGCAGGTAATGATCCCGTTTTCGGTCAGGGTTTCGGGGGTATCACCGAACACCCTCTCGAGCAGGCCCAGGGTCTTCAGGGGCAGCAGCCCGCCGCAGAGCTTGGGCCTGGGGAAGATCGCCCTGTCGATCATGGCGGTGGAATGCCCCTCGCGTGCCAGCAGGTACCCCGCGGTGGCCCCGGCAGGTCCGCAACCAGCTATGATCACGTCATATGTGTTCATCGGTCCGTACGGTACCGCTCCCGGGAGGCCTCCCCCATGGAACCCCTTGACATATCGGGAGTCATCATCAATAACAAGGTCCTGTTCACGAAAATATCACATCGTCAGGAGAGACGGTATGAGTTTCTTGGAGATACACGACCTCCACGTGTCCGCCGGCGGCAAACAGATTCTCAAGGGTGTCGACCTCACCGTTGAAGCCGGCAGGACCGCCATCATCTTCGGCCCCAACGGGTCGGGCAAGAGCACCCTGCTGGGGGCCATAGCCGGTCTTCCCGGGTTCGAGGTCACCCGGGGCGACATCGCGCTCAAGGGTCGAAGCTTGAGAGGGCTCCCGGTGGACGAACGTTCCCGCCTTGGCATCGGCATGGCCTTCCAGTACCCCCCTGCCGTGAAAGGGGTCCGTCTCGAGACCCTGCTCCAGACCCTGACCAGTGACCATGCGCTGATCAGGAATCATGCAGAGCGCCTCAACATGACCGGCTACCTGGACCGCGACATCAACGTCGGATTCTCGGGCGGAGAACGGAAACGCTCCGAGATCCTCCAGCTCATGGTCCAGATGCCCGAGCTCATGCTTCTGGACGAGCCTGAATCCGGTGTCGACATCGAGAACATCTCGGTCATCGCGCAGGCCCTGCGGGTCATGCTCGAGAAGGAGAAGCCCATCTCGAAGCGGACCCGGTCGGCCATCATGATCACCCACACCGGGTTCATCCTCGATTACATAAAGGCGGACATCGCCTTCGTGATCATGGATGGTCACGTGCTCGGGTGCGGGGCACCCGGAGAGATCTTCGACGAGATCAAGGAGTTCGGCTACAAGAAGTGCGGCACCTGCTTCGCCGAGAAATACCGCGACATGTGCGTGGAGAATCTGTGACATGCACTCCATCGACAACGAAAGACTGATCACCATCGGCTACGATTCCTGCGCCGCCAGTTGCGGCAGGTTCATGGTCCTCGACCACGATATTCTCGAAAAGTCAAGCGATATAGTTGGGTTACACGTGATTCCCCTCAGGGAGGCCTTCCAGAAGTTCCCACACGTAAAGGATCGGCTCTTCTTCAACCTGGTGGATGCAGACAAAAACGAGTTCACGAGGCTCGCTGCCGGTAGTGAACCCGTCGGGTACTACGTGCGCGTCGAAGAAGGGGTGAAGATCGAGGAACCCATGCAGGCCGCATTCCTCTTCGGGGGAGCCGATCCGGTGCAGGCGATACACAATATCATCGAGCTGAGTCCCGGCGCAGCGTTGAACATCGTGAACGGATGCACGACCTCCTGCAGCGACACGGCCGGTCGCCACATCGGCATCACCGAGACATACCTGGGCCGGGGGTCGAGTCTCGGGTATACCATGCTGCACAACTGGGGACATACCATGGAGGTCTATCCAGTCGGCGCGACCATGGTGGAAGAGGGCGCCACGTACCTGTCCAACTATGTCGCCATGACCTCGGTGAAGAAGATCGTTTCATACCCGGTCGCCCATGTGTGCTCAGGCGCAACTGCCCGTTTTTACTCGATTATATATGCCCGAGAAAACTCCCTGTTCGACACCGGGGCAATGACGGTCCTCCAGGGAGAAGGAGCGGGCGGCGAGATCGTCAGCCGGGTGGTCAGCGAGGGTGGGACCGTCATATCACGCCAGATGATCTCAGGGAACGTCAAGGGGAGCATCGGCCACATGGAGTGCAGCGGCCTGCTGCTGAACGAAAGGGGCGTGATCCACTCGGTGCCCGAACTCAGGGGCGAGCACCCCGACATCAATCTGTCCCACGAGGCTGCCATCGGCAGGATCTCGGACGAGGAGCTCAGTTACCTCATGACCAGAGGTCTCTCGGAGGAGCAGGCTCGCTCTCTGATCATCCGCGGATTCCTCGACATCAGGATAGAGGGCCTGCCCGAAAAGGTCCAACTCTTGGTGGACGAGATCATTGATCGCTCCATTACGGGGTCAATTTAGCGCATCCCTGACCTCGATGCTCGCATGTCTCTCGCAGAACCGCACTAAAGGCCGTTTTACGGGCATTTCTTCACCATTTGCCCCACATTGCATTTTTCAATACCGGTCAAGGGGTTTTATCATCCCCAAAAACAATGACCCTGGCTTTTCCAGGAAAAATCTGACCCCGGGAAAGGGTGGCACACGAAATCCGACCGGAGCGACAAGGGCACGTTCATCTTATTTAACATAACATATATTATCGGCCATTCTCCCTCAGGTCCGGTACTGGGCATTGATCTCCACGTACTTGTGGGACAGGTCGGTCGTCCACACCATGAACCGCCCCTGTCCGGCGCCGACGGTTATGTCGATGGCGATCTCCTTGTTCGTGAGTGCATCGTGGAGCGATGAATCGGTAAAGGACCGAGCCTGGATCCCGCCTTCGACCACATCGAGGCCCTGGATCCGTACCGCTATCTCGCGGGGATCGACTTTCACCCCTGCATACCCTACGGCCGAGACGATCCTTCCCCAGTTGGGGTCGGCACCGAAGATCGCGGTCTTGACGAGGAGCGAGTTCGCCACGGCCATGGCAATGACCTTTGCGTCACGGTCGCTGCCCGCACCGTCCACCTTCACGGTGACGAACTTGGTGGCGCCTTCTCCGTCCTGCACGATCATCCGGGCAAGACCGGCTATGACCTCGTCCATGGCATACCTGAACTCTGAGGGATCCGCCTCCACGAGACCCGACGAGCATGCGACGAGGGTGTCGTTCGTGGACATGTCGCCATCGACGGTGATGGCGTTGAAGGTGTGCCCGACGCTGTTTTTAATAATATTATCAAGATCTTGCTTGTCTACCACCGCATCGGTGAGCACCACCGCCAGGGTGGTCGCCATGTTCGGGGCGATCATGCCCGCACCCTTGGCAAATCCCAGGATGCATGCCTCCCCTACCCGTCTGTGAACCATCTTGGGGAAGGTGTCCGTGGTCATGATGGACCGTGCGAACGGTTCAGGGTCCTGCGACAATCCCTTCACCAGCCGGGGGATCTCCGGGATGATCCGCTCCGTGGGCAGATGCACGCCGATGGTGCCGGTGGACATGGGAACCACCTCGTCCGGGCTCACCTTGAGCTCCCGCGCCACCGCCTCCATCATGGCCCGGGCATCCGACACGCCGATGCTGCCGGTACACGCGTTGGCGTTGCCCGCGTTGGCAATGACGGCCCGGGCGCTGCCGCGTTTCACCTGTTCCATGCCGATGAGCACTGGTGCGGCCTTCACGAGGTTCCGGGTGAATACGCCGGAGAGGGCGACATCCGTGGTGCATGCGACGAGCCCCAGGTCGAGCTTGGTATATGCAGGTGATTTTATTCCTACATTGATGGCCGAAAAGCTGAACCCTCTTGGTATCATGTCCCTGCTCCGCAGCACTGCTTGTATTTCTTGCCCGAACCGCACGGGCATGGGTCGTTTCTCCCTATCTTCTTGCCCTCGCGCTTGATGGTCGGCGCCTTCTCGCCGGGGCCCCTGCCCATGTGCATGCGCTGCCTGCGCTCCTGCTGGGAGACCTTCTCCACATCCTCCTGCCGCTGGATCTGGACCTTGAAGAGCCTCTCCAGGGAGAGCTCCTTCACGCGGGCCAGGGTGGTGAGGAACATGTCGAACCCCTCCCGCTGGTACTCCCGAAGGGGGTTCTTCTGGCCGTAGCCGCGCAGGCCGATGCCGTCCTTGAGGTGGTCCATGGAAAGAAGGTGGTCCTTCCAGAGGGTGTCCAGGGTGAGCAGGAGGAAATGGCGTTCGACCATGCGCATCACCTCGGGGCTGAATTCCTGCTCCCGCATGTTGTAGTAGTCCATGATGTTCGCACGTATCTTCCGGTACAGGTCCTCGCGGTCGGTCCCCTTGTCCGCGCTGAGCTCGATGCCCAGGTCGAAGGTGTTCTTGACCCAGGCCCTGAATCCCTCGATGTCCCATCCGTCGATGGACCCCTTCCTGGGAAGGTAGGTCTCGATGGCATCATCGAGAACCCCGTCCAGGATCTCTTCGACCATGGACTTGAGATTCTCTTCCGAGAGTATCCGCCTCCTCTCGGCATACACCACTTCTCGCTGCTTGTTCATGACGTCGTCGTACTCGAGCAGGTGTTTGCGTATCTCGAAGTTCCTGCCCTCGACTTTCTTCTGGGCACCCTCGATGCTCTTGCTTATGAGGTTGTGCTCGATGGGCTCGTCCTCCTGGACGCCGAGCTTGTCCATGATCATGGCGATGCGCTCGGATCCGAAGATGCGCATGAGGTTGTCCTCGAGGCTCAGGTAGAACCGGGACTCCCCGGGGTCTCCCTGTCTTCCCGACCTCCCCCTGAGCTGGTTGTCTATGCGCCTGCTCTCGTGCCTCTCGGTTCCCAGGATGAACAGGCCGCCGGCGCCCACCACCTCCCGGTGTTCTTCTTCACATTGCACGGTGAATTTCTTGAGGAGATCTTTGTACCCCTCTTCTTCCGGGCTCATGCGCTGCCTGGCGAGGAACTCGGGGTTTCCCCCGAGCTTGATGTCGGTTCCCCGGCCGGCCATGTTGGTTGCAATGGTGACGGCCCCCTTCCTGCCCGCCTGGGCCACGATCTCGGCCTCCCGTTCATGGTGCTTGGCATTGAGGACATTGTGCGGCACCCCCTTGCGCTTGAGCAGGCTGGAGACCTTTTCAGAATTTTCTATGGAGCTCGTGCCCACGAGCACCGGCTGCCCCTTATCGTGGCACAGGGAGATCTGCTGGACCACTGCCTTGTATTTTTCCTTTTCCGTCTTGTAGATCACGTCCGGGTGATCGAGCCTTATCATGTTCAGATTGGTGGGGATCACCATGACATCGAGCCCGTAGATGTTCTTGAGCTCCAGGGCCTCGGTCTCTGCGGTGCCGGTCATGCCGGCGAGCTTTTCGTACATGCGGAAATAGTTCTGGAAGGTGATGGAGGCCAGGGTCTGGTTCTCGTTGGCAACCTTCACCCCCTCCTTGGCCTCCAGCGCCTGATGGAGCCCCTCGGAATACCTCCTCCCCGGCATGAGCCTGCCGGTGAACTCGTCGACGATGACGACCTCTCCTTCCTTCACCACGTAGTGGACATCGCGGGAGAAAAGCAGGTGGGCCCGCAGTGCCTGGTTGAGGTGGTGCACCGTCTCGAACTCGCCGGGGTCGTAGAGGTTCGCCTTGCCCAGGCGCCGCTGGAGAAACTCGATGCCCTCCTCGCTGAGCATCACGCTGTTCGCCTTCTCGTCCTTCTGGTAGAGTTCCTCGGCATTCGGTCTCCGCAGAAGGTCGATGACCGCGTTGTTGGCGTCATAGTATTTCGAGGTGGACTCCTCGGCGGGCCCCGAAATAATGAGCGGTGTGCGTGCCTCGTCGATGAGGATGGAGTCCACCTCGTCGACGATGGCATAATAGAAGTCTCTCTGCACGTAGTCTGCAAAGGCGAACTTCATGTTGTCCCGCAGGAAGTCGAACCCGAACTCGTTGTTGGTACCGTAGGTGATGTCTGCCTGATAGTTCTCCTTGCGCTGGGCATCGTCCAGGCCGTGGATGATGACCCCCACATCGAGGCCGAGGAAACGGTAGATGGCACCCATCCACTCTGCATCGCGCCGCGCGAGATAGTCGTTCACCGTGACCACGTGAGCGCCCTTTCCTGCGAGGGCATTCAGATACACGGGCATGGTCGCCACCAGGGTCTTTCCTTCACCGGTCTTCATCTCCGCGACCTTGCCCTGGTGGAGCACGATACCTCCCAGGAGCTGCACGTCGAAGGGCCTCATGTTCAGGGTGCGCCGGGAAGCCTCGCGGACCGTTGCAAAGGCCTCGGGCAGGATGTCTTCCAGGCCCGCCCCTGCGTCGAGCTTGTCCTTGAAATACGGGGTCATTGCCTTGAGGTCGGCGTCACTCTTTGCCCTCATGGCATCTTCCCGTGCGTTGATCGCAGCGACAAGCGGCTGAAGTTGCTTGAGCTCGCGTTCGTTCCTGCTGCCGAATATCTTTATGAGCCATCCTAACATGAGTACAGGCCTCTTTCTTTCAGGTATGAACCACCGAGGATAGAACCATAGAATAGCATGCTCATCATTTCAACAGGTATCTTGCCCCCGGGTCGGGCATGCCGCTCACTGGGAGCTGATGTCCACCGCATCGATGAGCAGCGAAGGGCAGCAGACATGCCCGAAACCACGGGGGTCGTCACCCACTGCCAGCACGCGTGAGAGCATCTCATAGATGTTGCCTGAAAGGGCCGCCTCACGAACCGGATATGCACCGACCCCTTTCTCCAGCAGAATACCGTTTATGCCGACGGAAAGCTCCCCGGTGATGGGATTTGCCGTGTGCATGCCCATGATGTCCGTGACCTTCATGGTCACGGGCAGGGTTTCAAGCACGCCCGCGATGGGCTCGGGTCCGGCTTCCAGGCAGAGGTGCCGCGTGCCCAGCGCAGGCCATGACCGGTAGCCGCCCCTGACGGAGTTTCCTGTCGTGACGGTTCCGGCGCGTCTCGCCCAATAGGAATCGTAGAGAAAGCTTTCGAGAACCCCGCCTCTGACCAGTTCGTTCCGCCTTGACGGGACGCCCTCCCCGTCGAACGGGCAGATCTCTGCCGCCCTCGGGTCGAGGGGATCGTCGGTTATAGTGATGCTCTGCGAGAAACATGTCCTACCGAGCTTGTCCTTCAGGGCAGATTTCCCCTTGATCACGTTCTCCCCGAGAAACGCGTCGGCCATGAACTCCAGGATCTCCGCCGTGCTCGTCCTGTCGAAGAGGACCGGGATCCTGGACGTCCTGATCTGACGTGCACCCAGCAGGCTGGCCGCCCTCTCCACGGCCGTCCTGCCGACTCGCTTCACGTCGAATGCGGCCAGATCGTGGCTGAAGTCGAAGTCGTATCCGGACTGCACGTCGCCATCCTGCCTGAGAGTAACCATCAGCGATGAGGAAACGGCGGACACGTTGAACGCGGCACGTATCCCATGGGAGTTGAGGATGTGTACCTCCGACAGGGACCGTGCGAAGGACGCCTTCCTGATGTTCTCGACCCTCGGGTCCGCATCCCGGGCCGAGAGTTCGAGCGTTATGGCCCTGTCGATACACGCATCGGGATCGAGGGCCTCGATCTCACGATCGTCGGCATGGAGCGACGGATACTCTCCATACCGGCCCGGAAAGTGGTTGCGGTCATCCTTGAACTGGTACCGTGCCGATGTCACCGCCGCATCGATGAGGTCGTCGTCGACATCCCTCCCGTAGGAGAACCCCATACCGCCATCGACGATAACCCTGATGCTTATGCCCGACTCACGGGATCGGGTGAGGAAGTCCGCTTCTTTCTGCCTGGACTCGGCACGGATGGTGTCCGAGGCCATGCCGAACAGCTCGAAGTCCCGTACGGACCTTCTCTCGAGGAGTCTCTGTGCCCTCTCCATGGTCTCTGACAGGCCCACGGGTTCCTCTACAGGTCGTACACCAGGGCTATCTCCCTGCAGTCCGGGAAGTACTGGCAATGGATGCAGTCAGCCCATATCTTGTTCGGAAGGGTCGCCTTGTCCACCTCGAGAAACCCGACGCTCCTGAAGAAATCAGGGGCATACGTGAGAGTGAACACCCTCTTGACGCCGAGTTTCCGGGCCTCCTCGAGGCATGCTCCCACGAGCGCCGAACCTTCCCCCTTTCCCTGGAATTCCTTTTGAACGGCCAGGGTCCTGATTTCTGCAAGATCTGACCAGGAGATGTGGAGTGCAGAGCACCCCCTGATGTGCGCTGGCTGCTCTTCGCCGACACTCAGCCAGAAGTCCCTGATGGTCGTGTACACCGAGTGGAGTGATCTCGGCAGGATGAGCCCTTCCCTCACGAAGGGATCGATGAGGCCTCTGATCTGTTCCGCCTCGGAAATGAACGGCTTGCGTATCATGATGTCTCACATGTCCTTAAAAGGCTTACCATTCATAGATCATCGAAACCCTTCCCAAGTCAAATGAAAAGACTGCGCCCGGACAGGAATTCACGGTTCGACGGGCAGCCTTGACTCCTGGGACCTGACCAGCTCCCGGGCGTGTTCGATGACCGTCGGGCTCGGCGTGTCCCCTCCCATCATGCGTGCGAGTTCCATGACCCTGTCCGTGCCCGTGAGGCGGCGCAGCGTCGACGAGGTTGTCTTCCCCCTGACCGACTTCGTGATGACGAAGTGGGTGTCTGCAACACAGGCAACCTGGTGGAGGTGGGTGACCACGATGGCCTGCGACTGCGCCGATATGCCCTTGAGCTTGCGCGCGATGGCAATGGCGGTCTGGCCGCTTATCCCGGCGTCCACTTCGTCGAAAATCATGGTGGCATCTGCCGAGGCGATCTGCTGTGCCTTCACGGCCAGCATGATGCGGCTCAGCTCTCCGCCCGAGGCGATCCTGGCGAGCGGCAGTATGTTCTGGCCCACATTGGCGGATATGAAAAATTCTCCTTTGAGGAGCGCTGCCGGGGGGTGAGCGGTCCCTCCGGCATCGACGAGGGCTTCGCCGACCCCGCCCGCATCGATCTGGTCGACCCTGAAGTCGGTGCCGGGCATGCCGAGATTTCCGAGGTCCCGGTTGATTTTCCTGCAGAGCCCGAGCGCTGCTCGTTTCCTTCTGTCGAGGAACTCGGCCACGGCACGCCTGTACCCGTCAAGGGCCTCATCTACCGCCCTCTTCGCCTCAGCGGTGCTCTGCCCCGACTCATCGAGCAGCAGGAGTTTCCTGTCCATCTCATCGGCGAGCCTGAGAAGACCCGCCTCATCGGTCCGGTGCTTTCTCTTGAGCTCCCGAACGGCGTTCAGCCTCTCCTCGAGCTCGCCTGTGCGTTCAGGGTCGTGTTCATAGGACTCGACCCTGCTCCTGAGCTGCCCGTGTATGTCCTCGAGCATGGCGCGTATGTCGTCCATGCTCTGGGCGAGCTTTTCCGCGGCAGGGTCGTGGCGGGCGATCCTGACCAACTGCTGGCGGGCCTGGGCAGCCAGATCGACGAGGGAGGGGCCGCCCGTATAGATGAGTTCCTGAACGGATCGTGCCGCATCCCTGAGCTCGGAGGCGTTTTTCGCCGTCCTGAGCTCCAGCTGAAGGCTCTCTTCGAGTCCTTCCTCCATGCAGGCGGACCTCAGCTCCTGCAGGCAGTGTTCGAGATATTCCCGGTCCCGCGAAAAGTCTCTGATCCTCTGCTCGAGGTCGCCGAGCCGCTCGATCGCTTCGACATAGGACTTGTATGAGGCCTCGACGTTGTCCCTGCTCAGGCCCGCCTGCTCCTCGAGGATCCTCATGTGCTGCCTCGGGCTCAGGAGATCCTGATAGTCGTGCTGGCCGTATATGTGGATGAGCCCTGAGGAGAGCTCCGACAGGGAGGCGAGCGTGGCGAGCCTGCCGTCTATGAAACATCTGCTGCTGCCCGTGGGATAGACCTCGCGGCACAGGACCATCTCCCTGCCTCCGATACGGACCAGTGCCTCGATGGTGGTCTTGTCCTTTCCGGGGCGGACCAGTTCTCGACCCGCCCTGGCACCCATGAGCAGGGCGAGGGCATCGAGGATGAGCGATTTGCCTGCGCCGGTCTCGCCGGTAATGCAGTTGAGCCCTTCCGTGAACTGGATCTCGATCTCGTCAAAGATCGCCATGGAAGAGATCTTGAGAAAGTCGATCATCTCTCCTGCCACTTCAGCTTGCTTCTCAGTATCTCGAAATAGTTCCTCTGGGGGAACCGCACCAGGACAGCCTTCATGGATCCCCGCTTGACCTTGATCCTGTCGTCCGCCAGCAGGGGGTATCCCTTCTGGCCGTCGAGGGTCAGATAGATGTTGTCCGAGGCCTTGCCCGATTTAACCACGATGATAACCTCCTGGGAGTCTGGCAGCACGATGCTCCGGTTGGAGAGGACGTGGGGACAGATGGGATTCAGGACAATGGCGCTCACCTGGGGATGGACAATGGGACCTCCGGCTGCGAGATTGTAGGCGGTCGATCCGGTGGGGGTCGAGACGATGAGCCCGTCGGCCCAGTAGTCGGTGATGAAGGTGTCGCTCGTCCAGACCTCAATGTCTATGATCCTGGCCAGGGCTCCCTTGTTGATGACCATGTCGTTCAGCACGTGCTGGGAGGCGATTTCCTGCTCGCCCCTGAGGAGCTTGACAACGAGCATGGTTCGCTCATCAAGGATGTATCTCCCCGCCTTCATGTCTTCCAGGGACTGGATGACCTCACCCTCGGTGACCTCGGTGAGAAAACCGAGATACCCCATGTGAACGCCGAGGACGGGAATCTTCCTGGGCATGGACATGCGGATGGCCCGCAGTATGGTGCCGTCACCGCCGAGTACCACGAGGACATCCGAGTTCAGCCACACGTCACCGGTTTGACCGAGCCCGAGAGCGTCGGCGATATGGTTCTCCATGAGGCAGGACAGGTCATTGTCCCTTATCCAGGCGATCACCCGCTCTGAAAGGGCAAGGGCTTCAGGATTGTCCTCTTTGCATATGACCCCGACGATCATCAAGCACCATATACAAGCCGCGTTCGATGCTTGTCCAGATGAAAAAGGGGTGGGCCGGCCGGTATGATCCCCTCACCTCTCGAGCACGGTCACGGACTCGATGTGATAGGTCTGGGGAAACATGTCGAAGAGTTTCAGGGATTTGACGCTATAGCCGCCCTGGACGAGCTCGGCAAGATCCCTTGCCAGCGTGGACGGGTTGCAGGAGACGTAGATGATCCTTTCCGGCTTCATGCTGCACAACAGTCCCGCGACCTCTCTCGCCCCCTCGCGGGGAGGATCGAGAAGCACCGTATCGAAGGTCCTTTTCTCCCGGATGAACCGTTTCACCGCCCTGCATGCATCGTCGCGGATGAACCGTATCCCGGGGGCGCTGTTTCTCCTGGCGAGCATCTTCCCCGTTTCTACGAGTGCGGCATTGTTCTCCACGGCAATGACCTGCCTGCCTGAGACGGCCTGGGGGATGCCGAAGTTGCCGGACCCGCTGTAGAGGTCGAGGAGTGTTTCTGCCCCTGAGGCCTTGTCGAGGACATCCTCTATGAGAAGTCCGTTCACCTGGATATTCGCCTGGATGAACCCGTCGAAACTGCCGGCAAAGGTCATCTCCCTCCCGTGTATACTCATATGGTAGAGGCACGAAGAATCGCCGAGGACGAGTTCACTGCCGCGTCCTCCTTGAAACAGGCACGAAAGGCCCTTCAGTCCCATGGTACGATACATGCGGTGCAGCCGGTCCAGGGTCTCCTTCCCTGCGCCCCCCTTCAGGAAAACCCTGAGCAGCGCCTCGTCCGAGGGTGCGTGGATCTCCAGGGCGTCGAGACCGATCAGGGGGTCAGCCCCGAGAAAATCCCCTATCCTATCGAGCACCTCCATGCAGCCGTCATTGAGGACCATGCACTTCTCCACAGGCACTACTGAATTGGATTGTTTCCTGAAAAACCCGAACCTGTACCTGTCGGACGGCGGACACCTGAGCTGCGCGTGGCATCGGTACCCGGCATGCATCGGGGAAAGCACCGACTCTTCCATATGCGATGGTGTTATCCCCTTCCGACCGATCTGTTCCTGCGCAATCGCCAGTTTCGCGAGAACCTGGTGCGCGTAGACAATGTGCTGCCAGTCGCATCCGCCGCACTCGGGGAAATATGGACAGGCAGGCTCCTGGCGCCAGGGGGATATCTTGATAAGCTCCTGAAGGCGTGCCTCGACATACCCCCGGTGCTCCCTATGAACCGAGACAAGCACACGCTCACCGGGGACGACCAGGGGGACAAAGACGACCTTGCCGTCATCTCTTCTCCCGACACCACTGCCGCCATAGGAAAGGGACTCGATCGAGACGACGAACTGACCACGTGTCATGCTCATGTTCCTCTCATATATCAGATTCCTGCAATGCACCAGTGCCCTGCCAGGCCCTCTCGTTGCAATGAACCCCGGCGTACGGTATGATCCCGCCATGGAAAACATCGTTGCCTGGCTCGTGCACACCATAGGAAGCCTGGGATACCCGGGCATTGTCGCCCTGATGTTCCTGGAAAGCTCCTTCTTCCCGTTTCCCAGCGAGGTCGTCATCCCGCCGGCAGGCTATCTCGTTTCCACCGGTCAGATGGACATGGGGCTCGTCATCCTGTGCGGTATTGCGGGCAGCCTGCTTGGTGCGCTCTTCAATTACGCCCTAGCGCTCTGGCTGGGGAGGCCACTGCTCCTCAGATATGGCAAGTACATGTTTCTTCCCCCTGACCGGTTCGAGAGGGTCAGCGCCCTCTTCA
>ERZ795048.1889-NODE-1889-length-17871-cov-6.182027_pt1 | contig 17871 bp, 15 predicted proteins | sample MGYA00375132_ERZ795048 | MGnify/ENA primary metagenome ERZ795048 (study PRJEB30177, sample SAMN05720225) | activated sludge metagenome | isolation source: Anaerobic digester | place: Hong Kong | collected 2014-12-17 ...
TGCCATTGTTGTACTTCAAGATGCTTAAGGGGAAGTATTATGGAAAGAAGTCAAGTCAGTATATAGTAAACAAAAATATAGAAGAATTCCTTATTAAAAAGGCTATAGCATACCTGATGGTGGGAGTGCTATAGCCTTTTGGAGTAGTGTGTCAACTAATCATTGCTGCGTTTTGTTGGAGCTATATGGATTGATCGACGTCTTTTTGTGGAGCCTGTTTCTTAGGGGCGTAATCTTCTTGAGTGATGATATTGGATGTGTCATCAGAGTCATAATTCTCTTTTGAAGTGAAGAGTCCTGTGAAGCCCCGAAGTGCCTTTTCGAGACGTACTTTAATACTGTTAATCAATGAGCCGTCTTGGTCTAAAGTAGAATTGCAGGTAAGTACGCGTGCTTTACGAGAAGTGACAAAACATAACTTGCCTAGTGGCTTCATTGCCAGCGCTAAAGATCCATCTTCTCCGCGCTTAATGTCGGTGCGAAAACCAATTTTACGTCCGTATTCTGTGCGAAATCCCATTACCATCCCTCGTACATTTAGTTCAGGGCGTTTTAGATTTTGAAGGCGTAGGTGCATATCACGTAATCCTTCATAGATGGCCAATGCCCACGCTGGATTTTTCTTTGTCGGGATGAAACTCCATAATCCGTATGTGCATGCCACGTCAGGGCGTACAAGATATTTCATGTGGGTGTTGATGTATTCTGGTGGATATATTGTGTCCGAATCAATGCACAAGTGGTATGTGCCACGTGCTTCCTCTAAACCGCGTTGTCTAGCAAATCCTGGGCCCTTTTTTGTCTCATCAAACCAGTGTACGCCTAATTCTTCTAGTAATGGTACAGTAGAATCGGTCGAATTGTTATTGACAACTAAAATCTCTATGGGATAATCGGTCTTATTTTCGCATAATGACCAAAGGCAGGATAATAAATGTGTTTCTTCGTTGTGAGCTATGAGTACAACGGAGACTAGGGGAGAGTCTGAATGAACAGATTGAATTTTGTTTTTGATTTCCTGTTTGATCTCATTAGGGATACTATCTAGAGGTTTCTCAAAAACAGTTAAATATTTACTATACCATGCCATAGTGAAGATGAAATTAGAGTAACAATAAAGAATAGAAATAGTCTTAAACAATAAGGTCTTTGCAACAAAAATACAAATTATTTTTTAGGGTACTTTCTATCTACAAAGATATTTTTACTCCCTATCGATAAAGGCAGTGCAAAGCATTGATTACAGTTTGGGAATAGACCTAATGATAATGCCGCTTTTCCTGCAGAATACATGATGCGATTGTCAATACGCAAATTGGAAGCTGTTGCTGCTGCAGATCCAATAGCAACCCCTAAATCTGTACTGTTAAATGCGCACGGAACGTTATCAGGACGTGATTTGCAGTTGGGGTATCCACAATATCCGCAATCTAAATTGAGTGATTTATTGATTGTTGCAAATAGTATGACAGCCCCTGCGTCTAATATGTTCTGTGCATCTCGTTCAAAAAAAGAGAGATTGTTTTCTTTATGTAAGACGTGCATTTGTGAAGCTAATTTATTTTTGTCATCGTTACTGAGAAGTTGTATCTCGAGTATATCAACGCCACGACTTTTAGGGGCTGTACGTGCTGCAGCCATAATTAATTGGGCAGCATGTAATAATGTTTCTTGTCTTATTGTACGTTCGTCAATTAACATAATGATATGTGGATAATGGTGTTCTGTTTTTTAGTAATTCGTTGACTATCACCTAACAAAGGTAGTAAAAAAACAATATATTGCAGGAAATCAGCTCAGGTTTGCATAAAAAAGAGTTAATCATTTCTTGTATTAATGATTTTGCTGTATCTTCGTGGAGATATTTATATGAGGAAATTTAGGTATATCATCGGTATTATGGGGCTTCTTTTTGGGAGCCTTTTTCTGGGCTGTCAGGCTCCAGTGGATCATCATGGACGTACACCAGTGGTGTCTGTGGGGACTGCGTGGCTGTATGAGGATGTGTTGAATGCTATGATTCCCCAAGGGCTTTTGGCTGAGGCCAAGACAGATTCGGATTCACTGGCTATTACTAATAGGTATGTTAATCATTGGATTGATGCACAAATATTGTTGCAGCAAGCAGAAAAAAATGTTCCCAATTCTGAGGATATAGATAATATGGTACAGGCTTATCGTACTTCTTTGTTGATGAATGCTTATCAAAAAGAACTCTTTATGCAAAAGGTGGATACTGTATGTACTGAAGATCAGATGAAGGACTTTTATGATGCCCATAGCGATGATTATACCTTGTCTTATCCAATTGTGAGAGGAATGATGCTGAAAGTTCCTTTGTCTGCTCCCAAATTATATCAAGTGCGCCGTTGGATGAAAACGGTAGATACTGAATCCGCAGATAATTTGGATAAGTATAGTTTGGCGCATGCTGTGAAGTTTGAATATTTTGCAGATTCTTGGGTACCTCTAGCTGATGTAATGAGTATGGTGCCTTTGCAGACCAAAGATCCTGTGGAGTATCTAAAGAAGAAACCTCAAATTGAAATCAAGGATTCTGTAGCGATCTATTTCCTTCATATTACGGAAGTGCAAACTAGGGGGCAGGTCATGCCCTTTGATATGGCTACTTCATACATTAAAAAGGATTTATTGCATGCTCGTATGATTCAATTAATGGATACTATGAGGCAGACATTGAAAGCTAAAGCGTTGAAAGAGAAGAAAATAATCTACTATAATAATGACTAGAGAAGTTATGAAAAGAAAAAATGTATGGATAGGCTTGTGCCTTTTGATGTGTACTCTGTGTACACCTCGGACATGGGCTCAGAACAATGTAATTGATGAAGTTGTATGGGTTGTAGGAGACGAACCTATCCTGAAATCAGATATTGAAGAGGCTAAAATGAATGCGCAGTATGAAGGACGTAAGTTTGATCGTGATCCTAACTGTGAAATTGCTGAAGAATTGGCTATTCAGAAATTATATCTTAATCAGGCGAAGTTGGATAGTATTGAAGTAAAAGATCATGAAGTCCTTGTTCGTTTAGATGCTATGACAAACAGATATATTCAAATGATTGGATCTAAGGAGAAGATGGTTGAATATTTCGGTAAACCATGGTCGCAAATTCGTGCTGAAATGCGTGAGAATATTCGAAATTCTATTATTGTACAACGCATGCAGCAGAAGATTATAGGGGATATTAAAGTAACTCCTGCAGAAGTTCGTCGGTATTTTGAAAAGCTACCTCAAGATAGCGTTCCATATGTACCTACACGTGTAGAAGTTGAGATTATAGCAAACAAACCTAAAATACCACAGGCTGAGATTGATGCCGTTAAAGAACGTTTGCGCGATTTCTCTGATCGTATAACAAAGGGGGAAAGTGATTTTTCAACGTTAGCTTTATTGTATTCTGAAGATAAAGGATCTGCAGCACGCGGTGGCGAATTGGGCTTCTCTAGTCGTGAAAAGTTTGTCCCTGCTTTCTCGCAAGTTGCTTTTAATTTACGTGACCCTAAGAAAGTCTCTAAGATTGTTAAGACAGAATTTGGATATCATATCATTCAGCTTATCGAACGTCGAGGAGACCGTATTAATTGTCGACATATTTTGTTGCGACCAAAGGTTCCTGCTGATCGTATTACAGAGGCTACACAACGTTTGGACTCAATTGCAGGAGAAATTCGTGCGGATAAGTTTACTTTTGAAAAAGCAGCAATGTTTTTATCTAGTGATGAAGCCACTAGAAATAATAACGGTTTGCTTCCTAATCCTCGTACAAACACGTCTAAATTTGAAATGCAGGAATTGCCTCAAGAAATTGCAAGTGTAGTAAAAGATATGAAGGTTAATGAAATATCTGATGCCTTTGTAAGAAAAAATCAACGTGATGGCTCTGAGGATGTTGTTATTGTAAAGTTGAAATCACGTATAAAAGGACATAAAGCAGTTATCACTGAAGATTATCAACGTCTGAAAGCGGTTGTCGAAGATAAACTTCGTGATGAAGCACTTGATAAGTGGATTAGAGAAAAACAAAAGAAGACATATATTCGTATTAATGAGAATGGGAAAAAGTGCGCCTTTAAATATCCAGGTTGGATTAAGTAAGTGTGGTTATGCATTGTTAGGGTGGCTTGCTTTGAGCTGTTCTATAGGATGTATGCCTATGTTTGCACAAAATTCTACTCATGCTACTGCGGTAGCAAATACAGATAGTACTTCTACTGACTCAGTCAAAGTAGTAAGACGTACTACGCGTGTTGATTTGCTGCATGCTGATAGAGGTATCGCTGATAGCAAACGCTATCCTGATGCACAAGTCCTTATTGGTAATGTGCAGTTCAAACATAAGCAAATGTATATGTATTGTGATAGTGCCTTGATATATCAGAAGAGCAACTCGTTTGAGGCATTTAGCAATGTGCGATGTGAGCAAGGAGATACCTTGTTTATTTATAGCGATTATTTGTATTACGATGGGGAGATAGAGCTGGCTAAATTACGCAATCATGTGCGCATGATTAATCGAAATACGGTGCTAACTACCGATAGTTTGAATTATGATCGTGTCTATAACTTAGGGTACTACTTTGAGGGTGGACGATTAAGTGATGAAGAAAATAACTTATCTTCTGATTGGGGTGAGTATAGTCCAGCCACAAAATGGGCTGTGTTTAATGATGATGTTGTCTTGTTGAATAAGCAATTTCAATTGTATTCTGATACTCTTAAGTATAATAGTGAAACAAAAGAAGCTGTTATCCTAGGTCCATCTACTATAAATAATCAACAGAACCATATTTACTCTAATCGTGGGGTATATCATACGAGTTCTGGACAAGCTGAGCTTTTGGATCGTTCAGTCTTAGTTAATGGCTCTAAACGAGTCACTGGTGATAGCCTTTTTTATGATCGAATCAGGGGGTATGCTGAGTTGTATAATAATGTGGAGATGAAAGATACTCTGCAAAAAAATATCTTGAGGGGAGATTATATCTTTTATAATGAAATACTTCAAAGTGCTTTTGCTACGAAGAAAGCAGAAATTGTAGAGTATTCCCAAGGAGATAGTTTGCATCTGCATGCTGATACTTTGCAATTATCCACATTTAATCATGGAACTGATTCTATTGAGCGTCAGATATATGCTTACCATAAAGTACGTTTTTATCGTACTGATTTACAAGGGGTTTGTGATTCGTTGACTTTCTTGTCTAAAGATTCATGCTTGACTTTATATAACAACCCAGTTTTATGGAGTGGACAACAGCAATTGTATGGTGAGCAAGTGCAGATATTTATGAATGATTCAACTGTGGATCATATGGTTATCCCATCTCAAGCCTTTTCTATTGAACGTTTAGATTCGGTGCATTATAACCAAGTCTCTGGACAAGAAATGAAAGCGTTTATGCGAGATGGTGAACTACGTAAAGTAGAAGTAACTGGTAACGTACGTGTTGTCTATTATCCTCAAGAAAATAAAAATAAGGCATTTATGGGGATGAATTATAGTGAGAGCAGTAAGTTACAGATGTTTTTGAAAAACCAACAGATGGAGCGTATGATCATGAGTCCTCAAGCAAATGGAACGCTTTATCCTATGGATCAAATTCCTGCTGAAAAATATCGTTTGACCAATTTTGCATGGATGGATTATCTTAGACCTCGTGCAGCTAAAGATATTTTCGAGTGGGTAGATAAAAAAGCATCGGATAAACTGAAAAAGACTAGTAGAAAGAAACCTGATAATCCAGATCGTAGCTTGGTTATTGAAAATGGTGTATCGATTGCAGAGTAGTCAGTAATGTAAAGAAGTGAATTATGGCATTATTTGGACGATTTTTTGGAAATCAAAAACCACGCCCTTTTGAGCACAAATATATCTTTGTGGATGAACGCAAGGAGAAGCTAAAAGAGATGGAAGAGCGTGTACGTCGTGAGGTGGAAGGGGATAAAGGTCAACAAGAAACTTACGATGCAGAAAAACGTATAAGAGGACGTATCAAAGAGCAAAGTTCTCATTTGCGAAGACGTTCGGAAAGTGGTAAACGTCCCATTTCGGTGGGAATGATCTTGTTAATTATTATTGGATTATTTATTTTATGGTATTTCTTATCAAAAGGGACCGTTTAATAATCAAGTATAAGTATAGACATTAAAAGAGCAATATATTGAGTGATATCATACAATTATTGCCCGATTCAATAGCTAATCAAATAGCCGCTGGTGAAGTTATCGAATCACCAGCTTCTGTAGTCAAAGAGTTGATGGAAAATGCTATTGATGCAGGGGCAACACAAATTGATGTACACGTTGTGGATGCTGGACGTACTTTGATCCAGGTTATCGACAATGGAAAAGGTATGTCGCCAACGGATGCTCGTATGTGCTTCGAGCGTCATGCAACATCTAAAATCCGTAAAGCAGATGATTTATTTGCTTTGACTACCATGGGCTTTCGTGGAGAGGCTTTGGCTTCTATTGCTGCGGTAGCTCATGTAGAATTGCGTACGCGACGGGTTGAAGATGAAGTCGGGGCTTTGTTGACTGTTGAAGGCTCGCAGGTGAAGCAGCAAGAAGTTGTTGCGCAAGCAAGACCTGGTAGTCAGTTCTTGATAAAAAATCTTTTTTATAATACTCCTGGACGACGTAAATTTATGAAACGGGATAGTGTGGAATTGAAGAAAATATCTACACAATTCCAGCATATTGTATTAGTCTATCCAAATGTCTCTTTTACGTTGTATAGTAATGAGACCAAGATATTTGATTTGCGCGCAGGGTCGCACATGAAGCGTATAACAGATTTATATTCTTCGAGTTTACAAAAGAAGTTGCTTACTATTGACTTAGATACTTCACTTGTGAAAATTCAAGGGTATGTAGGGAAGACTGATTCTGCGGTGAAGAATCGCAAGTACGATTATATTTTTGTCAACGGCCGATATATTCGCCATCCTTACTTTCAAAGTGCTGTACGTCATGCCTATGAGAATTTGATTCCTCACGGGTATCATGTTAATTATTTTATATTTCTGGAAGTGGATCCTTCCAATGTGGATGTCAATGTGCATCCCAATAAAACGGAGGTGAAGTTTGCAGATGATCAAGCAATATGGCAATTTATATCTGCCTCTATTAAAGAAGCAGTGGGAAAACACCATTTTTCACCAGTTATTGATTTTGACACAGAGGATAAACCTGAAATTCCCGCGTTTACAGGACAAGCTCCTGCAGAAAGCTCTTATCAAGGTGAAGAATTACAGTATAATTCTACATATAACCCATTTGATAATAGCGTGATTGGAGATGATAGGTATGGAGATATGGTTAATATCCCAGATTTTTCAGAACCACTTCAAGGAGTGGGAGCTACGACAGGTTTGTCATATGATAATAGTGCTGCAGCGCAACATACGGATACTATCCCATCTCGTGTGGGAACCATAGTTGATGGTAATGTATATGGTAAAGATGATATACAAGTTGAATATAAAACTGGTGAATGGCTAATTGATTATGATTCTACTGGTATAATCAATCCTACGCCGTCTGGTATTACCCCAGCTGATTGGCAAGAGCCTGTACATCATACACAAGCATTAGCTATAGAAGGGGAAACTATACATAGTGTCCTTGGAAATGAAGATGTTTTTAAAACTATTCCAGATAACCCTGAAGTAATTCAAGGTCTGAATAGATATATTGTTGTTAATGGTATAAATGGCCTATACTTGATTGATCAAAGAAGAGCACATATTCGTATATTATATGAACGGTATATGCAACAGTTGGAACAAAAGCAAGGAGCTTCCCAAGGGATGCTTTTTCCTGAAATATTGGAGCTCTCTCAGGTGGATATCCCATTTTTTCAACAGATTCTTCCTCAGCTTCGTTTTCTTGGTTTCGATTTAGCTGATTTAGGTGGAGGAAGTTATTCTTTGAATGGCATTCCTGTTGGAGTGGAACCTAGTCAAGGTGTGGAACTTTTGCGTCAATTGCTTGTGACATCTATGGAGCGTGATGGTGAAGTGCCCAATTCTTTATCGCATCAAATAGCAGATACAATGGCTCGTGCAACAGCAATCCACTATGATCAGACACTGGGAAAGGATGAGATGCAAGCAATAGTTGAAGAACTCTTTACAACAAATTCCCCTGCAATAACTCCCAATGGAAAACAAGTGTTTGTTGCCTTTGACCCACAACGTCTGAAAGAAATATTTGATTAGTATGAAAAAGACCAAATCTCCTTCTTGGCGATTTGGTCTTTTTTAATTTCAGGTAAGCTTACTATAAGCCACTTTTCGTCATAGGTTTCTACTTTACCTCATCAATCTTTTCTTTCATGTCGATCTCTTCACCATTTTCATCGTAGAAAACATATTGCAAGAAGGCTAGCTTCTCGCTTGGCATAACTTTAACACCAAAACCGTATTTCATACGCCAACGGCGTTTCATGGAGATCCATCCTTGAGTGATGTAAGCATGTACATAAGGGTGTATATGCAAGGTAAACTTAGCAACCTTTAATTTGTTTACTAGGTAGTCAATTTTACTCTCTAACGTATCTGTAAATAGGATCGATGATTTAATCTTGCCTTTACCATAACATACAGGGCAAGTCTCATCGGTGTCTACTGACATCGCAGGGCGAACTCTCTGACGTGTAATTTGCATCAGTCCAAATTTACTGAGTGGCAAAATGTTGTGGCGAGCTCTATCTTTTTGCATATTCGTGCACATACGCTCATATAATTTTTGGCGATTTGCGGCTTCATGCATGTCAATAAAGTCTACCACAATGATTCCTCCCATATCTCGGAGACGTAACTGACGCGCCAACTCATCTGCAGCACCTAGATTCACTTCTAAGGCATTAGCTTCTTGGCCATCAGCATTTTTTGTTCGGTTCCCACTATTCACATCCACCACGTGCAATGCTTCGGTTGACTCAATAATCAAATATGCGCCTCGCTTGTAGGAGACGGTTCTACCGAAAGACGACTTAATTTGCTTGGTAATGGCGAAATTGTCAAATATGGGCAACTTCCCTTTGTACATCTTGACTATGTCTGCTCGGTCAGGAGCGATCAACGACACGTAATCCTTGATTTCGGCATAGACAGTGGAATCATTTACGTAGATGTTCTCAAACGAAGGATTAAACAAGTCGCGGAGAAGTCCCACGGCTCTACTAGTCTCTTCGTGAATCAGAGAAGGAAAGCTCTTGGCTTTTTGTACTTTGTTAATGGCATCTTCCCATTGTTTTAAAAGGAATTTAAGTTCAGCGTCCAGTTCTGAGGCTCGTTTCCCCTCGGCAACTGTGCGGACTATAACGCCAAAACGCTTAGGCTTTATGCTCATAATGAGCTGTCGAAGTCTGGAGCGTTCTTCTGCTGATTTAATTTTTTGCGATACCGATACCTTATCATTAAAGGGCATCAAAACTAGAAAACGACCAGCGAAAGATAGTTCGCAGGTGAGTCGAGGCCCCTTGGTTGATATCGGTTCTTTGACAACTTGTACGATAACTTCTTGGCCTTGTGTGACAATGTCATTGATGGCTCCTTGTTTATCGATGTCAGGTAGGACTGTCGATTTTGAGATAGGGAAAAGCTTTTTACGGTCGCTCATCACTTGTCTCACGTACTTGTTGAGAGAGTTAAACTGTGGCCCTAGATCCAAATAATGAAGAAAAGCGTCTTTTTCGTAGCCTACATTTACAAAGCAAGCATTTAATCCTGGCATTAGTTTTTTGATACGTGCCACATATAGATTGCCTACTGCAAATTTTTCGTCACTACCTTCGCTCTGTAGCTCTACAAGACTTTTGTCTTCCAAGAGAGCAAGTGAGACTTCTTTAGGCTGGACGTCTACTACTAATTCGCTCTTTACACTCATTACATTGTCATTGGGGTTGAGTTTGTTAATAAAATAGAAAAACAAACTTGAAAGAGATTCCTTCACAAGTTTGTTTTCTATCTTTGAATCTAAAGACTAGATCGAGATTATTTTCTCGTCTTGTGTCTATTCTTTCTTAATCTTTTTTTACGCTTATGCGTAGACATTTTATGTCTCTTTTTTTTCTTTCCACTAGGCATAGCTTCAATATTTTAAAATTAGTACTCTATGTTGTTATTATTTCTCTTTTTCTTACTTTTTTATCTCAACTGGGCATTCTTCTTGAACTCTATCTAAGAATGTCTTAGATGGTTTGAATACTGGCATTCTTCTCGCAGGAATCACCATTGTGGTGTTGTTATTTATATTGCGAGCAGTTTTAGCTTTGCGTAGCTGAGGGAAAAAACCTCCAAAACCTCTGATTGTTACTTGTTCTCCACGACAAACTTCGTCTTGAACTAGTTGTAAAAACAGGTCTAAGATGTTTTGTACATCACTCTTAGGCACACCCGTTTTTAGTTGGATTTCTTTGTATAGTTCCTGTCTAGTCATTTGGACTTTTCTATGAAATTTATTGAGTCATTTGCATTAGGGCATACTACTCTATTTTACTATTTGGTGTGCAAATATACTGCTTTTTCCTCGATGTAGAAAAAAACTGCCTTAGATTTTCTCTCAAAAAACACAAAAACATTATTTTTGTCACTCAATATCAGTAGATTAGAATAATGAGCAATAATTTTTCAAGTAAAATACTCGCGTGGTATGATGAGCATAAGAGAGATCTTCCATGGCGACAAACAAAAGATCCATATCAAATATGGATTTCAGAAATCATTTTGCAGCAAACGCGTGTAGAACAAGGATTAGGATATTTTGAGCGTTTCATGCAGCGATTTCCGACATTTCATCAGTTAGCGTCAGCGCCAGAAGATGATGTGATGAAACTGTGGCAAGGATTAGGGTATTATTCTCGAGCTCGTAATTTGCATAAGGCTGCCAAGCAAATTCAAGAGGTTTTTCCAGTTACATATAAAGATGTCTTGGCATTACCAGGTGTCGGACCCTATACCGCTGCAGCTATTTGTTCTTTTGCATATGGTATGGCTTATCCTGTTTTGGATGGTAATGTATATAGAGTGTTGGGAAGATATTTAGCTATTCCAGAAGCAATTGAAACCTCTAAAGGTAAGCGAATATATGCACAAGCTGCATCTGAATTATTAGATCAAAAACGACCAGCTGATTATAATCAAGGAATTATGGATTTTGGTGCGACTCATTGTACACAGCATCAGCCTAAATGTGATATTTGTCCACTACAAGATTCTTGTGCTTCATATGGGCAACGAAAAGTTGCAGAATTTCCTGTTAAGAAAAAACGCCCTAAGGTTGTAGATCGTTATTTGTATTATATAAGTGTATCAGATGGGGTATGTACTCATATATACAAAAGAAGCCAGCCTGGTATTTGGCGGCAATTGTATGAGTTCCCTTTCTTTGAAACTGACCATTTGTTATCAACAACGGAATGTTTGGGTCATGAGAGTGTGCAACGTTTTTTAGATTTAGGTGATCAAGTAACTTATCAAGTTGTGGTGCAGGATCAGAAACATCTGCTTTCCCATCAACGTTTACACATGACTTGCTTGCATATAACAATTCCAACAGAACTTTTATGGTCTGAGGATGGACAGAATGCTATGCGCGGGTTAAGTGATAATGATTTATATAAAGTATCCAGTCAAGATCTGCTTGAATATCCTTACCATAAGATGATGGCTCAGTTTGCCGATAAAATACAAAAGCTGCTCAAACCGTAAGGATGAGCAGCTTTTGTGTAGTATTTGTAAAAATTAGAGCTTGCAGATTTTATTGACAATGTGAACAGCAACTTCTCTCTTTTTCATTAAGGGAAGTGTTTCATTGTTGTCGGGGGTGATCAGGGTCACTTTGTTGGTTTCGTGACCAAATCCTGCACCAGCGTCTTCTAAAGAATTCATGACTATTAAATCTAAATTCTTCTTTTTCATTTTTATTTGTGCATTAACCATGGCATCTTGAGTCTCTAAAGCAAAGCCAACTAAAATTTGTTGATTTGTTTTTTTCTCGCCTACAGCAGCGGCAATATCTTGTGTGCCAGTAAGTGTTATTGTCATGTCTGCTCCAGTTTCGCGTTTGATCTTTTGTTCTGCTGGATGAGAAGGGGTGTAATCGGCTACAGCAGCACACATTATTAATATGTCTTGTGAGGCCTGGTGAGTCATGACTGCATGATACATATCAGAAGCACTTACCACATCAATCATGTGAATTTCTCCATCTTCTAGGGCAGATGGACGAGGAACTCCAGGTCCTGCTACGACTGTGACTTCAGCACCTCTTTCAGCACAGACCGAGGCCAAAGCCATGCCCATTTTTCCACTGGAGTGATTACCTATAAAACGTACAGGATCAATTTTTTCATATGTTGGCCCTGCTGTAATAAGTACTTTCTTTCCTTTTAAAGGGTATGCATCCGAGTTGATGCTGCGGTCATTTTGACTGAAATATTGATTGACTATTTCAACGATTCGTTCAGGCTCTTCCATACGTCCCTTTCCAACTAAATGGCTAGCTAGCTCTCCGCTAGTTGGATCAATGATATGGTTGCCATATCCTCGTAAAACTTCGATATTGTGTTGAGTCGATGGGTGAATGTACATATCCAAATCCATGGCAGGTGCAATGAAAACAGGCGCTTTACACGATAGATATGTTGTCACTAGCATGTTATCAGCTACTCCATTAGCCATCTTGCCAAGAGATGAAGCACTACATGGTGCTATTAACATCATATCTGCCCACAAGCCTATATCCACGTGACTGTGCCAAGAGCCATCTTTGCTATCAAAAAATTCGCTGACAACTGCTCTTCCGCTAAGTGCCGCTAAAGTTGTAGGAGTAATGAAATGTTTACCAGATGGAGTTATAACAACTTGTACTTCAGCACCTTGCTTAATGAGTCCGCGAAGTATATAACATGCTTTATAAGCTGCAATACTTCCAGTGATACCTAGGACTATTTTCTTTCCTTTAAGATAATTCATATGCATATTGAGATTATTGGCCATTAATAGCCTCTAAGCGCAAACGTGTTAATACAGCTTTAGTGTGGCGAGGAAAATCACTTTGCATCATCCAGTTATAATATCCAGAATCGTTGCGTAGGATTTTTTTAACCGATTGACCTTTGAATTTTCCGAAGTTAAATACTGGCTCATCGTTTTCGTTGAGTACAATTCTTTGAGCGAAATCGACAGTGCGATTTTGTGTTGAATATTCAGACAATCCATCTATGTCGCATGGAAGATCATCGTATTTCTCAACTTGACTTTTAAGGACTTCAAGAGTGGCTTTTGTGTCTGCTTCGGCACTGTGTGCGTCAGTTAAGTCACCGTCACAGTAAAATTTGTAGGCTGCCACTAGTGTACGTTGTTCTCGTTTATGAAATATGACTTGTACATCAACCAATTTACATAATGACAAATCTATTTGTACTCCAGCACGTATAAACTCTTCGGCTAGCATTGGAACATCAAATCTGTTTGAATTGAATCCTGCTAAATCAGAATCAGAAATGATTGCGGCTAAATCTTCAGCGGCATCTTTAAATGTGGGACAGTCTTTCACGTCTTCATCGTAAATACCATGTACCGCTGATGCACTAGCTGGGATAGGTTGCTCTGGATTGATACGCATTGTACGACTCTCTTCGTTTCCATTGGGATAAACCTTTATCAAACAAATTTCTACAATACGATCTTTTACTGTATCTGTACCTGTCGTTTCGAGGTCAAAGACTACGAGTGGACGGGTTAGTTGTAATTTTCTATTCATCTTTCTGCCTTATCTTAGTCGTTTAGCAACAAAGGCATCAATAACATTGTCAATTCACTGTTGTCTTCAGAATCTACAGGCACAAAAATACCAGGACGAGTTGGGTCAGCAAGTTGAATTTCGACCATGTCTGAATCACAAGCTCCTAGTTGTTCAATTAGAAGTTTTGATTTAAAACCAATCTTTACATTATCCCCTGTGTATTGGCAAGGTACAGTTTCTTCACCTGCAATAGAAAAGTCCAAATCTTGTGCGGTTACTTTAATATTTTGATCCGCAATATCCAGACGTACAAGATTGTTCTCTTGAGAAGTGAATACTTGTACACGCTTTAAAGCACCTAGAAGATCTTGGCGGTCAACAATGATTCTGTAAGGATTGTTTGTTGGAATTACATTGTTGTAAGCGGGGTAATTATCTTCAATAAGACGACAAGTCATTTTTGCGTATTCCATGATGAAAATAGCATGTTGACCATCAAATTCAACAGTAACCATATCGTCTTCAGTGCCTTTCAAGATACCTTTTAGCAGTTGACCAGGTTTTGCTGGAAGGATAAAAGAAGTAGCTTGCTCAGCTTCCACAGTACTGTTTTTATATTTCATTAGCATGTGACCATCACTTGCTACAAAAGTAATGCTGTCTGTTGTTATGTCAAAGAAAACACCTGTCATACATGGACGCATGTTGTCAAGAGAAACAGCAAAGAGAGTGTGCTCTAAACCATTTTTGAGTAGTGCAGAAGAAACTTCTAGCTTTTGAGTTGTTCCAGTTAATTTCTTGTCTGTTGGATATTCGTCTGGTTTTGCTCCTACAAGATCAAATTGACCATTGCGATATGTGAAGCGAACACGTAAATCGTCATATACAGTGATTTCAATAGGTTGCTCATACATCTCCTTTAAAGCTTCCATAAGCATCTTTGCTTTTAATGCAATACGTCCTGTGCCTTCTTGTGAGGCGACCTCAACGCCTGTACAGATACGAGTGTCTCTGTCGGCTGCTGTAATAAGGAGTTTGCCATCTTGAAGATCAAGAAGAAAACACTCAAGAATAGGCATGGCACTTTTTGATGCAATCACGCGGCTGATAGATGAAAGGTGACTATACAGCACGGTACTAGTAATCTTAAAACTAAAAATCATATGTCTTTTTTTGATTCATTTATTCTGTACACAAAGATAATAAAAAAACAGTAATGCGTGCGGTTATTCGAGAAATAATACGTACTTTCGCATCAAAATACAATAATAAATAAGAAGAATATATGGAATTTGAAGGCAAAATTATAGCAGTATTAGAAAAACGTGGTGGGACATCAGCTAAGGGTAATACTTGGAGTTGTCAAGAGTACGTGATTGAGAATCATGACCAGTATCCAAAGAAAATGTGTTTTGAGGTTTTTAGCGATGAAAAAATTGATCAATTCAATATTCAGCCCGGTGAAGAATTAAAGGTGCACTTTGATGTGGATGCACGCGAATGGAATAGCCGTTGGTTTAATAGCCTTCGTGCATGGCGCGTAGAGCGTATACCAGCTGCTGGCAGTGTACCTGGTGAGACTTCTAGTTCCGAATTTCCATCAGCTCCTGTTGGAATGCCACAAACATCAGCTGCATCAGATGAAATCGCTCCTGAAAGCGATGAGCTTCCATTCTGATATATCTTTTGCAAATCAAATAATAAAATAAACGAGCTAAATCAATGGTCTTATCTATTGATTTAGCTCGTTTGTTATTTCGTAACAAAAGGGGAATTGTTGTTTGATGATATGTAAACTCGTTGATAATCAGTTTGTATTGATTGGCTTTGTTAGAATACTTTAACTTCGCTGGACGCTTGATACTCTAACTACATCAAATTTAATCGTTACCTTTGTTGCTGATTTTTTAATTAGGTAGAAAGAAATATATGGATTATAAACTATTAGTATTGGACCTTGACGGTACACTGACAAATAGCAAAAAAGAGATCACGCCCCAAACGTTAGATGTCCTTTTAGAACTACAAGAAAGTGGCATGAAGATTGCTTTAGCAAGTGGACGCCCCCTATACGGGATTACTCCTTTGGCTGAGCAATTGAAACTTAGTCATTATGGTGGGTATATACTAGCTTTTAATGGTGGTCATGTAGTCGATTGTAGGACAAAAGAGATTATTCATGCACAACGATTGGAACAAGACCTGATGCCTTGGTTGTATGGATTGGCTAGTCAATCAGATACTACAATACTTACTTATGATGGACCTAATATCGTTACAGAAACACCAGAGGATCAATATGTACAGCATGAAGTGTTTTTAACAAAAATGACACTTAAAAAAGTTGAAAGTTTTGCTGATTATGTATCATATAATCCAGAAAAATGTATGATCGTTGGTGAACCAGATAAGTTGCCTGCATTGGAAAATATAATTAATCAAGAAGCAGGGCATAAGATGGCTGCATATCGTTCTGAACCTTTTTTCTTAGAATTAGTGCCGAAAGGTATTGATAAAGCGTTGAGTTTAGAACGTCTTTTAAAGCATATCTCTTTGACACCAGATCAAATGGTCGCAGTAGGGGATGGGTATAACGATTTGAGTATGATTAAATATGCTGGGCTTGGGGTAGCTATGGGTAATGCTCAAGATGTCGTTAAGGAAGCTGCGCAAGTAGTCACTTTATCAAATGAAGAGGATGGCGTGGCCTATCTTATCAAAAAATATTTAATGGTGTAAGATGTAACTTGTGGGTTGCAATCTATGCATAATGTGCTGTGAATTGCTTTCATCCTGATGTTCAGTGGCGTTAAAAAAGCTATTAATCGTTGCATATCAGCTAGAAAAACTCTAAATTTGCGCCTTGAAACGAAAGAGCTCCTCTATATCGGAGTCTAATAAATACATTTTCCCTTCATACAATGAGTAAGAAGTTTAAAGAATACAATCAGCTTAACCTCTCTCAAATTAATAAAGAGGTTCTACGTGACTGGGACAAGCAAGACTTGTTTGCCCAGAGTCTGTCGGCGCGTGAAGGTGCCCCATCATTTGTGTTTTTCGAAGGTCCTCCATCTGCAAATGGGAAACCAGGTATCCACCATGTGATGGCACGTAGTATTAAGGATATTTTCTGTCGTTATAAGACAATGAAAGGTTTCCAAGTAAAGCGTAAAGCTGGTTGGGATACACATGGTTTACCGGTAGAATTGGGCGTTGAAAAAGAATTAGGTATTACTAAAGAGGATATTGGTAAAAGTATTACGGTTGCTGAATACAATGCTAAGTGTCGTAAGAATGTCATGAAATACACCAATGAGTGGGAAGATCTAACTCATAAAATGGGGTATTGGGTGGACATGAACGATCCATATATTACCTATGATAATCGTTATATAGAAACTTTATGGTGGTTGTTAAAGCAACTATACAATAAAGATTTGTTATACAAAGGATACACTATTCAGCCGTATTCACCTGCAGCAGGTACCGGATTGAGTTCTCACGAATTAAATCAACCTGGTTGTTATCGTGATGTAAAAGATACAACTTGTATTGCACAATTTAAGATTAAAGCCCCTAAATCAGAAATGAGCGAGTGGGGAACTCCTTATTTTATAGCTTGGACAACAACTCCTTGGACTTTGCCTTCAAATACAGCATTAGCTGTTGGCCCAAAGATTGACTATGTGGCTGTGCAAACATTTAACCAATATACGGCTGAACCTATTACAGTTGTTTTGGCTAAGTCATTGCTTGGTGCGCATTTCAAGGTTAAGGGAGCTGATGCTGAAATGACTTTTAATAAGGGAGAAAAGATAGTACCTTATCGCATTGTTGCTGAATATAAAGGCGCTGATCTTGCTGGTATGGAGTATGAACAACTTATTCCTTGGGTAAATCCAGGTGAAGGTGCTTTCCGTGTTATTGAAGGTGATTTCGTAACGACGGAAGATGGTACTGGTATTGTGCACATTGCTCCTACTTTTGGTGCAGATGACGCCATGGTTGCAAAGAAAGCAGGTGTGCCAGGTTTGCACCTATGGATTAAGAAGGGTGAGCCTCTCCCCAGGGTTACCTTACTTGGTAGTTTT
>ERZ795048.1893-NODE-1893-length-17838-cov-5.451386_pt1 | contig 17838 bp, 22 predicted proteins | sample MGYA00375132_ERZ795048 | MGnify/ENA primary metagenome ERZ795048 (study PRJEB30177, sample SAMN05720225) | activated sludge metagenome | isolation source: Anaerobic digester | place: Hong Kong | collected 2014-12-17 ...
GCACCGTGACAGTCAGGGAACTGGTCCTCACATCGCGCCAGCTGGCCTCTTCCAATTTCATGATGATGGAGATGCTGGCCATTGCAGCAGTCTTCTACCTGATCCTGACAGGGCTTCTGACCCTTCTTGTGAACCATCTGGAAGTGAAGATGTCTGTTAGCCGGGCTTAGAAAGGAGAGCTTATGAGCATGATCAAAATACGGAACCTCTACAAGAGCTTCGGAGACCTGGAAGTCCTCAAGGGTCTGGACCTGGATGTGGAAGAGGGGGAAGTGGTAGTAATCATCGGAGCCAGCGGATCCGGTAAATCGACTTTACTCCGTTGTATCAACTTTCTGGAAGAGAACGACAGCGGAGAGATATGGGTCGAGGATAAGCTGGTCCATCATACGGGCAGCGACATCAACGCCGTCCGCCAGGAAGTGGGAATGGTCTTTCAGCACTTTAACCTCTTTCCCCACATGACCGTTTTGGAAAATGTCATCGAAGGGCCGGTCCAGGTCAAAAAAGTGCCCCGCAAAAAAGCCGTCGTCAGGGCACGGGGACTTCTGGATAAAGTGGGATTGTCTGATAAAGCCGGATCCTATCCCTCCAGCCTTTCGGGAGGCCAAAAACAACGGGTGGCCATTGCCCGGGCCCTGGCCATGGAGCCCAAAGTCATGCTCTTCGACGAGCCCACATCGGCTCTCGACCCTGAACTGGTGGGAGAAGTCCTCCTGGTCATGGAGGATCTGGCCAGAGAGGGAATGACCATGATCGTGGTGACCCATGAGATGTGGTTTGCAAGAGAGGCCGCCGACAGGGTCATTTTCATGGACGAAGGCGTCTTTCTGGAATCGGGATCCCCGGAGAAGATGTTCACCGAACCGGAAGAGGAGCGGACCAGAGCTTTTTTAAGCAAGATCCTGGCTTCTCCCAATACATGATCTATACTAACAAAAAAAGGAGAAAAAAATATGGCCTGGATCAAAGTCATCCCCCCGGAAAAGGCTGAAGGAGCCCTGAAGAGGTGTTATGAGGAGATACGAAAATCGCGCGGGAAACTGGCGCATATCCACACGATTCACAGCCTCAACCCGGAATCGTTGAAAAACCACATGGACCTTTACATGACGATCATGTTCAGCCGTTCGGGCCTGTCCCGACAAGAGCGGGAGATGATCGCTGTGGTCGTATCGGCCTCCAATCAATGCCCCTATTGCATCCGTCACCATGGAGAAGCTCTGAACTACTACTGGAAAGACAGGGAAAAACTTGAACGTTTTATCGATGACTATTCATCTGTCACTTTGAGCGAGAAACAATTTGCCATGCTGTCTTACGCCAGGTCTTTAACCAAGGAGCCCTCTTCTGTGGATAAGAGTGCGGTAGATCAGATGAAAAAGGCCGGTTTCTCTGATGAAGAGGTCCTCAATATTAACCTTATCGTCTCCTATTTCAATTTTGTCAACAGGATCGCCATGGGGCTTGGTGTCGAGACATCTGAAAGTGAAGCTTCAGGCTATCAGTATTAAAAAGAAGAGGCTCCCGCCCTTTAAGACGGGAGCCTCAAAGAGACTTACAGATTGATGCCTAACCCGATGGTCAGGGTGCGCGGTATCGCTTCGATTTCTTCAGGGGTCAGCTCCTGATCGTCGCTGATGACATTGGAGAAACCGTAGGTGTAACGCAGTTCCCCGAAGAAGGTCCCGGTGATCTCATACTTCAAACCGGCTGCGATACTGAAGCCGATACGGTTGGTCCATTCACCAAAATCATAACCCATATATTCGGCCACATCTGGGTCTTCCACATCATAGAGCATCTTATAACCGCTGTTTAAAACATATTCCAAAACAGGGCCGGCATAGAGGCTCATCTTCTCCATGGGAAGATAGGTGAAGAGGACAGGCAGTTCCAGGGAGTTCCCCAACATATATATATTCTCTGTATATCCGTCCCCATCATAGGAATAACGATCCCCTTTTTCCACGTAATTGAGCTCAGCAGTGATCCCCATCTTCTCGTTCATCATATGGCGGGCCCAGATTCCGCAGTAGAAACCCATCTTCATCTTCGCTTCAAGTCCGGGCTCTAAATCAGCAGGTCATCTGTTCGCCGATCTGACATTCCTGATTTTTTTAGAGAAATAGTCTCTTCAGTTAAAAAGAGACTTAATCGTTTCGAAATTGTCGATACAATAATCGGGGTTTTCTTTCAACAGCTTCTCCCGGGAATGGGAGCCGGTGGTAATGGCGATGGCTTTGGCGTTCAGGTGACGGGCAGTCTGAATATCCAGGACGGTATCGCCGATGACATAGAGGGTATCCGGAAGAGCCCCCAGTTTCTCCTTTGCCTTGCTTCGCGCTGCTTCAGCGATCCCGAAGCGGTAAAGGGCGTCTTCACCGAACCCTCCCGCGATAAAGAAATCCCACAGGCCTATTTTTCTCAGCTTGTATTCGGCTCCCCTGGAGAGCTCCCCTGTGATTAGCGCCAGGGGATAGTCCCTCTCAAAAAGGTGCCGTATAAAGGGACAGACGTCGGCATTGGGCCGCCAGATGTCACTTTCAGCGAAACGGGCGAGCTCCTCTTCATAAAGGGAAAGAAAAAAATCCCATTGGCGTTCTGTAAACTGCATTCTATGATTGGCCAGGACTTCTATAAAGACATCTTTATCAGAGCGCGCCGAAGTATCGATCCCCTCCATGCCTCCATGACTATCCAGAAACCGGTCCACCGCCCGGGAAAAGGGAAGATCTGTTTTTTCGTCCCGGGTGATGAGAGTTCCGTTGATATCAAAAAAGATAAGAGGCTTCATGGGGTCTCCTTTTAAAAATGAAACTCCCCCTGCAGGAGGTAAGCAGAAGAGACAGGGGGAGTTTCCGTTTAATGCGTCTTTTGGGCGATTTCTTCTCCGAAGGCCAGGCAGTGAGCACGGGCTTCGTCATCGGGGTTCCATAAAGCCCGCAGCCCTTCGTTCAGAAGCTCAAAACCGCTTTTTTTCAGCCATTCACTTAAGACGGCCGGGCTTTCGCCGCTCCAACCATAGGTCCCGAAGGCTGCCGCTTTTTTCTTTTTGAAACCCAGCCCTTTGATCTCCTCCATGAGCCCGGCCATACCGCTGGTGATCCCTTTTCCTATAGTGGGGGAGCCTACCAGGATCGCCTTGGACCTGAAGACTTCGGTGATGATATCGTTTTTATCCGATTTGGAGACATTGAAGAGCTTTACATTCACATCCGGGTCTTTCCTGCGGATGCCTTTGGCGATATGTTCGGCCATGATCCGTGTCCCGTCCCACATGGTGTCATAGATAAGGGTGATCTGGTTCTCCCGGTAGTCTTTGGCCCATTCCATGTATTGCGTGACGATTTGACCCGGGTTTCCCCGCCAGATGACTCCGTGGCTGGGGGCGATGATATCGATGGGGATGTTCATGGCCAGGACTTCATTGATCTTCTTTTCAGCCAGGGCGCTGAAAGGGGTCAGGATATTGGCATAATACTTGATGCACTCGTTTATCAGTTCATTTTGATCCACCAGGTCGTTGAAGAGATATTCCGACGCGTAATGCTGGCCGAAAGCGTCGTTACTGAAGAGGATATTGTCTCCGGTAAGGTAGGTCGCCATACTATCGGGCCAGTGGAGCATGGTCATCTCCACGAAGACTAGCTTTTTTCCGTTACCGATATCGATGGAATCCCCGGTCTTTACGGTCTGAAAATTCCAATCCTGATGATAATGCCCTTTGAGGGATCTGACGGCATTGGCTGTGCAGATGATGGGAGTCTCCGGAATATGGCGCATGAGCTCAGGCAGAGCGCCGCTGTGGTCGATCTCCCCATGGTTAGCGATGACATAGTCGATGGTTTTCAAATCCACCTCTTTTTTGAGGTTTTCCACAAATTCCTTGTCAAAGGGTTTCCAGACCGTGTCGATAAGCACGGTCTTCTCTTCACGTATCAGATAGGAGTTGTAGGAGGATCCTTTGTGGGTAGAGTATTCGTCGCCGTGGAATTTACGCAATTCCCAGTCGATCTTTCCTACCCAGTCCACATTATTCTTCACATTCACTTTCATAAACCGCCTCCTTAAGAGATAAAAATGGTCTTTTTATCGGGTTTCGGCGCCTTGATGATCATGAACCGCAGGTCCGTCTCACTTTCGTTATACCAGCAGTGGAGAATATCTTTGGGACTTTCGATAAGAGTATCTTTGGTGACTTCTTGCTTTTCCTCCCCGATCTCCACGAGCCCGGTCCCCTCCAAAACATAAAAGGCCACATCCACAGGAGTGATATGCCGTTTCAAAGACTGTCCCTGTTTTAAAGTGATCACCGTGACCATAGCGTCTTTGCTGTCATACAGGTTCCGGGCATCCACATTGTGGGCCGTGGGCATGACAGGGGTCTCTTCCAACCTTTTTATCTTCATTTTGACTCCTCTCTCCTGCAAAGATCTGCAGGACATCCGTACTTCCCTATAAACATTATAAGGTTAGTAACAATTAGAGTCAAGGGCTATTATCTTTTTTTGAGCTCCCCGGCAATAGAAGCGGCCCCTTTGTCCATAAGTTTCTCTATCTTATGCCCCATCTTCATGGCAATCCTTCCGGGAGAAGTAAGGGCTCCTTTCTCAAAAGCTTCCTTTGTCATCATCTTGACAGCCCGTGTGCCTCCCCACCCTTTGAAGGGGAACCCCATAGTGACAAAAGGGATAAAGACCTTGTCGGCCAGGCCGCGGGCTTCTTCCAGAAAAGTCATGATCACCGGTGTGGCAGAGAAGGCCCACACCGGACATCCTGCCAGGACAGCATCATAGGGGGTGCAATCGGGAGCATTTTTCAGGGTGACCTTCGCCATCTCTCCGTGGGGCTGGTCTCCCTGGGGAGAATCAAAATCCACACGGATCAGGTCTGTCTCATGTCCGTCTCTCTTCAGGGCCTCTTCGATTTTTTTCGCAAACATCAGGGTATGGCCTGTCTTGGAATGAACAACCAGGGCGACTTTCATACTTCCTCCTTATGCATTCTCTATGGAAATCACGGCGCCTGCCGGAAGGGAATGGACGTTCTCCTCTCCCAGGACCTGCTTTAAGGAGTTCAGAGCTTCTCCCCCTGTGCAGTGCCCGGCATACACCGTTTGTACACCTGTCTTCTTTAACTCCCGGGCTGTCTTCTCCCTCTTTTGTGCCGAAGCTTTGGAGAGGTGAAATCCTCCTATGACAGCCTTCACATTTGAACAGCCTCCGTAGCGGAGCATCTGACGGGTGATATTGACGATCCCGTGATGGGAACAACCTGAAATCACGATCAATCCCTCTTGTGTCTTGATCCCCAGGGCGATCTCATCATCAAAGAGGTCCGGCACCGTCCCCTTCTCATCGATAAAAAAGGGCCCTGAAGTGAGCTCAAAGTCATTCTCATAAGCAAAATGCCCCCCGATGAAATGACGCTCATCAAGGGAAAAAAGAGTAAAATCCTCTTTCACCAGCATCTCGAACGATTCCAAAATCGGAAGATGGTCCCGGCATAAACCGATATAACGGGTCTCGTCCTCTGTTACCGCATACCGGGGAAGCACAGCCATGGGATGAATAAAGGCAGGGATCCTGCGGTTCACGTTCCTGAAAACGGGTAACCCGTTACCATGGTCATAATGGCCGTGGCTGAGGATAAAATGCGTCACCTTGTCCAGGGAGACACCCAGCTGAGCCATATTGTTCTTCAGCGCTCCTCCCTGACCTGTATCAAATAGAAAAGTAAAGGGGCCTGATTCAATAAGAAGAGAGAGTCCGTGTTCCGAAAGAAGAAACACATTATCCGTGGAGTTCTCCACAAGGACTGTAACCTTGATTTTGTCCATATTTCTATCATAGCGACATGTCGGATGATGTCAATACGCCCCTCGGACATCCTGGAATTGAAACGAAGAAGAGATTCTTTTTGTCTAATAATAAAAGTTTGTCTATAATAGTGTGTTGTCTGTTCGACACAAAGGAGGAACATGACCACCATGATGCAAGCATACGAAATCAGGGAGGAAGCCCGCCGGCTGCTCAACAACAACTGGGCCACAGCCGTGGGGACAGTCTTTCTCATGGAGATAATCCTCGCCGGGGCCGGTTCTATGTCCCAGATCTTTCTTTTCCTGGCCTGGATCCCCATGCTCCTGGTCGGCGGAGCCGTAGAACTGGGGTTAGCCGCTTTTTTCATCAATCTGGCCGAGAAAGACCGTCTGATCTTTGAAGAAGCTTTCTACGGTTTCAAAAATATCGTCAAGGCCATGGGCGTCTATTTCTTCAGCGGCCTCTTTGTCGTTTTATGGAGTCTTCTTCTCATCGTCCCGGGAATCATCGCTGCCATCCGTTATGCACAAGCCTTTTTTATTCTGAAAGAGGATCCGGAAGTGCCTGTGATGGAAGCCATAAAGAAGAGTTCAGAGATGATGCGCGGCTATAAGACAGATTATTTTCTGCTCCAGCTGAGCTTCATCGGATGGGGATTTCTCTGCCTGTTCACCTTCGGGATCGGTTTTCTCTGGCTCAGCCCCTATGTAAAGACCAGTAATGCTGTTTTTTACAGAGAACTCAAGAAAATCCGGGAAGAAGAAAAAGCCGGAACGACAGCTTAAATTTCAATGAAACTATTATGAAGGGGCCCGCCGTAAGACGGGCCCTTTTTTATTCAATGGTCACAGCAGTTTTCGCCGGTTTCCAGGGAGCCGTCGAGGTAAGCCGCAGCGATCTTTTCAGGCTCCAGGGCAGCAGCCCCGACCACCACATGGATACCTTTCTCTTCAAAGAGGGATTTCGCCCTTTGTCCCATCCCGCCGGAGATGATGACTTCAGCACCGGCTTCATGCAGAAAACGGGGAAGCAGTCCGGGCTCATGGGGCGGAGCAGCCAGTTCTTTAGTCGACCTTATCTTTTTTTCTTTTTCGTCCACATCCATCAGGATAAATTTCTCACAATGTCCGAAATGCATAGATAATTTTCCATTAGCCAAGGGAATCGCAATTTTCATCTCTCCTCCTTATTCAATGATGTCAGGGCCTTTTCGACTTCGCTCCAGACAGCGCGGATATCTGCAGCTGCGGGAATATCTGTCAGGACAGCAGGCCGGCCTTTGACCATGGCCTGAGTCACACCCTTGTCATACCGGACCCGCCCGGCGCTCTTTACGTTATATTCTAAACACTTTTCTTCGATCCGGACCGTCATCTCCTGATTCAGATCCCATTTGTTGACACTCACCAGGGCGGGAACACGGAAATGGGCTGAAAGCTGAAGGACACGCTCCATGTCATGCAGTCCGGAAAGTGTAGGCTCTGTCACAATAAGGACCAGAGAGGCTCCGGTAACAGAAGCGATCACAGGACATCCTATCCCCGGAGGCCCGTCGGTGATGACAAGGCTTTTCCCCTCTTCGCGGGCTCTTTCTTTGGCCTCTTTTCTCACTAAAGAAACAAGCTGTCCTGAGTTTTCTCCGGCCGGGTCAAGTTTGGCATGGGCCATGGTCCCGTAAGGAGTTTTGGAAAGAGACCAGGTCCCCGAACGCCGCTCGGGAAAGTCGATGGCTGCCACCGGGCAGTGGTCGACACACACACCGCATCCTTCACAGCTATAGGGATCGACACTAAAAATACGGCCTTCAGGCTCAAAACGGATCGCTTCAAAACGGCATAAAGCCTGGCAACGCCCGCATTTGATACAATCCCGTGTCCGGATTACAGCCTCATGGCCACTGAAAAATTCTTCATGCCGGAAAGTCTCCGGCTCCATGACCAGGTGAAGGTTTGCAGCATCTACATCACAATCTGCGATGACTGAAGAGCCCGCTAAAGCCGCAAAGGAAGCTGTCAGGCTTGTCTTCCCCGTTCCTCCTTTTCCGCTGATGACCACAAGCTCTTTCATAAGTCCTCCTTTGAACTGATGCCCTCTTTAGCTTTCCTCAAGATCCCTTTAAAAAGAGCTTTATAATCCGGGCTTAAGTCAACAGCAGGGATTCCCCTGGAGTAATGTTCCGCAACAGCCCTGTCATCAGGGACACTTCCGACTATTTCAATCCCCTCCCGGGCACAATAATCACGGACCCCCTCATCACCGATTCCATCTCTGTTGATGACCACCCCGAAGGGCCGGCCGAGGGTCCTCACTGTCTCTACAGCCAACTTCAAGTCATTAAGGCCGAAGGGAGTGGGTTCTGTGACCAGGAGGACGAAGTCTGCATCACCCACAGCAGCGACCATGGGACAGGCTGTCCCCGGAGGAGAATCGATGATAATGAGAGACGCCCCCTCAGCCCTTTTTTTTGCCTCCCGGATCACCGGAGGGGCCAATGCTTCGCCTACGTTTAACTCTCCCTGAATAAAGGTCAGATTGCCCGCTTTCCCTTGAGAAAGAGCCCCGATGACCCGCTCTCTTTCCGTAATGGCTCCTTCCCTGCAAGCCATAAAGCACCCTCCGCAGGCGTGACACAGCTCCGGGAAGATCATCGCCCCCTTGGGGGTTATAGCAATAGCATTGAAACGGCAGGCCTTGGCACAAGCTCCGCACGACGTGCAACGGGAAGAATTCACCACCGGTTCCCGGATGGAGACATCTCCGCTTTTCTCGAGGGTCAGGGGGAGGAAAAAGATCCCGTTGGGCTCTTCGACATCGGCATCCACCAGGGTCACGGGAAAATCCACCGATAAGGCCATGTTAACCGCCACTGTTGTCTTCCCGGTCCCCCCTTTTCCTGAAGCGACAGCGATCTTCATACCCAATGGCCCTCCACATCGGGTCCCTGGGCCGCCTTCAACTCGCCTTTATTATAGCGCTCGATGACCTCTTTGATTGAGCCCGAAACTCCAACCACAATATCAATACCTGAAGTCTGCAGGACCCGAAAGGCTTTCGGCCCGCAAGAGCCGGTGATCAGGACATCAGCACCGGTCTTGACCACATTCTGAGCCGCCTGTACACCGGCCCCCTGGGCAGCATTAAGGTTCTGTTCGTTATCGATGAAAGAATAGCTTCCCCATTCTGTATCATAGACTACAAAAAAGGGAGCCCGTCCGAAACGGGGATCCATCGCTGTATCAATATTCTTCTCACTCGCTGTCAATGCGATTTTCATAACGTCTCCTTTTCAGAGAAGGGGGGCAAGCCCCCTCCTCTCATTTTTCTTTCTTTTCCAGGTCTTTAAGGCGCTGTTTGATCTCGTTGAGACGGCTCTCCATCCATTTGGCCTCTTCTTTGAGGTCAACGGCCTCTCGTTCGGGGGAATAATCGGGGTAAACGGGAGCGCCGCCCCAGTTCCCCGAACCGCCGAAAAAAGAGCGAACGCCCCATCCCCGGCCGAATCCTCGTCCGAACCCTCGTCCGAATCCGCCTCCTCGCCCGAAATAAGCACCACTGGCGTATCCGGGGCGATCATTTCCTGCACAGTATCCTGCACCTCTGCCTGTCATGGGGCCGATTCCATTGGGCCCTGTTCTGTCACCTCTTGGCATATTCACCACTCCTTCCTTCCGGGAAATTCTCCCGTCTGGTTTCTATGCTGTCCCCACCTGGGGCGTCCGTTTCCTCTCTGTCGGCGCCTGCAACACCCGGGCATACGGAAATCATCCAGAGTCTCTCCCTGATGAGAAGCCCAGCGGGTGATTACCTGCTCGACCTCGCCGCAGAGAAAGGGAATAGCCCTGATTCCAAAGGCCTCTAATGTCTCCAGCATGACCCGGCTGACAGCACCGCAGAGGAGTAGGTCGGCTCCCTCTCTCTTAATCTGCCCTGCTTTCTCATAGAGAGATTCCTTCAGGGGCAGGAGAAACCGTTCTCCGGAATCCGTGTCGATAAAAAGGATCTCCCGGGAGACGTCAAAGACAGGAGCCAATCGCCCTTGCCAGTGAGAAACAGCGATTTTCATAATTCATTCCTTTCACTAATATATTAAGCATATCCCGTGCCAAAACCAGGGGGCCGGCTGACTTCTCTAACGTCTTGTCATAAGGCAAGTTATAAACTGGAAGACAATAAGCATACGAGAAAAATTCGCATTCTTGCGACTTCTGGCAAAAAACGTAGCAACTTTGCAACTGGACGCTCAGTTACCCAGGCCTAACCGTTTCAGCTTTCTGTAAAGAGTGCTCTTGTGAATCCCGAGTTCCCGGGCAGCTTTAACTTTGTCGCCGCCGTTTCTCTCCAAGACATCCCGGAGGAGAGAAGCTTCGACCCGTTCTGATGCTTTTTGAAGGGATGAGGTGTCTCTGGGCGGGCCCGGAGGGGCCAGCTCCGGGGGAAGAAGGTCCGGAGTAATCACAGAACTCCGGCATAAAATAAAGGCCCGCTCTATCACATTCTCCAGTTCCCTGATGTTTCCCGGCCAGCCATAGGAAAGAAAGGCCTGGTATACTTCCGGAGAAACACCCTGTATGGGGTTCTTCCCCCTGCTGTTGAAAAGACGGATAAACTGTTCTGTAAGAAGGGGAATATCTTCCTGCCGCTCCCGTAAAGGGGGTAGATGGAGACGGATGACATTGATCCGATAAAAGAGGTCTTCGCGGAAACGCCCTGCTTTGACCTCCTCTTCCAGATCCCTGTTCGTCGCAGCTATGACCCGGGCATCACTCTTTTCTGTTTGTGTACCCCCCAGAGGCTCAAAAGTCTTATCCTGGAGGACCCGGAGAAGTTTGACTTGCATCGTCGGACTCAGCTCTCCGATCTCATCCAGAAAGATCGTTCCTCCCCGGGCCAGATGAAACCGGCCCGGCTTATCTTTGACTGCACCGGTAAACGCACCGGCTTTATAACCGAAAAGTTCACTTTCAAGAAGATTATCAGGCAAAGCTCCGCAATTGACTGTGATAAAGGGCCCCTCTTTGCGGGGGCTGATCTGATGCATGGTCCGGGCCAGGACCTCTTTACCGGTCCCCGACTCGCCGGTGATCAGGACCGTCCCGCCGCTTTCCGCTACAGCCGGAAGCATCTCAAAGAGCGGTTTCATAGACGGGCTTCTGCTGATAAGCTCTCCGATACGATGACGCTCATCCAGCTCCTGACGCAACTGTTCCACTTCGGTCAGGTCCCGGAAAGTCTCGGCTCCACCGATGATATGACCCTCTTCATCCTTCAGTACCGCAGTGGAGACGCTGATCGGGATACGTTCGCCCTCTCCGTCGATGATATAACAGGAGCGGTTGACTACCGGCCGGCCTGTTTCGATTGTTCTTTTCAGAGCACAATCCGTTTCACACATACTGGATCTGAAAACATCTGAACATCGCCGTCCTATAGCCTCCTCCCGTAAGATTCCTGTGATCTCCTCGGCGGCTCTGTTAAAAGAGGTGACATTCCACTCTTTATCCACGGTAAAGACACCGTCGGAAATACTTTCTAAAATAGCCTCGGCAAAGGGGCTCATGGCGGGTTGGGATCTTTTTTTATTCTTATCCATGGCTAACTCTTTCCGTCTGAGTATACTCCTTTTGAACGAGCTTTCAAGTTGAGAAATAGAGACTGAAAGGAGCCGGGAGCGTAACACCCCCGGCTTTGCGCTCTATCAGGCTTTTTTAATAAGCCGGATGATCCAGATCAGGATAATGGCCCCGATCAAGGCAACGACAAGGGACGGAATGATCCCGGCCCCCATATTGACTTTGAGGACATCGGAAAAAAGCCATCCGCCTAAAATAGCTCCGACGACTCCTACGATAAGGTCACCGATAAGTCCGAAACCCTTTCCTTTCATGATCCTCCCGGCAAGCCATCCCGCGGCAAGGCCGATGAGCAAAAACCATACAAGTCACATACCCATAGATCCACCTCCTATGTTTCACACAAAGAAAACCAACTATTTTATGATACTCTTTGTCCGGACTATGTCAATGCCATTGAATCTTTGTTCTCAACCGCTTATAATAAAAAGAAAAGGCAAGGAGGCTTCATGAATCTTTTTCATTTTCTTGCGATCTCTCTGGGTATTCAAGTTTTGCTTTTTATCCCCGCCTTTCTCTTTAAGACAGACAAGCTCACAGACCTCTCCTATTCTTTGAGTTTTGCCGTACTGGCTGTCGCGGGGTTCTTTTTTACCTCCCGCCCTCCTCTCTCTTCCCTGGCCTGCGCCCTTATCCTGGCCTGGAGTATTCGACTGGGGCTCTTTCTCTTCAGCCGCATATTGAAGATGAAACGAGACAAACGGTTTGACGGGGTCCGGGAAAACTTGTTCAGGTTCGGCTCTTTCTGGCTGATCCAGGGTATCACCGTATGGGTTATCCTTCTTCCCTACTTTCTGCTTCTGAAGAACAGGAACATTTTTACTGCAGTATCAGGAGCAGGCCTGGTGATCTGGATTGCAGGATTAACGATGGAAACCGTGGCGGACTTTCAGAAGAAGCGTTTCCGGAGCTGTCCTGAGAATAAGGGGAAATGGATCGAGACGGGGGTGTGGAAAGTCTCACGCCATCCTAACTACTTCGGGGAAATCCTCTGCTGGATCGGTTTTTATCTCTTTGCGGCCCCTTCGCTGACGCCTATCGGACGTCTTATCGCCCTGGCCAGCCCTCTGTCCATCTCGACTCTACTTCTCTTTTTTTCGGGGATCCCCCCGCTGGAAAAGAGCGCAGACCGGCGCTGGGGGAAAGACAAGGCCTATCAGGCTTACAAAGCGAGGACATCTCTTCTTATCCCGTGGCCCCCGAAAAACCGCTTATGATCCGGCTCACTTCCTCCCGGCACCATGGACAATAGGGGAGAAAGCGGAAGATGTGATCACGCCTCTCTGTCATCCGCTTTCATCTCCCCGAAAATGATTATTCGTTGCTGTCTTTCAGAAAAGACACATCGGTCACTTCTGTGTTAAAGATCTTCCAGTCCCCCCTGGACCGCTTCAGGGTATGAATACCTTCTATCTGATTATCCTGAAACTCCGGGCCGCTGATCTTCTTTGTGACCTGGACAAAATGAACCCGCGCCTGGTCTTTACTCTTTTCAAGGACATCAGCCTCTTTGAGCTCATAACTGAAATCGTAGGCCTCGAACATCTGTTCCAATCCCTGTCTCAGGGTGTTGTAGCCCGGAGCCTCTTCGTGGACGGTCTCAAGAAAACCCTGAGCATTCTCATCGCGGCCCATCTGAAGATTTTGTTCGATGACAGAGATCAGGGTCTCATCCTCAGGGATTCCTGCGCCGCACCCCCATACCAATAAGAGCCCGATGACTACCAACCCTGCTGTCTTCTTCATTTTCCCTCCTTCAAATTAAAAAGACTTCAACGAGTCTTTTCTGTGACAGAGCATACGTAAAGGCTCCGTTTTCCCTTAAAGTATACCCCCTTTTCAACTCCTTTTCATCAGGAACCTTTTTTTGAAGGGGAAAACCTTTCTCCTATCCGTTTACTTAGCAGGTCCCCTATGATAAAATAGCCATGGAAAGGAGTTCAGATGCAGGGGCATGAGTGTTACATGGATTTTTCATCTCCCTTCGGGACGTTTCATATTATATGGGACCCTGAAGATAAAGCTCATCCCTTACGACGGATCTATCTCTCTTCTCCCGGGGAAACTTCTCTGAACCGGATGAAAAATAAATATCCGATGATCTCATTTCTGGCATCCCCTCCTATTCGGGAGATCGGCCGGCTGATCACCGCTTTTCTGGAAGGCGTTCCCGTCTCTCTTGAAAAAGTCCCTATTGACTTCAGCTTATGCCCTCCCTTCCAGGCGACTGTCCTCAAAGCAGAACGGCTAGTTCCTTCCGGACAAGTCATCACCTACAGCTGTCTGGCAAGTGCTGCCGGAAAGAAAAGTGCGGCCAGGGCAACGGGCCATGCTTTAGCTACAAACCCCTTCCCTCTTCTTATCCCCTGTCACCGGGCGATCCGTTCCGACGGCGCCCTCGGCGGGTACCAGGGGGGACTTGCCATGAAAAAAAAACTTCTCGAAAGGGAAGGCATCGCCTTTGACCACGACGGAAAAGTGCCTCCGGAGTTTCTCATGGATACGGGCACGATCCTAAAAGAAAAGAAGAGGATCGATCCTCATGACAGATTTCAAAAAAATCTATGTGGAACTGACCAATAAGTGCAACCTGGATTGCCGCACCTGCATGCGCAACTCCTGGGAGGAACCCATGGGAATCATGGAAGGGGACTTGTTCAACCGCCTGATGGAGGGGATCCGTCGTTTCAGGACACCCCCGACAATCTTCTTTGGCGGGATAGGAGAGCCGCTGGTCCACCCCCATGCAACAGAGATGATCTCAGCAGCCAAGGCAGCCGGGTGCCGTGCAGAGATGATTACTAACGGGATCCTCCTCACAGAAGCCCGGGCCCGCTCCCTTATTGAAGCCGGGCTGGATACTCTATGGGTCTCCATCGATGGCGCCCGTCCGGAAAGTTATCTGGACGTCCGGCTGGGAGACCACCTCCCGATAATCCTGGAAAACCTCAAACGCTGGAAGAAGCTCTCCGGAACTGAAACCGAACTGGGGATCGCCATGGTCCTCATGGACCGCAACAGGGAGGATCTCCCCAAGGTCATCGATCTGGCTGAAAACCTGCAGGTCCGCCGCTTCTCCCTGAGCCATGTGGAGGCCTACACCCCGTCTCTTTTGAAAGAGAGGCTCTATAGCGATGCGGTGGGTCTTGAGTTTCCCCCTGAAGGAGTGGCTCTTCCCTCCTTTGAGACAGATGCTAAGGGGGCCGCCCTTATCAAAGAACTGGAACAAAAATTCATCCTCCCCGAGCCACGGCATCTTCCTGCCGGCGGAGCCTGCCCCTTTCTTTTAAGGGAGAGTATCAGCATCCGGTGGGACGGGCATATCTCACCCTGTCTTCCTCTCCTCCACGGCCATACAGTCCACTTCAGCGACTATTCACGCTTCTGGAACCACTTCTCCCTGGGGTCGTTGAAAGAGGACTCCCTGCAAGAGATCACTTCTTCTCCCTTTTTCACAGAATTTCATAAGAAACTGGACGAGTTCGACTTCGCCCCCTGTCTCACGTGCAATGCCTGCGACCTTCCCAGCATCAACGGGGAAGACTGCTTCGGCCATACCCACCCTGCCTGCGGGGGGTGCCTCTGGGCCAGAGGTTTTATCGTCTGTCCTTAAAAAAAGAAGGGCCGGCTGATCGCCGGCCCGCAAAATCACTCGGTCTCGACCAGGTCAGCTCCGGGAGCGTTTTTCCTGACAGATTCGATCCCCGCCAGACAGCTCTTTTTACTTGTGTACCCCTCGCTGGTAGCGATGACCTGTCCGTTGACGGCCTTCAGCCGGAAACGGAACTCTCCCTTTTTGTCCTGATACATCTCGAATTTTCCCTTACCCGCCATGACACTCTCCTTTCGTAAGTGAACACTTGTTACAAAAAACACTTTCCTTATGATTAAATATAATCCTTTTTATTGGAATATCAATGGGAATAACCGGAGATAATTGATAATAAATTGAAGTTCAGCTAAAAAAAGAAGGAAAGAGACTTCATTTGATAAAAATATTGAGATAAATAACGGGGTGTTAAAGGATCCGGTTTCTGCCGGACAAGAATAATGTTTTATCCCTTGCTTTCGGGAATATCTGACGGTTTTATGATGGAGGTGGCGGGAATCGAACCCGCGTCCGAAGAGGGCTCCCAGGGGAATCTACATGCTTAGGGCGGTTTTGATTCTGACCCTCCCCGTGGAAACCGTCCGAACCGGAGGAGGGCGAGCTCCGTGAGGTTCTCCATCTCTGTCCGGAGCGAAAAGAGACGGAAAAGCCTGCTCAAATGATGCCCTGCTACACCCCCGCAGGCACGGGATGAGAGGACAGCCGCTTAAACTTAATTAAGCAGCGTATGCGAGATTTTCATCTGCATTTACATTTTGTTGCCGTTTATACGGTTCCGGCGAACCGGCATGCATCCCAAGTTACACCTCTCCCCGTCGAACCCATATCACCCCCGGTGACGGATATCAGGAGAAGCTCACCTGATGTGTCCTTATCATACGCTTTTTTATGTCAAGTGTCAAGGGTTGACAGAAAAACGTATCTTGCTTTTTGAAAAAGGCTCTTTTATAATCAATGATAGATTGGAGCGATTACAATATGAAGATAAACAAGCTGGACGGGCCTCTCTTTTTCTCCGCTGCAAAAAGAGGAGCCGAGGCGATTTTCAGGCATCGGGAGACCCTCAACACCCTGAACTTCTTCCCTGTTCCAGACAGCGATACCGGGAATAACCTGACAGTCACTCTTAACGGGACCCTGGGGGCTGTCGAAGTCAACCCTTCCTTCTCTCAGACCCTGGCTTCCATGGCTGAACATATAGTCCGTTCCGCCCGGGGGAACTCCGGTTTGATTTTGGCCCAGTTCATCCAGGGACTTCATGAGGTAAGCGCAGGAGCAGCCCATGTCTCCACCCGCGACTTTTCCCATTTAGTCTCCCGGGCTGTGCCCGCCGTCTATGAGGCTTTGGAAGATCCCGTGGAAGGGACTATGATCACGCTGATCCGGGAGTGGGGAGAAGCTCTTCAGACTCTCAGCCACCGTATGGATGATTTCCGCCTTCTCCTCTCAAGCGCCCTTGTCCAGGCAAAGAATTCTCTGGAAAAAACAAAGGAACTCCTTCACTCTCTTAAAGGGGAAAAAAGCGTGGATGCCGGAGCCCTGGGTTTCTATCTTTTTCTAGAAGGGATGGCCACGGCCTTTGACGAGACGGACGCAGAAGCAGAAGCTCCTTTTCCGGATATTTCTCTCATGGATACGATCCCGGAGGGAAAGGAAATCCTCACCGATAATATCCCCTACCGCTACTGCACCGAGGTTTACTTCTCATCCCGGGAAAAACCGGAGAACCTTCATACCCTCCTCGGCCCCAAAGGAGATTCCCTCATCATCGCCGGCGGGGAAAAGCGTTACCGCGTCCACATCCATACAAACGCCCCGTGGGAAATCATGGGTATCCTCAATGAAAAAGGGACGGTCTTCAGCCATAAAGTGGATGATATGCAGCGGGAGGCTGACGTCAACCACCGCAGGAACGCTGAGGTCGCCATCGTCACGGATTCGGCTGCGGACATCCCCCCGGAATTGGCTGATTTCTACCAGATCCACATGATTCCGCTGAATATCCTCTTTAAGGGAATCTCCTTTCAGGATAAAGTCAGCCTCTCTCCGGAACAGCTCTACTCCTTCATGGAGTCTCCCGCAGAACTTCCCTCTTCCTCTCAGCCTTCTGTGGAGACCATAAGACAGCGCCTTGCTTTTCTGGCCCGTCACTATAAAGGGATCCTCATCCTCACCGTGGCAAAGGAACTCAGCGGGACCTACAATGCCTTTTTAACCGCCGCTGCCGAAATACAAAAAGAGTTCTCCCTTCCTGTCCGTGTTCTGGATACCCGTCTCAACTCAGGAGCCCAGGGGTTGGTGGTCCTCCGGGCCGCAGAGGAGATCGCCCGGGGCCGCTCGCTGGAGGAAACGGAGTCTCTTCTGCAGAATGACATGGGGAAGACAAGGATCATCGTCGCTCTGGATAATCTTAAGACCATGGCACGGGGGGGAAGGATCTCCCCGTTAAAAGGGTTGGCAGCCCGCCTGCTTCATCTCAGGCCTCTCGTGACTTTGGATCCCCGGGGTAAAGGCACTCTTGCAGGAAAAACCTTTTCAAGAAAGGGAAGTGAAAAAGTACTATTGAAGATAGCCCGGCAAGCTATGGAGCAGGGAGGGATAGAGGAATTCGCCGTTGTCCATTCCCGGGCAGAAAAAAGAGCGCAGAAGCTGGAAAACAGATTGGCCGCTGTCATCGGCTCTCCTGCCCTCTTCACCATGGAGATCTCCTCCGTGGTGGCCCTCAATGCCGGGTTAGGGGCCGTAGCCTTTTGCTACAGGGCGGCCGCTCCTC
>ERZ795048.1896-NODE-1896-length-17832-cov-7.257636_pt1 | contig 17832 bp, 13 predicted proteins | sample MGYA00375132_ERZ795048 | MGnify/ENA primary metagenome ERZ795048 (study PRJEB30177, sample SAMN05720225) | activated sludge metagenome | isolation source: Anaerobic digester | place: Hong Kong | collected 2014-12-17 ...
ATCTCTTTTAAGCATCAGCAACGCAGCCGAACAGCTGGGATTCAGAACTAGAGGGGTCAAGATAAGTTATGAATCTCTTATGGTCAGTTCACAGCTACCGTGCATCGTCCACTGGAATCAGAATCACTTCGTTGTGGTCTATAAGATCAGTGATAAGTTTGTCTGGGTCTCAGATCCGGCTTACTGCCTGCTTAAGTATTCAAGAGATGATTTTATGAAGCGCTGGGCTTCGGATAAGCTTGACGATGTTCCTGTCGGAGTGGCTCTTCTGCTTGAACCGTCACCTGATTTTTATAATATCGAGGACGAGAAGAAAAAAGTAGATAAGACCAGCTTCAGATTTCTGCTGCATTATGTGAAGCCTTACAAAAAACTGATCTTCCAGCTTATTATAGGAATGGGCGCAGGAAGTTTGATACAGTTAATATTTCCGTTCCTGACACAGGCCATTGTCGATGTGGGTATCAACACGAAGGATGTCAATTTCATTCTGATAATCCTGATAGCCCAGCTCGCGCTGTTCTTCGGCAGAGCAAGTATAGAGTTCATAAGGAGCTGGATACTTCTGCATCTGAGCACCAGGATTAATATATCTATTATATCGGATTTCCTGATAAAACTAATGAAACTCCCGATCAGGTTTTTCGATATTAAAATGACCGGAGATCTTCTTCAAAGGATAAACGACCATCACAGGATCGAGTCATTCCTTACAAATCAGACGCTGAGTATTTTGTTTTCAGCAGTTAATTTTATAATTTTCAGTATAGTACTTATTATTTATAATATTAATATATTTTTCGTATTTCTGATCGGCAGTATTCTGTATGTTTTTTGGATCAGGGCTTTTTTGAAAAAGAGAAAGGCGATAGATATAAAAAAATTCGAAGTGATGTCTGAGAATAACGGCAACCTGATACAGATGATAACCGGTATGCAGGAGATCAAGCTAAATACTTGTGAAAAACAGAAGAGGTGGGAATGGGAGAACATACAGGCCAAGCTGTTCAAGCTTAACGTAAAAAGTCTGAGTCTGGATCAATATCAGAATTCCGGCGGTATGCTGATCAACGAAGGCAAGAATATCATGATCACATTCCTCTCCGCCTTCGCAGTGATCAAAGGTGGTATGACCTTGGGTATGATGATTTCTGTTCAGTATATAATCGGGCAGCTTAACAGCCCGGTTTCTCAGTTGATTTATTTTATGCACTCAATGCAGGACGCAAAGATCAGTCTCGAAAGGCTTGGTGAGATCCACAATAAGGAGGATGAGGAGAATACAAACGAGGACAGGATCAAAGACATTGGCATCAATAGAACTTTGACGGTGAAAGATGTATCGTTCCAGTATGAAGGACCAGAGTCGGAATGGGTGCTTAAGGATATTGATCTTACCATTCCTGAAGGGAAAATAACGGCTATCGTGGGCACAAGCGGAAGCGGAAAAACCACGCTGATCAAACTTCTTCTCGGATTCTATAAACCGCAGAACGGCAATGTTCTTGTCGGGGAGCATGACCTTGAAACAGTCAACAGTAATGAATGGCGTAAAAAATGCGGTGTCGTCATGCAGGAGGGCTTTATTTTTTCAGATACGATAGCGAACAACATATCCATCAGCGACGAGAAGCCTGATAAGGATAAACTTAAGCATGCGGTTCATGTTGCGAATATAGAAGAATTTATTGAAACTCTACCTTTGGGTTACAATACAAAGATCGGCGGCGACGGGCACGGTCTCAGCCAGGGACAAAAGCAGAGGCTTCTAATCGCGAGATCGGTATATAAAGATCCGGAATTCATCTTCTTTGACGAAGCCACGAATGCGCTTGACGCCAATAATGAAAAGGTAATAATGGAGAACCTCGATCAGTTCTTTAAAGGAAAAACCGTAGTTGTAGTCGCACACAGACTCAGCACTGTTAAGAATGCCGATCAGATAGTCGTTCTTGAGAAAGGAAAATTAATTGAAAGAGGTACGCACAAGGAGCTTGCGGAGCTTAAAGGCGCTTATTACAATCTTGTAAAAAATCAGCTTGAACTGGGGAATTAATATGCCTGAAGAGAATAAGATAAATAATATAATAGACAGAAGCGAGAAAACGCAGGAAATACTTACCTATAGGCCTCATTGGGCAGTCAGAGCGGGAATTACTATTGTCACGATCATCATAGTAGGGATCATTTTATCAGCGAAGTTCATTGAGTATAAGGACGGCAAAACAGTTTATGAGATAATATTTGAGAAAGTGAGGTGAACAAAATTACTAATTTTATTCAAATACTTAATTTAGATCTCAACGAATATTTAAATGAACTCATAGAAAACAAACGGCATTTCATCAGAATTATAATGATGTTTGTGGAAATATGTAATATATTTGTTATGAAAAGAAATGGAGGATAAAATCAATCATTTACTTGTGGCTGATATAGGCAGCACGACAACTAAAGTTCTTCTTATTGAGAATGCTGAAAATAATTTCAGGTATGTTTCTGATGAGACCGTACCGACAACAGTAGAATATCCTTACGAAGATGTAAATATAGCTCTGCTAAACGCAGTTAAAACAATTCAGATCAAATCCGGTGTTAGAATTTTGGATGATAAAGATGATATTATTATCCCGTTGTATGCAACAAGCTCAGCAGGCGGCGGGCTTCAGATCATGGTTTTCGGTCTTACAAAAGCTGAGACTGGCAAACTTGCGCAAATGACTGCGTACAGCGCCGGAGGCATAATATCTGAAACTTTCACTGCTGATGATAAAAAAAGCAATTTCGAAAAAATCCGTATGGTCGCCGATCAGAAACCTGATATGATTTTAATGGCAGGCGGAGTTGACGGAGGCGGTATTTGGGGATCTATACTACAGTCACAAATTCTCTTATTATCTGATCCTGAACCGAAGTTTAATAAAGGAAATAAAATCCCGTTTATATTCTGCGGGAACACAGAATGCCGCACATATATTAAACAGATGCTCGAGAAAAAATATGACCTCCATTTCACAGAGAATATCAGACCTAATATAAACGAAATTAATTTGACTCCCGCCAAGCAGAAGATACACGAAATATTTATTGAAAAAGTAATAGAAAATGCGCCTGGTTATGTGAAATTAAAAGAGTCAGTCAGAACGGATATTATGCCTACCCCGGTCGCAGTTGAGAAAACATTAAATCTTCTGCATAAAAAACTCAACAAAAATATTATACTTATTGATATCGGCGGAGCTACAACCGATATTTTTACGCAGATAGGGGAAACTACGAGTCGTACCGTTTCTGCAAATATAGGATTAAGTTACTCCATTTCGAACATACTTAAAGAAACAGGTATTGAAAAGATCAAGAAACATATTCCGGAAGAGATAAATGAGGGTAAAATCCGAAATTATATAGGGAATAAGACTCTCAGTCCATCTTATCTGCCTGTGAAAAACAGTGAAACAATAATTGAATCCGCTTGTGCCGTTGAAGGTATAAAAATGGCATGGGAAAGTCATAAAAAAATGCAGTTCGAAATATCCAATATTAATTTTATAGAAAAGCGCAGAAAGGAAATATATTCAGTATTCGGGAAATGGGAAGAAATATTTGTAATGAATGAAGAAACCGAGTTTGAAAAAAGAAGATATTTTCAAATGTCCGATGTTGATATGATAATCGGAGCAGGGGGCATTTTTGCAGGCACGGATTCAAAAGAGGGAATTCTTTATTTATTGAATGAGAGTATTTTGCCTTCCGGTGTTACAAAATTTTATATAGACAAAAGTTTCAGATCTCCGCATACGGGGTTACTTTCCCTTATCGACGAAGAAAAAGCACTAAGATCATACATGGATAATTCTTTAAAAGAGATCGGATATTCAATCGTGCCGATGGGACCTGTAAAAAAGAATAAAGTTATAATCAGGTTGCTTGATATGTACAGTAATGAAGTTAAAATACTAAAAGGAGGAGAACATTATTTCGCGAGTCAGGGCGGTCATTATGAGATAATTCTGGAAAATAATTTTATTCTGTCAAATAAAAATAATTCAGCGATTTATGAGATAAATACAGATAAACCTATTTTGTTCGACTGCAGAGGAAGAGAAAAATATTTTATCGATCAAAGGATTGATATTAGAGCTAAATTAAAAAAAGAGAATTCACAGTTTGACCCAATTATTGCCTTCGCATCAAATGAGAATGTTATTGAGAAGGGCTTTTTTAATTTAAACAGATCTTTGGCTTATCAAGGCAAGATTAATGTTAAAATTGGAGAATCGGTCATTCCTGAAACTCTAATCGGTGAAAACATCTACGAACCTCCAAATATTTTTGTGATTGATCTTAAAAGGCTTGTTGGTTACGGGAAAATTGAAACGAAATTTTTACTGGACGGATTACTGATAAAAACCGGTGATACTGTCTTTAAGAATCAGGCGATACTTAAGCTCAGTTTCGCACTGGGAAAAGAAGAAATATTTTATTCAACGGTTGGTGGAATAGTTGAACAAATTGATAAAACGGGAGTCATTCTAATAAAAGAAGATCATGAGTATGCCAACGATCCTATTGAAGTTAATTTGAGAAAAGAGCTTAATATTCCAGATGCCGATCTATGCAGATTTATAAACTTTAAAAGAGGTGAATTTGTATCAAAAAATCAAATATTGGCGACAAGAGAAAAAAAAGTAATGGTTTTCAATGTGTTTGGGCTTACCGTAAAGGAATACGATCTTCCTAGAAAAAAAGAGGATCTGATCGTCAGGGCCCCCAAAGCCGGATTTATAAAAGAATATGATAGCGCATCAGGTAAGCTGATAATTCATTATGACTTCAGATCAAAACCGCAATATTCACTTGTGCATGGTGTAATAAGCGAATCCGATGATTTGAAAAATATTATTATTTCCACCAAAGGGACTATGATATATGGCAAAGTAGGTTTTGGAAAAGAATCATACGGAAAGTTAAAAATATTAAAGGGAAAAGTGGATGAGTCATTTACCGGGTGTATCATGGTATCGTTCATTAAGTTACCACTTGAAACTATTCAAAAAGCTAAAGAGTTCAAAGTCAATGGTATATTGGCTGCATCAGCAGATGCTCTTGAGATAAAGAAATTTATAGGGGAGGAATTAACTATCAATCAAACGGGAAATGAAAATATTGAATTCCCAATAGTTATTATACAAGGTTTTGGTGAACTGGGAATGCCGAAAGAATTAAAGAACCTGTTTATTAAATCAGAGAATAAAAATGCGGCTTTGTTCGGTTCAACCAGATTAAGAACAGGCGTAATAAGGCCAAAAATAATGATAAACGAGCATTAGGAGAATATATGGAGGAAACAATTTATTCTCAGGCATTAGCAGGAATGAAACTTGAAGAATTTGGAATAGCTCAATATATCGAAATAACGGCATTGATTTTAACAATCTTTGCAGTTGTAGGTCATATTGTACTTAAAATAAAAGAAAAAAGAAGATTGCAAAAAGAAAGAATGGTAAAAGTTTACATAGATTAAAAAGCAACCCCGCCTCATTCAAACAATTCAATTGATTTCGCGGCCTGAATGGGATATATTTTGAGCAACATAAAACCGGGACAGCAAGGTGACAGCACAGCAAAAGACGCCCAAGCAGGCATTGAATAAAGCGTAATTATAGATTGAAATTTAATAAATTATTCATTGTAGTGACGAAATAAGTACCGTATATTTCTATCAGCCAAGGGAAAGCGGAAATGAAGAGTAAATTCTCCATAGATAAGAAATTTTATCCTGCAATAAGCAGAATATTTTCTCCTGTTGTTCTGGACAGTATTGCTGCTGACGGCCGTTCGGGTTATATGAATGAGGTTATAAAGCTCTCGAATTTTTCGGCTTCGTTCGATTTGGATATGAGTCTTTCCGATTTCTTTGATTTTACTTATGATTTCTGCGTAAAGAACTATCGTAATGAATATGTTTATAAGAATGCTATTGCGAACAAGATACTTTTGGGCAGGCACTCGCTGAATACTTCGACTATGCTGACTGAGTTCAGGGCGGGGAGTTGTAAGGCTGATGTTGTTATTCTTAACGGTTCATCCGCAGTATATGAAATTAAGTCCGAATATGATACTTTTGAGAGGCTGGAAAATCAGATCGCGGCTTATTTGGATATTTTCGATAATATTTATGTTGTGACTGATGAATCTCAGGTCGGAAAGCTGAAAGAATTGCTCCCTGAAATAACCGGAATTATTGTTCTTACCAAGAAAAACACTTTGAAAACTGTCCGGGAAGCTAGATCGAACAAGAAAAATGTTAAAACGGATATGATATTTGATTCTTTGAGGCAGAGTGAATATACAAGGATCATAAGAAATTCATTTGGTAAAGTGCCTGATGTGCCGAATACCAGAATTTTCAGAGAATGCAAGGAATTATTCTGCAAATTAGAGCCTGAAACGGCTCATGATGCGATGGTCAAAGAGCTTAAGAAAAGATCAGGCAAATGCGACCTGAGCTATATTATCAATTCGCTGCCTTCGTCACTGTCGTCCTATGCGGTCAGCACAAGCGTAAAGAAAGGTAAAAATTCGGGAATTAAAAACCTGATCCCGAAATTAGGTCAAAGTATCGGTTCTTTTTTAGAAATGTAAAAAATCTTTAAAATATTTCTTGCTATGACACTATTTGGCATACCTCCTTGTTTATATTATAGTCAGATAAAAAAATGTAAAAAAGTAGTGAAGTTGAACGAAAAAATGTATATATTGAAGATGAATTGTGAAGATGCGTAAAATGTCAGAAAAAGCCAGAAAATATACACTCTCTACCATCAAGAAACTATATGGTCTTTCTAATCTGATATGTTATAATCCGGACTGTAACAAAACATTGATGAGTTCATATGACGAAGCTATTCTTATTGGCAAAATATCTCATATCGAAGCTGCAAGCCCAAAAGGTCCAAGGTATAGAGCGGATATGACTGACGATGAAAGGAAGCATTTTAATAATCTGATACTACTTTGCGATGAGTGTCATACTGTCATCGATAATAAAGCTAACGAGGGTAAATATTCTGTAGAGCTTCTACAGGAATGGAAAAAGAATCACGAAGCTGAAAGCATGAATAAGAGAGTGAGAAATACCTCATATCTTGGTATGATCATTGATGCTATTGCGGATGCTGATATTGATTCGGATGAGTTTAAAACGGATACAAGTTTTAATGCTTACAGTGTGGAAAACAAGATCAAGTTCAATTCATTGAAAAGAAACAGAAGCACAATAGAAGTATATAACGGCTACTCGTCAAAATTAAGCGCATTGTATAATGAGCTTGAAGAAGAAGGGTCTTTTAAAAAAGAAAATCTTTTGAGGAATATAAAAAATCGTTATCTGAAAGTTAAAGGTAAATATGTTGAAGACTCTGATGATCCAATTTCTGTGATTCAGGAAAATGCGGATAATATTTATGAGAAAGTTGAAGAAGAACTACTGTTGATAGTTGAAAAAGAAAAAGACAAGATTAAAGAAGATGTTACTTTTGGAACATCTCTGATCATGGCAGATGCGTTCATAAGATGTAAAATACTTGAGGAGCCTCCAGTCTTATGATTTTAGGAAAAGATACAAATCCTTCAAAACATATTTATTTTTTGGGTGCGAAAGTGCTCGAGATACTAAAAAACGATCTTCAAAAGGAGATAAATATTCTTGATACATTTCAGAAATTGAATACAGAAGAGAAAGTATCAATGAATTTATTCACACTAACACTTGACTGGCTTTATATTCTTGGATCAGTAAAGAAAAATAAAAACGGGAAACTAGAAAAATGTTTCTGAAAAGCCTAAAAATAGTGAATAGCGGTAATATTATAAGAGATATCAGATTCCATAAAGGGATCAATCTGATCATTGACGAGACAAAATCCGTTGACAGAAAAGAAACCGGAAACAATGTTGGAAAAACTACTGTTTTAAGGCTTATTGATTACTGTTTAGGCAGCGACGGGAAAAATATTTACATGGACACTGAATTTAAACAGAAAACCAACACTGATATAGAGCGCTTCCTTACAAATAATAATGTTACGATCACGCTGACTTTGATTAAAGATATAAATGAACCTCATTCAGATGAAATTACTATCAGAAGAAACTTCCTTAAATACAAAAATAAAATCCTGGAAATTAACGGTGAGCAATGCAATGAAAAGGAACTTGAGAAAAAGTTGAAAGAGCTGATCTTTAATACTACCTGCGAAAAACCGAAATTCAGGCAGATAATAGCTAAAAACATCCGATATCAAAAAAATAGACTTGAAAAAACTGTTAAAGTGTTAGACCATTTCGCAAGAAACGAGGAGTACGAAGCTCTGTATCTGTACTGGCTCGGAATAGAGATCGACAAAAATGCAAGAAAACACACTCTGTTAAGAGAAAAAAGTATTGAAGAAAATCTACAAAAAAGACTAAGAAAAGAAAAGAATAAATCACAGATAGAACAGTCATTGATCGTGCTCGTAAGAAAGATTGCCGAACTTGAGAGAAAAAAAGATAATCTCAATATAAACACAGAATACAAAAAAGAAATATCTGAACTAAACCGGACAAAAGCAGAAATTAATAGACTGTCAACGGTATTAAGCAGACTGGAATTCAGAAAAAGGCTGATCGAAGAAAGTAAAGAGGATCTCCGAAAAGAAAGATCAGATGTTGATATAAAAAATATTAAAGCTCTGTATTCCGAAGCAAAAGCTTTGATCCCTAATATACAGAAGACTTTTGAAGATACATTGACTTTCCATAATCAGATGATCGAGGAGAGAATTAAGTATATAACAAAGGAACTACCTGAAATTGAAGCAGAGATCTCGAAAATAAAAAGAACTCTTGATGAAAAACTAATAATTGAGAAAAGTCTTAGTGAATCTTTAAAGAAAAAAGAATTTGTTGAAGATATAAACACAATAATTAAAGAGCTAAATGATGCATATGAGAAAAAAGGCCGCTATGAAGAAATGAAATCACTTTGGGAATCCACCGAGAGCAAGCTTGCAGAAATAGAGAGAGAACTTGAAAATATTAACTCAGGGATCGAATCGAAGGAAGATATTATAAAAGAAAGGATTAAGAGCTTCAATAAATACTTTTCTGATATTTCGTACAGACTTTACGGAGAAGATTTCATACTCAGTGATGCAAAAAACGATAAAGGTTACGAACTTGTAGTAAGCAGTATTAGCGGTAATCTCGGAACCGGAAAGAAAAAAGGTCAGATAGCAGCTTTCGACCTTGCATATATCCAGTTTGCAGAAGCTAATGACATCGAATGTCTCCATTTTATTCTTCACGACCAGATAGAAAACGTTCATGACCATCAGATTTCAAACCTACTCACTGAAATTGTAAGTAATGTGAACTGTCAGTTTATTTTACCAGTATTAAGAGACAAGCTGCCTGATGATATTGATGTAGAAAAATATAAAGTACTATCTTTGTCTCAGTCTGAAAAATTGTTCAGAATATAAATGAAAATCCTCCTCTCAATTAAGCCTGAATTTGCGGAAAAGATCTTCTCCGGCTCAAAGAAATATGAGTTCAGGCGCAGGATATTCAAAGCTCCGGATGTGAAAACGGTGGTGGTTTATGCGTCATCGCCCGTCGGGAAAGTTATCGGCGAGTTCGAGATCGATTCTGTGATCTGTACGGATATTGAAAGTCTCTGGAAGCTGAATGAAGCTATTCCCGGGAGTAATAAGCGTTTCTTTTTTGAATATTTTAAGGACAAAAAAACCGGGTACGCCATCAAGATCGGGAAAGTTAAGAAGTACGATCCGCCGATAGACCTCAGGCGCGATTTTAATTTGTCGCCGCAGCAATTTTTCGTGTATTTATAAAACTTCATAAATAGAAAAAATTCATAAAAATAAATCAATAAATTTCATTTTATCGGTTTTTTCGTTATTCATACCTCAGGCACAAAGTTGATCAGAAAATCACGCATTTTTTTGAGTGTTTTTATAGCAGTTTTTTGAAAAATGCGATTCTGTATCTTTAGCAAATTAAAGCAGGCTTCTGGATAATTCCTAAAAAACGTTGGAAAATAACGTTGGAAGATAGCGTTGGAATATTACATTGGAAGAAATAGTTGGAAGATAAGACAAACGATTTTCGAAAAAATTGTTGCGGGAATGTGCTGGAATAGGTATTTTTTTAGTAAGTAAAATTAGGAGGTAGGGAATGGATCCCCAAATAAAAAAGTTAATTCAAAAAAAAGTTGATCAAATGAAAGTAGGTGAAGAAAAAGATGCAAGAACTATTCTTGGGGAAGACATATGGGAAAAAATACAGAAACCTAAAGCTTTTGGGAGGGAGTTTAAAAAAGCAGTTGAGGAAGGCGAAATAGAAAATTTGAAACATATGGATGAATTACCTAATTCAGGTAGGCACGATATATATCGTCGAATAAAAAAGACAAGAAAATCTAAAGGCATACCAGTCATAATAAAGAGAATTTACAATTCAAATAAAATTGAAATTGGAGTAATGATTTATTCGATAACTGGCAGGAAAGAAACAAAACAGACAAAAAAGAAAATGGAAGAATATTTATTGGGTAATATACTAAACTATATTTATCCCGGGAAGCGTTACAGTTGTTTTAGGGAAACAAATGATGATTCTGCTGCAATTGTTGTGCTTATCGAAGATGATACGGATACAGAAGAAAGTACAGTTAAAGTAATAGTATAAATATTAGAGGGATAAAGTGGTTTATATGAATAAGAAAAACCGTCTGGATGAAATTAAAGACGAAGTTAAGGAGTTTCATCCTTTACTTAGCAATTTGTTCAACAATATTGAAAAAATTAAAAGCACAGAATACACTCATGGGACTAACGAATTCGGGCTTGATTTTATTTTAACTAAATATGATGATGTCCTTAGCGAAGATATTTATGTAGGTGTTATTGCAAAGATTGGTAAAATTACACAACAAGGTATTTCCGAAATTAAACGTCAAATTGATGAAAGTAAGATGGACAGGCTCATTCTTTCAGGTACCAAGAAAATTAATGTAAATGAAGTATGGGTAATAACTAATTCTTCGTTTAGTGTAAATGCTCAAGAGAAAATAAATCAGCTTTACAAATCGACCAACATAAAATACATAGATAACTCGAAACTTATCGAGCTAATTGATAAAAATATGGAAAATTTTTGGTATGATATTGATCTAGAATTATCTGAATATCTTAAGAAAACAAATTATGAGATAAATGCTTTGGATAGTCAGTTGTCTCTGATTAAGATTGACGATAAGAATTTTTATATTGAACAAGATTTCTTTGAACCAAATGAAAATGAATATAAAAGTGAAAACAAACACAAATCTTCAACCAATAAAGTGAGCATTATCGAAGAAATAAGAAATAATCAGTTCATTATTCTAGAAGGTGGAATAGGTACTGGCAAATCAAAAGCTTTAAGAAAGCTGGTTGATGATTTGACAAAGCCTGAAGGTTTTCTAGAAAATAAAATACTTCCTGTTTATGTATCATATCCGGATTTCGTTGATAAATTTGAAAGAAATTTGAAAAAACTGATAACTGAAAGATTACCCAATATTGATTTGTTTGAAGATTCCTTTGATTCTGTTCTTATTCTTTTAGATGGATTCGATGAAAAATCTGATGATGATCAAAAAACAAATATCATAGCTGAGTTAGCAGATAATACGACTGAAAATATGAAGATTTTAATGACTTCAAGATTTATTGACGGTTTAGTTGATAATTTATCAAAATTAAATAAATGCAAACGAATCGAAATTGCGCCTCTATCATTTAGAAAAACAATCCAATTTTTACTTAAGTTATGCAAAAGTATAAATTTATCTGACAGGCTTATTGAAGATTTGAGAAAATCCTCTTTGATGCACGATTTGGCCAGAAGTCCGATAGCAGTGATTCTTCTTGCAAGGTTGTTGAATGAGAATAAAAAAGAATTACCGGCAAATCTTACAGAACTGTATTCAAAATACACTGAACAAATGCTCGGCAGGTGGGATATAGACAAAGGGATTAGTACTCAAAAAGAATATCAGGCACTGGAAAATATTATAATAAATATTTCGAAAGATATAATCGAAAACGAAATGATTTCAATGTCAATTGAAGAATGCTATTCATATTTCGAGAAATACCTCAATGAAAGGAATTTTGATTTTTCTGCTAAAGATTTATTTGACTCAGCTATAAAAAGAACATCAATATTAAGTGTTCTAAATAATGAAGTAAGTTTTAACCATAGATCTTTTGCAGAATTTTTTTACGCTAAATACTGTAAAGAAAAGGGAAAGCTTGAAATTGATAATCGGGCATTCGAAATGTATTGGATGAATATATACTTCTTTTATATAGGATTGAAGAAGGATTGCCCTAAGTTATTGAACGATTTGATCACCCTCGCACCGGAAAAAGAGCAAAATTTATGGATAAAAATTGTGAACATGTCTAATTACTTTTTGGCAGCATACTCGACTCCGTATGTTATTGTTGAAGAGAATTTATATAAAATATATTTAGATGCAGCTAAACTGTATTTAGAAATAAAAAATGGGATCATCTCATCTCCTTTGAGTAATTTCTCTGAAGTTACACTTTTGTGGTGGTTTCAGTATGTGTTGAGAGAGAGTTATTCTTACGAGTTTTTTGAGAGAGCTTACGAAATTACTATTCTAAAAATTGATGAAACTGAAGCTAAAGATGAAGTTAAATTATATAGCTCATTTTTCTTAGCTCTTACAGGATTGGAAATGAATAAAAAGGACACTTTTGACTTTTTTATTGAAAAATATGGGAATAAACTACCTTTAGCAGTTCAGATTGGTGTTTTCAGCGAAAATCGTAAGATAAATAAGCCAAGTGACCTCTTAAAAAAACAGATCAAAAAAATTAGAAAGCATATGTCTGATGCAATTTATTCAGAGGGAGATAAAAGTAAACTCAATAAAAAAAATGCAAAAGATAAGCTGAATAAAATGTTCGATAAACCTGTTGGGAAGAAAGGATAAAGACATGCATTGTAAAAATTAATTTAGCAGGAGAATTGTAGATATGATTAGGTTAAATATTGATGAAAATACGTATGTTCTCGTAGATGTTGAACCGAGTAATAATTTCCAGATTAAAGGTAAAGATAAAAAAGTTAGTGCAAGATTGAAAGAATTGGTGAATATAATAAAATCACTTGGAACGGAATTCAATAATACAATGTCCGGAATTAGTAAACCTATAAAACAGTTTGAGTTATCAATTGGATTTGAAATTAATGCAGAAGGCAATTTTATTATCAGTAAATATGGGGCTAAGGCACAAATACAAGGGAAATTTATTTGGTTAAATGATAAAAATGAAGATTGACGATGCAATATTTAGTATTACTATTGAAGATAAACGCCTCGGTACCTGTTTTGCCGTAGAAATTGATGGTTACGAACTGATCATTACTTGTGCCCATATTTTTTGTTCAATTGATAAATTACATGAAAAAGAGTTTACAATACATGATTCAAAACATCTTTTTTATGCAAGTATAATTGATATATCTGAAACGGATGATATTGCGATATTAATCTCAACAAAAAAACTTAAATGTTCTAAATTATATTTAGTAAGCAATGATTTTATCAAATCTACAATGGAACTAGGGATTTATGGTTATACACTAGAAGATACTGACTTTTCAGGCACATACATTGATGGTCTTTTATATAAAGCTTCAGTCCCTGGCAATAAACTAAGAATCAAAATTCCTGATGAATCAACAAACATGATTAAAAATGGGATAAGTGGTTCGCCTTTGATGTGGAATGTTGATGGAGCAGCAACTTCAGTTTTTGGCATGTTACATAGCTCAAGTCCAAATGAAGGTATTTTTATCTCATCAACATTAATAAGTACTTTTATAAAAAATTCAGAAAAGATTAAAATGCGACAACCAGATTTTAAGAATGGTTCAATTCCGACAATAAAGGGTGTTTGGGAATTTAAGTTAAATGATCTTAATTCATTGCTTAATATAAAAGATTTAAAACTGCATTCTCGAGGCCTAATCTATCTTTATCAAAATGGGGACATTATTAATGGCTCTGCAGTAAACACTTTATTTACAGATTTGATTGGAGATGAACCTTTTTCAGTCTTTGTTTATGACATAATAAAGGCTAGAATAGTTGAAGAACAGTTTTGGACTGTTTGGTTAACAGCTACATGTAATCTTGTTTCGAGGACTTTCATACAAAAAGGCAAAAATAAACAAATAAATAACAGCATTAGGCACATTGGAGAAAGTTTTCCTAGGATTGTTACAATGGAGTTGTTTGTTTCAATAAATATAAAACAAGGAGAAGGTAATGGTTTTTGGAATATTCCGCAAACAAGTAGAAAAGGTGATATTAATCTAAGAACTTATCGTTATAAATTTTTTCTTCCGTCAGCTAATAACATAAGAATCAAGGAGAAAATATTTGTATCTGAATTAAAAAGAACAATTGACGAAAACGATCGGTTTATTGATGATACTAAAGGTACACGGTATCATGTTATATTAGATCATGACTTTAAAATTATTGGACAGTGTAGAACAACACCTTATAATTCGCTAAAATTAGAATTAAGGGAGCATTATTCGGTTTTACATCCTGAATCATGCTCTTATATTTCTAAATTATGTGTTTTGAAGAAACACAGAAATAGAGGTTTTGATAGAAGGCTTTGTGCAAATGTCGTTAAATCTTTATACAATGAAGGATATAAAGAAATTGCATTGAATTGTTGCAAAATTCATGTTCCAATATATAACTATCTTGGTTTTAGAATGTGTGGGGATAGTTTTTTTTGTAACGAGGTGAAAGATTATGTTTATCCATTTAAATGCGAAATAAATAAGATAATAAATCATAAAATTCTTTTGAGGTATCTTTCATGACAATTTTCTTCCTTATTTACATCCTATTAATATTCACATGGATATTAGTATCCAATGATAAAAATGAGCCATGGGACTCAAATACTTCAAGTTGGTTTGCACTTTCTTTATCAATTGTTGCTGGTCTAGTCGGTGGTAATACTTTTGTTACATTTACTGGGTTTTCATATAAATATGGGAGTGTAACACTAGTATATTTCATTGGTGTTTTGTTAGGGTTACTATTATTTCATATTTTAAATCCGGCAATTATTGGAATGAATAGTAAATATATAGGAAGTGGATTAGTGTATGAGAACTATCCCAGTTCAACTCAATTGATTTTTTTGTCATCAAATCTGGTAAGATTTTTAGCGGTATCATTAATTCAAATTATCGCAGGAAGTATTTTAATGAGCCAAATTTCAGACATTTCGTATTTGATGAGTACTTTTTTAATGGTAATAACTATTTTATTGTACACTTATAAGCATGCGTTTTCTGGTGTTATAAAAACAGATATTATTCAAATGATCTGTGTTATTGTACCATTATTGTTTATTGCAATATATTATTTTGTAGTTGGAGTTAATAAAGATATTCAAATTGTAGATAGTCAAATAATCTATGATGACTTTTCAATTAGTAAAGCCATTCTTTTTTGTCTTTTCGGATTTTTACTTGTTATAGGTTCACTTGATATATGGCAAAGGTATGCTTTAATAAAAAGCGGTAAAGATTCATTAAGAATACTTATTCTTTCTTGTATAATAATTTTAATTTCATCATTAGGTATATTTTCAATCAGTGAAATTGTACATTTATCTTTTTCGGATACTATTATTCCGGATGTAGCATTTGTTAAATTTTTTGATACTGAATTATTACCAAGATATTTTAGATTTCCAATGCTTATTGCAATAATATCTGCAATTTTGTCAACAGCGGATACATTTATCTATGGGTCAGCTATTTTATCGGTAAGGATAATAAATGGTATTCGTAAGAAGGAAGATAAAAGCAAAAAATTATATAATAAAGCATTATTTTTTTGGTGTATAATTTTGCTGGTGATATCGAATTTATATTCGGATATTTTATCGATAGCAATATTTTTGGGTAATATGGTGTTCGCATTTTCGCCGTTTTTGTTATTATTATTGTTTGGTTTTAAACCTAATTATAAAATTGTAAATATCGGACTATTACTTTGTAGTGTTTTTGCCCTCGCAGTAGGTGTAATTCCTAATATAGATTTAGAATATAGCTATATTACAATACTACTTTCAACCATATTTATGTGTTTTGGTATGTATTTTAGAAGAAAATAGGCTCACATTTTGTGAATTCTATAAATAAAGGGTCTAACCCAATATAAAAGGAGCCCCCCAAATGGAAAAGCGTATTGTGATCTGTGCGGACGGCACGGGGGAGGGGACGGCTGGCAAGGGCGATCGATCCTTACGGCGCGGATGGTGTTTCTAAGAAAGAGCTCAAAGAAAATCGGAATTTCCGAGTTTCTAAAAATGGTAACTCACAAGGAATGCTTGTCGGTATGATCCTATTAATATCAAAAAAAATTCTTGCGCCGGATGTTTTATTGGCGTAATTTGACATCGAGTTAGTTTATTTCAGAAATTCGTTCGAAAAGAAGGCAAAGTTTTTATTTAACCGGAGGTTAGTTGATGAAGGTTTCGGTATGGGCAATGATAACAGCAATGGCGGTCGGGGCCGTTTTTTCCGGCTGCGAGATCACCACAGATCCTGAAGCTTCGACAAAGATAGAGATACTGAGCCCGGCGTCGGGATCGGTACTGAAGGATGTTACGGATATTACAATGAGCATTCTGAACGACGACGACCTCAAGTACGTTCAGATCATGATAGACGGCGCAGAGGTCGGCAGAATAAGCAGGGGCGTCTCTAAATGGAGCTTCAATCCTGTTTTCTATAACGACGGAAAAGATCACACGATGATAGCGGTGACTACAGACGACGGCGGTATTCAGGACCAGTCTACCGTGCTCACTTTCAGCGTGGACTCTTCATCAAGGCTCTATCCGGTATATACTACTCCGGCATCGGGCTATATCTATCCTGAAGGAGGAGAAGTGACGCTGGACTGGGATCCTGTTGTCAACGCGGAAGAATATACCGTGCAGATATCAGAAGAAAAAACTTTCACTACCGTGCTTTCAGAAGCAACGACAACAGCCGACCTGATCTCTTTCGGAACGCTTGAGAACAAGGTGTATTTTGTCAGGATGAACGCGGTTAACAAGGCAGAAATAACGGCGGACTGGACAGCGGCCAAGAAACTCTATGTGGGAATTACCGAGATCACATGGCTCAACGTATTCGATTACGGCGCAGGCGCCGAATGGGCTAACTCAGTGACCGATATGCCCGACAATTCTCTCGTGACGGTCGGACCGTGCTGGGATGCATATATGGACTACGCTCAGATATCGGTGATAAAGACAGATCTGAACGGGGATGTCATCTGGCAGAAAATGGCCGGTCCGGAAAACGCGGTCACATACGGGAACTCCGTAGTTCACGACAGCGAAAACATCTATATAACCGGCGGCACATATGACGGGTCTTATAATATCTATATGATAAAGCTCGACTTTGACGGGAACGTTATATGGGAAAAAACGTACGGTACCGGATACGGCTCATGGGCCGTAAGGTCTGAGATCGCACCTGACGGCAGCATCTTCGTGCAGGGTGACTACGACGACTGTCCGTCTGTCTGCAAAGTAAGTTCGGCAGGTGAACTGTTGTACGCTTATTATAACTATAATGCAGACTGGATGTGCGTCGATCTTGATGCGAACGGAGAGCCGGTCATTCTTT
>ERZ795048.1897-NODE-1897-length-17828-cov-6.502898_pt1 | contig 17828 bp, 17 predicted proteins | sample MGYA00375132_ERZ795048 | MGnify/ENA primary metagenome ERZ795048 (study PRJEB30177, sample SAMN05720225) | activated sludge metagenome | isolation source: Anaerobic digester | place: Hong Kong | collected 2014-12-17 ...
CCGAAAGGACATACTGAAACACGCTCTGCGCAATCAGCCAGCCCGTGTTCGCGGCAAACCGCTTGCGTATGGGGTTGTCCATGCCGAAAACTCCCATTTCAGCCTTTCCGGTCCGTCCCGGTCGACAGACAACGATAGATTTCGTTCAGTTCGGACAGGTTGTGTTCCGCGTCGTGCCGCTTTTGCGCGCGTATACGTCCGTTATCGCCAAGCTTTTTCGCGAGCGCGTCGTCGGAGAAAATATCCCGGATATACTCGGCCATCATGTACGGCGCATCGAACGGGTACAGGAATCCTTCCGCCCCGTGGTCTAGCATGTTCGGCGTTCCGCCGACATAGCTCGCCACAACGGGCACGCCGAGCAGCATCGCCTCGCCGATGGAATTCGAGCTGTTTTCGACGGACGAGGGCGTCAGCGCGACGTGCGCGTCAAGATATCGTTCTTTCATCTGCTCCGCCGATAGCATCCCCGTAAATTCGACGCTGCCGTCCAGCCCCCAGGCGCGAATAATCTTTCCCAGATATCTCGCATAGCTCGATCGCCGCAGCCGCTTTTGCGGCGAACCGCCGCGCGGGTCTTCTCCCGTCGTGACCAGCCGCGCGTCGGGAAATTCTTTCCTTAGGAACACCAGCGCGGCCAGCGCTTTATGCAGTCCCTTGACCGGATAATTCCCCTGCGATACGAAGATCGTGTGCCGAGTGCATGTGTTTACGTCCCATTTCCCTTTGTAAAATGTATCCCGCAGGGTTTCGTTGCAAAAATGGTACACGGCATCTGGGTTGATCTGGCGAACGCAAGTACGGTCCCAGTCCGTCCTGCCGATCACATGTTTCGTTTTTTGCAGCGCGGCCGTTTCGAACGCGCCGCGGATAACGTATTTCTCGCGCTGGCGGTAGATGTTGTCCCGCCGGAGAAAATCGCGGAACGTCGCTCCCCGTACCACCTTTTGTGGCAACCCCGCGGCAAAATGCCATGCATACACGGAACACAGTCCTTGAATACTGACGACCATGCGGTCGAGCATGCCCGTCTGCTCGCAGGCGTTCGTTATCGCCAGCGTAAACGGATACTCGGTCCCCCAGACGTGGACGACGTCCGGCTGTTCGCGCCGGAGAATTTCTTCAAATTGCTGCTGCGTCCGAACAGAATACCGCAGCGTATCCTGCTCGAACGATTCGTAGGAAAGCCTGCCACTCTTGCCGCTCAGCGTGCGCCCGTCCGAACGGTAGCAGACGAACAGCTCGTTCGCTTCGTCCGAAAGCAATCCATCGCAGACGGAGTTGAGCCAGCCGCCGGCAAACTGCTGCGCGCTGCCGCTCAGCTTTGCTATCTGCGGCAGCATCGGTGCAACCACCCATAATATCTTCATTTCTCATCCCCGGCTTTCGTCCGTTCCTTTGCGTCCAGCGCCCGCAAAACCGCAGATCTGCGCGACGTTTCCGCAAGTATGCTTTTCAGCATCGCTTCGCCGTCCTGCCGGTCGTCCTTCCGTATTTTGCGAAGGAAACCGGAGAAACCGCCGCGATTCGAAACGGAAGCAAAAAGCGTTTCGTACCCTTCGGCCCGGCAATACGCCGTGCATGCGCGTTCGACCGCATCGAGATACCGCGTTTCGTCCGCGAGCAACGCGTTCTTTGCGTTGACCGCCTCTTTTTTTGCATCGTCGGCCGAAAAGCCGATCGTATCGGCTCCCGCTTCCAGCAGGCGCGACTCGTAGGTGAACCGCCCGTTCCGTTCGAACGTTATCGACACGGCGAGCGAGTCGCCCGTCAGCCTGCCGAGCCCGTAAAACACGACGCCGCGCCCGTATTCTTCCCATCCCATCGGCTCGTCCGAACGGACGTCCAGCACGGCGCTTGCGCCCGCTTCAATCAGCCGCCTGAACCGCTCCCGCCACTCCGGAAGCGGCAGCCCGACGCCCGGCAGCCCCGCGCGGCAAATCACGACGACATGATCGCACTGCGGGAGCAGCATCCGCACATGATCGTAAACGGCCAGGTCCTCAATGTCCGCCTCCGCGGCACGTCCGTCGCCGCCGTTCTCCGTTGTCTCGCTCAGGGACAAAACCCCCAGCCGGACGCCGTTGACCGCGACGACCCCGGGCCGGTTCGCCAGCGCGCCGTTCTCCCCAACGCCGATTCCGACCGCCGGTGTGAGCGCTTCGCGGGCCGCGAACAATTCCTGCAGCGTCATGCCGGGCAGCGAAACGAGACCCATATCCCGTTCCTGCAGCCAGTCGGCAGCGGCGCAGGAAACCAGCGCTCCGCAGCGATAGTCGTGCTCACCGGCATACCGTTTCAGCTCCGCGTCGAACGAAAGCGCGTTCTCTGACTCCGGCATGTCCGCGCCGCCCAAAAACAGAACGCGCGCCTGCGGGCCCTCCGCTATATTTTGCCGTCGGTTTAAGCATGTATTTTCAGCCATGGTATTACTTCCTTTTGCGCAGCGTTCCATTCCGCTCAAGCATCTTCAAAAAATCCATCACGCGGCGCGCCTGCGCCGTATTCGACTTGTTCTTCAGTGCAAACGCCTTTGCCCGCCCGCCCAGCTCGTGGAGCTCTTCCCGCGGGAGTCCGAGGACTGCATTCAGCGTTTTTGCCATGCCTTCCGTCGATTCGTCGTTGAAAAGATACGCATATCGGTCGTACTCGCGCGGCATCCCCGGCAGTTTCGTCGTCAGCACCGGCGTTCCCGAAACCATGTATTCCAAATTTTTCGACGGGAACGAATACGCCGTAAAATCTTCGTTCGAAGGCCGCGGATTGATCAGCAGCGTCGCTTTCAGCTCTTCCTGCACGACCGTCCGGTTGTCCGCAACGCCGCGGTATTCGATCCTGCCGTCCGTTCCGGCAAGTTTGCGAATGCGGTCCGCCGCGTCGCCGTCGCCATACAGAACAAGGCGCGCCGACTCGTCTTTCACCATTCGAAACGCCTCGGCCAATCGGACCATGCCGTATTTTTCATGCAGCATTCCGGCATACAGGCAAACTTTTTCGGGGTGCTTGCCGGCCAATTCGTTCGCCGTGTCCGACATGGTCGCGTCGACCTGTCCTTCCGCAACCAGAAACGGTTTCCCGCGCGGATTGACCAGCGGATTCATCGCCTCGGTGAGTAAAATATATCCGTCAAACCGTGCCAGCAGGCGCGTATTCGCTTTCGACGTCCGCGTCCGCCCGCCGGCAAGAATGTCCGGCACGTCGGTCACGATTGCCGCGCAGGGCCGGCGCCTCAGCCTGCACGCCGCGCCAACGCCCGCGCTCAGCGCGATGTTCAACCCGTCGCAGACGGCGAAATCCGACCGTTTCAAACGTGTCAGCGTGTACCAAAATGCGCCGGCGGCGACAAGCACATGTTTCAGCCCCGGAACCGCAACGACCGGTAGATAGTGGAACGACACGCCGTCCTTTTTCTCATCCCGAACGCGCACGAACCGTCTGCGGCTCGTCTGCCGCGAAACCGGCGGAGCGCTCAGAGCGGTAATGGAAATCCCGTTTTGCGCAAATCCCCTGGTCATAAGCCCGTGATACTTCTGCGCCGCGAGGCTCGGGCGCACCGTCGCATGCGAAAACAGCGCGGAAAACGTCTCCGCGCTCATCAGTGTCGATCCGTATAGAACCCGCGGCGGCTCGTTTTTCACTGTGCCTGCGCCCATTACCTGCCCCAGGTTGTGCGCATGACGATATCCGCGTAGCTTTCGATGATCTTTACGACTTTTACGCTGACGTTGACGTCCTGATAATCGTCCGGCATGGCGGTCGGTTCATTGTTCTCGAACATGGAAACGGCCAGCGCCATCGCCTGCTCGACGCTTTTTCGCGTTACGCCGCCAAGAACGATCGTCCCCGCATCCAGCGCTTCCGGACGCTCGGTGGAAGTCCGGATCAGTACGGCGGGAAAGTCCAGCATGGCGCTCTCTTCCGAGAGCGTCCCGCTGTCGGACAGCACGCAGTACGAGGAAAGCTGCAAGCGGTTGTAGTCGAAAAAGCCGAACGGTTCCAAGGATCGGACGTTGGGATGGAAGCGAAACGCCCGTTGTTCGATAAACTTCCTGCTCCGCGGGTGCGTGGAATAGACGACCGGCATGTCGTATGTTTCGGCAATGTCGTTGATCGCGCGCATGAGCGAAAGGAAATGCCCTTCGTCGTCGATATTTTCCTCGCGGTGCGCCGAAAGCAGGATGTACTTCTTTTCCTCCAGCCCAAGGCGGGAAAGCACGTCGCTTTGCAGAATCTTTTCCTTCTGGTTTTCGAGCACTTCGCGCATGGGCGAACCGGTAACGAAGATAAACTTTCCGTCGTATCCTTCCGAAAGCAGGTAGCGGCGCGAATTTTCCGTATACGGCATGTTCACGTCGCTGATGCGGTCGACGATGACGCGGTTGACCATCTCCGGCACGTTCCAGTCCCAGCAGCGGTTGCCCGCCTCCATATGGAAAATCGGTATCTTCAGCCGTTTTGCCGAAATCGCCGCGAGTGCGGAGTTGGTGTCACCCAGAACCAAAAGCGCGTCCGGCCGTTCGCGTCGCATCACATCGTACGACTTTGCGATGATATTCCCCATGGTTTCGCCAAGGTCTTTGCCCACGCTTTCGAGATAATAATCCGGCGCGCGCAGGCCCAGGTCGTCAAAAAAAATCTTGTTGAGCGTATAGTCGTAGTTCTGGCCGGTATGCACCAGGACATGATGAAAATACCGATCGGCACACGGAATCACCGCCGAAAGGCGGATGATCTCGGGACGCGTGCCGAGCACGGTCATGAGCTTCAGCTTTGTCATGCTCGTTCAACCTCCGTTGCTATGGTGTCCGGATGTTCGGGATCGAAGCATTCGCTCGCCCACATCAGCGTCACCATATCCGATTTTCCTGTGTTTTCAATGCTGTGCGCATACCCGACCGGAATGTCCACAACGACCAGCTTCTTGCCGCTGACGTGGTATTCCAGGACCTCCTCCGCGTCCGGGCTGCGGAAGCGGATCACGCCGGAGCCGTAGACGACGAGAAATTTCTCCGTCTTCGTATGGTGCCAGTGGTTGCCCTTCACAATGCCGGGTTTGCTGATATTGACGGAAACCTGTCCGCCGCTGTCGGAGCGCAAAAATTCCGTAAAACTGCCGCGGTCGTCCTCATGCATCGTCAGCGGATACGCAAACTCCATGGTCGGCAAAAAGCTCAGGTACGTCGCATAGAGTTTCCGCGTCAGCGGCGCGCTCATGTCCGGCAGTTCGTTCTCTTCGCGAATCCTTCTGAACGAGCGGATTCGTTCGGCGATGTCGCCGAGTTTCGCCGCATGCACCACGGGAACGACGCAGTACGGCCCCTCCATCGTCATCTCGCCGTCCAGCAGCGCAACCAGCGCTTCGGCAACGTCGTCGATATAGGCAAGGTGGAGTTCGGTGTTCGGGTCGTTGACCGTTATCGGCAGGTCATGCGAAATATTATAGCAAAACGTCGCGATCGCGCTGTTGTAATTCGGCTTCGACCACTTTCCAAACACGTTTGGAAACCGGAACACATAGACCTTTGCGTCCGTCTCGCGCTGATACTGAAAGAGCAGCTCCTCCCCGGCTTTCTTGCTTCTTCCGTAAAGGTTCGGCAGAGCCGCCTGCGTGGAGCTGGCGAACATCACCGGACAGCCGTTCCTGTATTTGATCAGCGTCCGGAGCAGCGTGTCGGTAAACCCGAAATTGCCCTGCATGAACTCGTCCTGCGTTTTCGGCCTGTTGACCCCGGCAAGGTGATAAACGAACTCGCATTCCGCGCAAAAACGTTCAAGCTTCTCCGCGGGCGTGTCCGCATCGTAATACAGGATATCGGTATACCCGTAGGTATGCAGTGTGGAAATCAGGTTTTTGCCGATGAATCCGCCGGCGCCCGTGATCAATATCTTCATGCTAACCGTGTCCTCTCCTCTGTCCCGTCCTGCGTGTCCACTCTCTTGTCCGGCTTGGCATGGATTTCCGTTTGGGCCGTTATCCCTTCCACTCGGCCAGTTCCGCGCGAATATACGACAGCCCGAGCAGCCGTTCCTTTACTTCTTCAACATTCAGGATCGTCGTATTGTTGGAGTTGAATTCGGAAAGCTTGCTGCGCTCGGCGTTGCCCTGTTCGAAATACTTTTCGTAGTTCAGGTCGCGCGAATCCGCCGGAACGCGGAAGTAATTACCCATATCGACGGCGCGCGCGCATTCTTCGTTCGTCAGAAGCGTTTCGTACATCTTTTCGCCGTGGCGGATGCCGATCGTTCGGATCGGATTGTCCGCATGGAAGAGTTCCTTGACGGCCTGGGCCAATACGCTCAGCGTGCATGCAGGCGCTTTTTGCACCATGATATCGCCCGTGTTTCCGTTTTCGAACGTATAGACCACGAGATCCACCGCCTCGTCGAGGCTCATAATGAAGCGAGTCATCTCGAGATTGGTCACCGTCAGCGGCACGCCGGCCTTGATCTGCTCGATAAACAGCGGAATCACGCTCCCGCGCGAGCACATGACGTTTCCGTAGCGTGTGCAACAGATCGTCGTCTTTTCCGGCGCGACGGTGCGCGACTTTGCAACCACGACCTTCTCCATCATCGCCTTGCTCGTCCCCATAGCGTTGATCGGATACGCCGCCTTGTCGGTCGAAAGGCAGATGATCCGCGAAACGCCCGCGTCGATCGCGGCGGCCAGCACGTTGTCCGTGCCGAAGACGTTGGTTTTGACCGCCTCCAGCGGAAAAAATTCACAGGACGGCACCTGTTTGAGCGCCGCCGCATGGAATACGTAGTCAACGTTATAGATTGCGTTTTGCACGGACGTGACATCCCGCACGTCACCGATAAAATAGCGAATCTTGTCGCTCTGGTAATGCCGGCGCATATCGTCCTGCTTTTTTTCATCGCGCGAAAAAATTCGTATTTCCCGAATGCCGGAGTCCAAAAACCGCTCCAGCACGGCGTTGCCGAAGCTCCCCGTGCCGCCTGTAATCAGCAGTGTTTTTCCGTCAAACAAATCCCGTCGCCCCCGTTCCGTCTTTTTGCTTTCTTTTCGTTTATATCGGTTCCTTCGTAAGCCATTCGTAATAAGCGCGCGTCGCCGATTCCCTGGACGCATGCTCGCACACATAGCTGCGCGCGCGCGCGCCGAGTTCGTTCAGCGGCATGGCGCAGGCGTGCAACCGTAAAATCGCGTCCGCCATTTCCCGCGGCTCGCCGGGACGCACGCAGATGCCGTAGCTTTCCCGCTCGATCGAACGCGCCCACTCGCTGCCCGCGTCCACGCAGACGATCACGGGCCGCCCGGCCGCAAGCGCCGTCCACGTCTTGGACGGCATGGCAAACCGCGTGGTCCCCGCTTTCAGCGGGACGAGAGCGGCGTCCCCGAGCGAATATACCTCCGCGACCCGCTCTTCCGGCAGCAGCGGAAACAGCAGCGCATTGTCGATCCGTTCGTTTTCGATGCGCGCGCGCACATGCTCGTACAGAGCGCCGCCGCCAAAGATGATCACCCGGATGTCTTCCTTCGGTTTCAGCAGCTTCGCCGCGTCCAAAAGCGTGTCCGGTTCCTGCAGGACGCCAAGCGTTCCGGCATAGACCGCATAAAAATGTTCGCGCGAAAGTTTCAGCTCGTCGAAAAGCGGATTGTCCTCCCGGCTGACCGGCCGGACCGCGTCGGTATCCGCCCAGTTTGGGATGACGGCGATCTTTTCCCCGGGAATGCCCCGCGCAATCAGCGTGCGCTTCATATCGTCGGACAGCGTGACGAACGCCGAATTCTTCTTGTACGTATGCTGCTCCATCCTGCGGCTCAGGCGTACGATCGGATGCCACTCGGTAAACTTGCCCATCGCGACCATGCTGTCGGGAAAAATATCCTGAAGGATATAGACCGTCCGCGCCCTGTGGCTGAGCCTTGCTCCCACAAGGCCCAGGAACGGCGGCATGCTGCCGAGAAGATATACGTCCGCTTTGGTTCTTTTCGCAGCCTTGAGCAGCGCATGCGTGTTGATTAAAAAGTGCAGCCCGCGACGGAAAAAATTGGTGCCCTCGCGCGACCTGGTCCCGACGCGTAAAATGCGGTACCCTTCCGGCAGGGTCTCGTCCGTTTTTTGCAGATACTCCGCGCGCGTCCGGTCGTCCAGGCCGCGGTTGGCAAGGTTCGTCACGACCGTTACGCACGCGCCGTACCGGCACAGGTCCTCCGCAAGGTCGGCGTACAGATGCGTAATCGGCGTAATTTCCGGCGCAAAGTAAGCGGAAACCAGCGTGACGCGCAGCTCGTTTTTCACTTCCGCAACCCCCTCGCGAACGCCCTTGTGATGCAGCACGCTGCCGATCGTGCCGAAAAAGCACCGGCAGTCCATAATAAAGCCAAGCCGTCCGACATATTCGCCGTCAAACTTTGCTTTGACGGAAATCGGCAGTTCGTCGCGCCCGTTGATCTGCGCCCAGCCGGTCAGCCCGGGCCGCACGGCGTTCGGCGTAAGCCCGTACCGCCCGGTATAGCGGTCCCGTTCCGCAATCAGGTCGTCCTGATTCCAGAGGGCGGGCCGCGGCCCGACGATGGACATGTCCCCGACAAAGATATTCCAAAGCTGTGGGAGTTCGTCCAGGCTCGTTTTACGCAAAAACCGCCCAACGCGCGTAATCCAGCGCTCCGGGTCGCAAAGCTGGTGCGTCGGAACGTCGCAGGGCGTATCTACACGCATTGTGCGAAATTTTAAAATCGAAAAATATTTCTTCCCTTTTCCCACTCGCTTTTGTTTGAACAGCACGGGGCCCTTGGAATCGAGCTTGACCGCAAGCGTCAAAACCAGCAGCAGCGGCGAAAGGATGATGCCACCCAACAGTGACAACGCCACGTCCAGAAATCGCTTGATGCGAATATACATGTTCTTCCTTCTTCGATGCGGAAAACCGCTTTCGATGCAGGGCTTTTCCAGGCTTTTTGCCTATGCAAAGCAAACGGGCCTCTTTCCCCGCTTATAGCAAAAATTCTATCATGCAAGGAGTATGGTGTCAATCGAACCGGGACGGTCGGTCGGGCACGGCCTGTCGTTGCGGATCGATTGCAAAAGCGGAAGCCGTAACGGCTTCCGCGGCGGTTGCTATTCGTCGGTTCGTTTTTGCCCGGGCGCGTCGTATTTATTGATGCAGAGCGGGCGCAGCTTATACGTCAGCACGACGGAGGATTTTACATACTCGCTGTAAAACGCCTTTTTGATGCGGTCCATGACCACGCGCCCCGTTTCGTACGTCACCGACGGCAGGAGCACGACGTATTGCATGACGCTGTAGCGGGAAATCGTATCCCCGCGGCGGAGATTGGTCTGCGCCACGTCCAAGAGCCGCTTCATAATATTATCCAGGACCATGTTGTCGAAACGCTGGTCCGAAGTGTTGCTGACGGTGAGCAGCGCAAGGAACATCGTGCCGTTGTACCGTTCCAGCATGCGCCTTTGCAATTGATAGATCTCTTTGAATATCTCATATTGGCAGACAAACGCGCCGTAGCTTTCGGAATCCTCCTCCAGCATGCCCTGTACTTTTTCGATATCGGCTTCCATTTCCTGGTCCGCCTGCACGATGAGCTTGTAAACCGCGCGGATTTCACCCGAAGGCTGAATGCCGAGCTGTTTATACTGCAGATCGGTCGCGAAATAATACTGTGAAAGCGCCTCGCGTTTTTTGCCCGTCTTGACAAGCGCCATCATGAGTTCCAGATGAAGCCGTTCGTCGAACATATCCACGTCCATCGCTTTCCGGCAAACCTGAACGATCGTGTCGTACTCCTCCTCGGCCTTGAGCAGGTCGAGCATGGTGAACACGCTCTCCAGGAACAGGTCGTGGTAATACACGCTCTTCGGCACGACCCACATCTCCTCGGCGGAGTTGGTCAGAAGCGGTCCCGTATAGATTTCCAGCATGCGCAGATACCGTTCTATGCAATCGCGGTTGCTCATGCCGGGCGTATGCGCCTGCTGGCAGAGGCGCTCGAACTCGAACACGTCGATTTCGCAGTCGAGGTCCGGATTCCACTGGTATGCGCCCCGCGCCGTCAGGATGGAGTTTGAAAGCTCCGGCAGGCCGCTTTGCTCAACCAGCGCGCGGTAGCGATGCAGGAGCGTTCGCAGCGCCGTTGCCGGATTTCGGTTTTCCTTGTCCGACCAGAGCATCTCCAGCAATTCTTCGTGCGGGACCGGCCGATCCTTTTTCAGGATCAGATATTCCAAAAGCTGACAGGTTTTTTTCGCCTGGCGCAGCTGCGGCAGCACCGCGTTTCCATTCACGACGATTTCAAAACTGCCAAACATCTTAATCTTAATCTTTGCTTCCGGCATACTGTCCACCTTTCCTGTTCTGTCGGTTGGTTTCGCAATCGCAGCTCCGTGCGCCGATCAGGCGCTGCCGAGTTTCCGCTGCATAAGCTCCTGATTGGCGGCGTAAAGGCGCGCCGTTTCCCGGGCGATACGTCCCTGGCGAAACAGGCGGAGGATATCCGCGTCCATCGAACGCATGCCCGCGTCCGCGCCCGAGAAAATCACGTTGTCCATCTGGTGCGCCTTGCCGTCGCGAATCATATTCTGAATCGCGCTGTTGACCACCATGATTTCGAACGCAGGTTCCAGCGTGCCGTCGACCGTCGGCAAGAGCTGTTGGCTGACGACCGCTTTCAGCACCATGGAAAGCTGAACGCGAATCTGCTGCTGTTGGTTCGCGGGGAAGACGTCGATAATCCTGTCGATCGTCTTTGCCGCGCCGATGGTATGGAGCGTGCTGAGCACCAGTTGTCCCGTTTCCGCCGCGGTCAGCGCCGTCTGAATCGTCTCAAAATCCCGCATTTCGCCGAGCAGGATGACGTCCGGCGCCTCGCGAAGCGCAGCGCGGAGCGCCGTTTGGTAGCTGAGCGTATCGTGTTCGATCTCCCTCTGGGAAACGATGCTCTCCTTATGCGGGTGGATGAACTCGATCGGGTCTTCAATCGTAATGATATGGTCGTGCCGGGACACGTTGATGCGGTCGATCACGCACGCAAGCGTTGTGGATTTCCCGCTCGCGGCCGGCCCCGTGACCAGGACGAGGCCCTTGTTCACGTCCGCAAGGCGCAATACTTCGGCCGGAATATGCAGACTCTCCGGTTCCGGCATGTTCAGCGACACCACGCGCAGGACCATTGCAAGCGAATTCCTCTGTTTATACGCGTTGCAACGGAACCGGCCAACGCCGTTGACGGAGAACGAAAAGTCATCGTCGCCGCTCTCGAGCAGCCTCGCCATATCGCGATTGTCCAGACTGTAGACCTGCTGCAGGAGCTGGAGCGTGTCGCCGGGTTTCAGCACGGTATCCGTCATCGGTTGCACCGCGCCGGATATCTTAATGGAAATGCCGGACCCGGGGATTAAAAACACGTCCGACCCGCCCATACGCATAGCCCGTTTTAAAATATCTGTGATATCCGTCATTTCAACCTCCCTGCCAAAGCGTGCCGGAGTCCCCGCCGGTCCATTCGGACGCGCTTTCATAACGATAGCTCCTGACGGCGCAATGCCCGTCGTCGAAACTAAAAACCACGCTCAGCGTGTGACCGTCGGACGCGTCGACGGAAAACGCATACTGCCCGCCCGCCGTCTTTGCCACGCCGTCAATTGCGGTTGCATCCGCCCCGGCGGCCAGCGCTGCGTCCAGCTCCGAAAGCATTCCCTGCGCGCGCGCGTCCGCGTCGTAAAACGCCGCTGCGCCGGAAGCCGTTTTGTCCGTCAGCGCCGCATCGTTTTTCGCCTGCACAAGCGAAAGCACCGCAAACAGCGTAAGGCTCAATACGACCATGATCAGGAGGATGCTCGACGCGCCGACGCCCATTCGCGAAGGATACCGTTTCATGGCAACACCTCCGCGTCCGTAACATACCGCGCGGCGGACAGCGTATATTCCGTCCCGTCCCCGGATGTCACGCTCAGTTCAATGGAGTACAGCGTGCCGTTCCCCGGCGAAATATCGCGCGTGACCACGCAGTCGACGCGCAGGTCCGGCGCGCTTTCCACGGTGAATTCACGTGCGTTCCGTTCGTCGAACGCGCCGTCGCCTTCCGGGTCCGCCTTCGTCTGTTCGGCGACGGTTTCTATGGCCAGCAGCGCGCGCGAATGATATTCGCTTTCCTTCGAAATGGAGCCCGCCGCCGCAATCAACTGCACAACAATGCTTGCGGACAACGCAAAAAACAGGATGACGATCGTAAGTTCCCAGAGCACGGGGCTGAACGCGCCGCGTTTTTTCAGCGGGCGAAGCGGTCGTTCGCTCATGGTTCCGCCTCCCCTCCGGCCGTCAAAAAGACCGACGACACATGCTCGGTCCCGGCGTCGTCCGTCAGGGCGATGGTCAAAAGCCGGTCCTTCAGCGTAAACGAAAGCGCTTCGACCGGAATGATTTCTTCGCCGTATCCCGCGTCGAACGCGCGGTCGGCCGCCGCAAAGTACTCGCAGATCGCGCCGTCCTGAAAATAGATGTACGTATTATAGCGCGTATCGTCCAGCACGCTGCCGAGCACCAGCATGTCGTATTCGCCGGACGAGCGGACCTCCAGCATGCCTTCCTCGTCCGCACCGCGCACCTTCCCGATCAGATAGCTCATACCCGTCCGGAACGTATGGACGGTTTCCGCCGTCCGATCGATCGAGCGGTACGCCCGCGCGCCAACCACGACGATGACAAGCGAAAGCACCGCCAGCGCGGCCAGCAGCGCAAAGACGAAAACGCCGCGCACATCCCCGCGTGTGTCGCGCGTCATTGCCCGCCACCCCCGATCGGCGTAACGACGACCGTCGGCATCACGTTGCTCGCAAACGCGTCGTAGTACACGGCATAGCGCTCGGCATCGACCGCGACGCCGTAATTCTGGCAAATATAATCAAGGTCGGGCGGATATTTGCCTTCCACGGCGTAGCAGGTTACGACCGCGCGGATTAGCGCGTTCTCCAGCACCGCCGTTTCCTCGGCGGTGTTTTTTTGCGAAGTAAATGCAAGCGAAGCAATCAGCAGCGCCGCGACGATCAAAAAGACCAGCCCCGCAGCCAGCAGGCCGCGGTTTTTGCTGCGTTTCCGCTCATACAGATGCATCCTGCTTCTCCCTTCCCTTTCGGATTCTCAGCCGATTGCCGAAAGCACCGACAGCAGCGGCAGCATGACCGACAGCAGAATGCCGCCGATGACGACGGACAGCACGGCGACCAGCGTCGGTTCCAGCATTGCAATAACGCCGTGGATCGCGTCGTCCGCGTCGTCCATATAGATTCGGCCGATCTTCTCCATTACGGAATCCAGCTTCCCGGCCGCCGCGCCGAAACGGATCATTTTTTCATGCATGGCGTCAAACAGCCCGCTTTGCTCGATTGCATCGGCAAACGAAGCGCCGTTCTTGACCGTTTCGCTGCTTTCTTCGGCTTTTTTCCGATGCCTTGGGTTGGCAATCACCGTCGGCGCAAGCGAAACCGCGTCCTCGACCGGATACCCTGCGGCAAGCATCATCGACAAAGCGGAGGCGTACCGGGCGGCGGACAATCTTGCGTCGGCGCGCCTGACGGGCGGTATAAATTTGGAAAGGGTCGTTAAAACGGATTCCCTGCGGGATGTTTTGAGTAAAATGCCGATAACGATCAGGAGGACGGCGAACAATGCCACGAGCACCAGCATGCCCTTACCGACGCCGACGCCGATGCGCATCGCCGCGCTCGCCGGGCTGCCGAGCGCAACGCCGAGGCTGTCGAAAACGCGCTGGAACACCGGGAGCACGCTGACGACCAGGATCGCAATGACGACCGCCAGCATCATGACCAGTACGGTCGGGTAGAGGATCGCGTTTTTCACGGAAGCTTTGATCTCCGATTCCCATTGATAATAGCCGGCAAGCGCGCCCATCACGTCGTCCAGTTTGCCCGCGCGTTCGCCGATGCGCACCATTGCGCAGAGATATTCCGGAAAGATGCCGGCCTCTTCCAGCGCCTCCGACAGCGCGCCGTGCTTGTTCAGCGCGTCCCGGATCTGAAGGAAGCGGGCGCCGTATCGGCTGTCCTCATAGCTTCTTGCCAGCGTCTCCATTCCGTCGTACAGGGGTATTCCGGCTTTGAGCACCATCGCAACCTGCTCGCAGAACAGCGCCGTTTCGTCCGGCGGAAGCGTTTTTCGCCTGGTTTCGTCCGTCATTGCGTCCTTCCCTCTCTATTCACTCGGTTCGTGCGCTCGTATACACATGCGGAATACCGTCTGTTTTCAGTAGATGCGTTCCGCAACATAATCCTTTTCACGATGGGCCGTCCCGTCCAGCGTTGCGTCCAGCCAGACCCACTCGCCGTCGATATACACGCTGTTCCATGCATGGTAATATTGTTCCGGCAGCACGGTCCCGATGACCACGCGGGCCGGTATCCCCTGCGAGCGAAGCATCGCCGCAAGCAAAACGGAATAATCAAAGCAGATGCCCGTTCCGCTGTCGAGCGTTTCGTCCGCATCCGACAGGTATCCCGCTTCCACAGTCGCCGCCTTTTGCGCGTCGTACGTCAGATGGTCCAGCACAAACCGATAGCAGGCGTCGGAAACCGCCGCGGCGTCCGTCGCATCCTGAGCAAGAGCGTCGGCAGTCGCGACGACGTCGCTTAGCGCGCCGAACCATACGTATTGATTCGGATAAACAAACGGGACGGTGCCTTCGGCCAGCGTTACGTCGATATCCACGCCGTACCTCACGGCATACAGATCGCCCTCCGCCTGTTCCATGACGCGCATGCTGTACCGCCCGTTTCCCATTTGCAGCGGATAAACACAATAGCCAGCGTCGCTCGGAAGGTCGTAATAATACGCTTGGGCGCTCGTTGAAATCTTCACCTTCAGCCGTTTCTGCGTCGATTCGCACTTGACCATCACATATCCCTGCGCGACGTTGGATGCGTCTATCGTGACGCCCTCGGCTTCGTAAACGACGGTCCCGGACGCTTCCGGCAGATGAAGCTTCGTTTCGGTTTCCGCTTCGCCGTCCCGGGCGGACGAAGACGCGGCTGTCGAAACGGTTCCTTCTTCCCCTGCGGCAGCGGGAGAATCTCCGGTGCACGCAGCCAGGCAGAAGAAGCCGAAAATCAGCAGCCATGCAATCCCGTAATGCAGCCGTCCGGCCGTCGACCGTCTTTTCATGTTTCGATTATACCGCTGCAAATTACAGCATTGCAATAAAATGTTACTTTGAAACATAACGAGAATGCAAAAAAAATGCGCCGTTTGCAACATTTTCTGTTACATACCCGCCCGAGCGCTATCGTTTGGAAACGCTGAAACAGTAAAAAAGAATCTTTTCGCCAACGCCTGCCGAATCCGGTGCGCAAACACACTGGATTTAAAAAACGGCGCACTCTCTCCCGAATGCGCCGCCATGCGTCATAATTTCTCCGTTTGCTATTCAGACGGCTTGTTTTTCCATAAAGCAAACACGACGAGCGCCGCCTGCACAATCGCTATCCCCACCATCAGAACGGTCCACCGGTCGGTCATTCCAAGGCTGGTGTTTTTCATGCGCTCCGTCAGAACGAACGCGATTGCCGATCCGATTGCCGGCACCAGCGTCATGAGCCGCACGATCACGCGCTTGTCCTCCCCGCCGCGCGCGAGTCCAAGCAACATCCATGCGCTGGCAAGCGCGGTAACGATCGTCAGGATCAAGTTGACCAGCGCCCAGCTCGGCCCGGCAAGCGGCGTCTGGTTTTCAACAATCTCCTCAAACTCGCCGCTTTCCTCCCCTTCGGCATATTGCGCGACGGGCGGAAGCTCGGTCATGGAACCGTAAATGACAAGCCCGCCTTCCGGAACGATGTCCGGAATAGCGACGCTCCACCCGTCAAACGTGTAACCGCCCTGATACGGGTCGTCCGGGCGCGGCATCGCGTCTCCGTACACGAGCCCGGTGTATCTGGCATACGCATAATCGCCGTTCAGGCCGGATTGCGTCCCGCCGGTCACATAGTATTCCACAATATAAAACGCCTGCTGCCATTGCGCGTAAAAATCCACGCTGCCATCCGGCATTTCGAACGTGTCCCCAGGTTGGCTGGACGCCGGCCCACTGGGATTTTCGCTCCATCCGACAAACCGGTATCCCGCTCTGGAAAACGAATTCCCCGCCGTCGCTACGACGCTGCCGGCCTCATAGCGGCCCTCTTCATAGGCCCCGCCTTCACCGCCGTTGCTGTGGTAGTACACCGAGTTTTCATTCCCCGCTCTCGTGCTTGCCGGAAGCAAGGCAATCAACAGCGCGGCGCATACAAACACGGCGACCCTTATCGTCGTATGCCTTCTTTTCATTCAAGAAGCCCCCTCGTCGACCGATTCTGTGGAGTGAAATGGAAAAAACGATCCCGATTTTGATATCACTATATACGATTGTTATTACATCCGTGTTGCTTTTAAGGAAAAATCGCCGGATAATTTTCCGCATCGTAACAAAAACCGATCAAAACCCACCGGCGGTCAACGATGTCAATCCGGCCTTCGCATGGCCGCCGCATGGCGAAATCATTGCCGTTTGACTGTAATTATTCGTAATGCGACGGCATCGGACACGAAAGAATCGCCTGCGGGACAAACGCTTTTTTTCTTTGGTTTGTTACAAAAGCGTTACGCCGGCATGCCCGCAAAGCGCCACGGTCTCCGCATCCCAGAGCGAAGACTGCACCTCGCCGATGTGCGCTTTGTTGAGCAGGAGCATGCACAGCCTCGACTGGCCGATGCCGCCGCCGATGGTCTGCGGGAGCTTGCCTTCCAGCAACTGCTTATGAAACGGCAGTTTCCTGCGCCCGTCGCACCCCGCGATCGTCAGTTGCTTGTCCAGCGTCTTTGCGTCCACGCGCACGCCCATGCTGGAGATTTCAAACGCACAATCCAGCAAAGGGTTATAGAAAAGGATATCGCCGTTGATCTCCCAGTCGTCGTAGTCCGGCGCGCGGCCGTCGTGCGGTTTCCCGTCGCTCAGTTTACCGCCGATTCCCGAAACGAACGTGGCGGGATGTTCCTTAACAAAGCGATATTCGCGCTCCTTCGGGTCGCAGTCCGGATAACGATCGAGCAGTTCCTGCGCGGTGACAAACGTCACGTCCCGGCTTACATACGGCGTGAGCGCGTCGTATTTTGCGCAAATCACCTGCTGGGTATAGTAGATCGCGTCCACGATGTTTTCAACGGCCTGTCTGAGCGTTTCCATGCTGCGCTCTTCCGGCGTGATGACCTTTTCCCAGTCCCACTGGTCGACATATACGGAATGGAGGTTGTCCAGCGCTTCGTCGCGCCGGATCGCGTTCATATCGGTCACGAGCCCCTTACCCGGGCGGAAGCCGTAACGGCCAAGGGCATAACGCTTCCATTTTGCCAGCGACTGCACCACTTCGCCGTTCCCGCCCGTCGCGGGAATGTCAAACGATACGGGGCGCTCCACGCCGTTCAGATTGTCGTTCAATCCATCCGCCGGATTGACGAAGAGCGGAGCCGAAACGCGCTTGAGGCGCAGAATTGCGGAAAGCGATTCGAGGAACGTCGTTTTAATGATTTCGATGGCATTCTGCGTGTCGTAGAGTCCCAGGGTGGAACGATAACCCTGCGGAATGAATGACTTGGACATAATCTTCTCCTCCTTAAGTCCCGTGCGGGGGTTCTGAAATAAGTTTAGTCCCGCTGAAAAAAGATTGTCAAGCAATTTATGTTCCTGTGCATTTACTGCGCGGGTATGATATACTCGAATCGAACATCAGCATATCAAATCGGAGGTCTACGTTTATGAAAAGCGCGAATATCACACCACATATCGGCTGCAGTCCGGAAGA
>ERZ795048.1900-NODE-1900-length-17781-cov-4.840855_pt1 | contig 17781 bp, 16 predicted proteins | sample MGYA00375132_ERZ795048 | MGnify/ENA primary metagenome ERZ795048 (study PRJEB30177, sample SAMN05720225) | activated sludge metagenome | isolation source: Anaerobic digester | place: Hong Kong | collected 2014-12-17 ...
ATAATACGAGCTGGCGCTGTACCATAGCTTCCCATAACAACAGAATTAGATTTTCCTTCTTGATCTAAGTAACTCAAATGAAGAGCCTTTGAATACTTGGTTCCCAGTTTAAAAATATTTCCAACTTCAATAGATTTGGCTTTTTCTAGCTTATTTTTATCAATTTCTAATTCTTTCAATACTTCATCGCTGTAAACTTCTTTATTTATCGCAATATTTTTTTGCCTATCAATATAAATAATATCTTCACCTGCTTCGCAAATAGTTTGAAATTCGTGACTAAATTTACAAAAAGAACCCCCACTGGCAAAAGTGAAAAAAGTTTGATCTCCAATTCCAGTTCTTTTAAAAATATTGCGGTAAGCATCAGTACATTTATTATAAAAAGCGTCTAATTCTTCTTGTGTACGATTGAAAGAATATAAATCTTTCATGATAAATTCGCGAGTTCTTAATATCCCCGACTTAGCTCTTGTTTCATTGCGAAACTTTGTTTGAAATTGATAAACATAAGCAGGCAAATCTTTGTAAGAACTAATGAATTTCTTCATTAGATTAGTCAAAGGCTCTTCATGAGTTGTAGCTAATCCAAGCTCAGCACCATTTTTTAGTTTTGTTTTGAACCATACGTCTATAACTTCATCATTCCATCTTTCAGTTTTTTGCCATACTTCTGGTGATTGTAATGCTGTAAGTGATAATTTTTGGCCACCAATAGCATTCATTTCTTCTTGGATGATTCTTGTAATTTTCTCCATTACAATCAATCCTAATGGCAAAAATGAATAGGCGCCTGCCATTTCTTTGTCGATAAAGCCAGCTTGCAAAAGTAATTTCGCATTTAAACTTACTTCACCTTTAGAAATTGTTTTGCTTGTTTTTGTGAATAATTGAGATTGTTTCATTGTAGGACGTGATATTATAAATTAACGTAAGGCACAGAATATAAATTTCACATAACATCAGGGATAAAAGAAGTTTGCGAAGCAATTTTGGACGAAGAAACCTGCAAGGTTTCGTAGTCTTTTATCCCGTGTTATATTCCCCGAAGGGCTGAAATTTAGTGAAACGTCCCGAAGGGAAATTTCAGAGTTTGATTTTTTGGCGTTCAATATACTTTTCAACTACTGTAATTATTTCAGGAAATTCAGATTTATTTACATCAGCTCCAAAATGTCCCTCATCCTTATACTCATGATATTCGGGTTCAATTTTGTCTTTGATAAATAAAGCTTCAGAAATTGGGATATATGGGTCATTCCTCGAGGCAAATAGTACAATCTTTTCGGCGTTGCTTTTTATTTTGTCCCATTTCCACGGATTATCAAAGTATCCACTTTTCTTCTCGTGTTCATCGCCCAAATCTGTATAACAAGCGCCGACTAGAATTGCGAGCTTACATTTATTTTCCTCAAGATATCTTAGAATAGCTACAGCACCAGAGGAATGACCTATTAAAATCGCATCCTCGGTTGATAATCTTTCCTTGATGAACGGAAGCCAATATTCTTTTCTTGCCAAATCAGGATCTGGCATATTTTCTGCAATTACATCCAATCCCAATTTGTGAAGTCCACTTTTCACATTTTGGAACCAATTTTCCGTAATGTCTGTATTGCCATTTCCTGGAATAATTATCGCTTTCATAATATTTATAAGTTTGATAACTAAATAAAGTTTATGTTTTCAGAGCCGAAAAATCAAATTGAATATAACTCGTTTTTATACGATATCTTTTCACAATATACACCATGAGTCGTATATTATACGAGATGGTGGTAAATTTAGACCAAATAAAAACTGCCTTTATTTTACAATTTTCAAGGAATTGTGCAATCAGAGCTTCAAAAAACAGTACGAGAGTTAAAAATCAAAAACTTACAGCCCCAAAACTGTAAAAAGTTATCTTTATGGCTTACGGAAATACTTTTCTTTTAAAGGCAGCGATTTTGCAAAGCTCGGCCAAGAAAACATTAGAGATTTTCTACTTCATTGTGAGAAAAAGCACATTTCACCTCAAAGCAGGAATCTGTTTTTGAATAGTATCAAGTTTTACTATCGTAATGTCCTTAAGAATACAAAAAAAATCGAGGTTCAATTAGCTAAAAAGCCAAAGAGTTTACCCATTGTCTTATCACGAAGCGAAGTCGAGAAGATCTTAAAATCTCCCAAAAATGCAAAGCACAGACTCTTGTTGGCTCTTGCCTATGGAGCAGGACTACGAGTAAGCGAAGTTGTATCTCTGAAAATACAAGATTTGGATTTTGAAGAACTAACTGTGCACATTAAACAGGCGAAAGGACAAAAAGATCGAATAAGCGTAATGCCAGAAAGCTTGGCTGATAGTTTGAGGGGTTTAACTGCAGGGAAGGAAAGAGACGATCTTGTCTTTGCTAGTGAGAGAGGCGGAAAGTTGGCAACGCGAACAGCACAGAAAATTTTTGAAAATGCGTTGAAGGACTCGAACGTAAAAAAAGATGCTACTTTTCATTCACTCCGACACTCCTTCGCGACGCATTTGCTTGAGAACGGAACTGATGTTCGCTATGTTCAAGAGTTGCTGGGGCATCAAAACATTAGAACAACTCAAAGATATACACAAGTAACCAACCCGAAGCTTAAAAATATAAGAAGCCCACTACGATTAAGGGTGAAGAAACTCGGCCTTTGAAAGATGAGAGGTCCGGCTTAAAGGAAAAATCGGTTTACGTGCCCTCGAGAGAGGTGACGAGCAAACAAAGACACTTCCTAACTGGCGGAGGGAGAGGGATTCGAACCCTCGTGCCGGTTTCCCGACGCGTCGCTTTCCAGGCGAGCCGATTAGTCCACTCTCGCATCCCTCCAAAACTACTGCTTATACTACCATGCAAGGGCTATAAGCTAAACCCCTGCTGCATATTTCCCGACATATCTTTCGAGCCACGAACCAAACATTCGCCTTTATAACAACGTCAATAACACTAAGCCGATGCGCAAAATACTAGGAAAGAACCTTCTCAGTCTCTGAGGTCGTAAGTAGAGTATACAAAGAAGGAATTGCGAGTAAAAGAGCAAAAACTAAAAAAGTGTAGTTACCTAACAAAGAATATAAGAAACCGGATAAAAGAGGCGAGAGTCCGCTACCAAAAGCCAAGATTGACGCGTCCAGACCCGTAACCTGGCCTTGCTGGTGAGGCTCGACACTGTTTGCTAAATAGGCTCTGAATGTAGTTATGTTCAAAGAAAGACCCAAATTAACGAAGAAGGCGCTCACTAAAAGCATCGGCAGGGCAAGGTTAAAGCTCCCGACCATCAGCTTACTAGGCAACAACGGCATGACGAGCATAGAAACAAAAATTATAAATATTCCAACATAAAAAGACTTGAGCTCTCCGTACTTCTTTCCAAGTTTTGGTACAAAAAAAGCCTGATTTGTAATTGAAAAAAGTCCTATAGCAGCCAGCATTTCTCCCAACTGGTAAACCGAGAGACCAAAGTAAATTTGCAATAACAAAGTTATGGTTGTCGTGTAAGCGGCGAAAACAAAAGCAAAAATAATCCTAATATATAAAAGCTTTTTAATTTCTTCACTTTTAAAAAGATTGAACTTATTGAAAATGTTCACCTCAGACAACAACTTGATATTAAGGTGATGAGCGCGTTTCTCATACGGCAAGGACTCGGGCAATACAAAAACTATTAGAAACAAAGTAATAATTGAAATAATTAAAGCAACAAAAATAGTTCCAAGGAGTCCGGGACCCAAGCTATAAGAATAACCTCCAATAATCGGTCCTAATAAAAAACCCAAACCAAAAACACCGCCCATCATACCAAAAACCTTTGTGCGTTCTTCTTTAACTGTGGAATCCGATACCCAGGCCTGTGCAACTGAAATATTTCCCCCGGTAATACCGTCAGCTATTCTAGAAATTATTATAATAAGCAAAGGAACAGGTAGCCATCCAAACACGATACGGCCGTGGGCAAAATAAGCTAAGGTAAATATTAACCAACTAATTATGGTGCCCACCTGGCTAAGAACAAGAATAGGCTTACGGCCGTACCTATCACTTAAAGAACCTAGGAGCGGGGCGGCTAGGAATTGCGAAAAAGCGTAAGATGACAGAATAGCACCGTATGCAATGCTGAGATACTTTGTAGCTACATACTGCTGGACCATTTCGGGGAGAATCGGTATTAATATACTAAAACCAACGACGTTGACAAAAGATAGTAATAAAACCGGCAATAATTTTTTCATTGTAATTTACAGAAAATAGACTCGCTAAAAACGAATTAGTGGTTTTTTCTCTCACACAACAGTATACCAAATTAGGACACGTTGTTGCTAATTAATTATTTTAAGATCTATGTTTATAATTAACTTCTATAACATTTAAAAATATATAATTCCCATTAAAACTACATGTTATAGAAATAACAACTGCGCCAAAACGGGAGATAAAAGAAATCCAACAAAGAGTATTTAAAATACTTTATGAACACTAGCTACTCTTTAAAAAATGAAAGCTAACAATAAAACAACAATGCCCATAACAAACAAGTACTTGGCTTGAAAATTTAGTAGCCTCATCTGCTTCTTTTCATTAACATCATACGGGACCCATTTTTTGGCCTGTTTTATCATCCAATTTTTGTAAGAATCAGTCTGACCAAAAAAGCCCATTACTATAAGTAAAGCAGCAACAATAAATAGCGCTGTTTTCTCAAAGTCCAACATATTATAATCTTTTCCTCTTTTCAAATAGTTAAACTAAAAATATTTGATTACCCTCACTATAGAAAAAAATCAAGATTTCTTCCTTTATTTTATCCTTTAACATTCTTCTTGCAAGAATTTTCAGAAAATATGTCGTGTTGTGTGGTGTGTGCTTTTTATAATTAACAAATTCTTTGTCTTCACACAAGAACCGAGGGACTGAGGGCGAGGCTCAGTGAAGGTATAAATCGCAACCACGGCCCTATCTGGCGGGACGTTGTGAACAACGTTAGAACTATTATACAAAACACTCCAGGCTACATCCACATTCCCGACCTACAACCACAATTAGCTATTCGCTCTGCTTATTAGAATGTTACGCTGACTTAGACCATCTCTGGCGAAGATTTTGCATGGCTACGATGTTCCTAATCATTAATCGATACTCTATAGGGACTTCAATTGCCTTTTTACGGACAAACCCTTTGTCCTGCATCTGAGCCAATAACTCCTTAAATTGTTGGTAAGTCAATGTCCTAGTACCATTTTCTCCATTAACTAAATTATCTTTAAGAGCATTATAGGCGCTTAAAGCATGTGTTTCGGGGTTATTTCTAAAGTATGAATTTACAACTCCTTCTATAGGAGACTGTTCAACAGTAGTGTCTAGAGGAAGATATTTTTCACCATATTTGGAAAACTCCTGCATTATTACCTGCAAATATGAGGCTGTATCAGTTCTTCCTCTCAACCTTTGTCTTACTAACTCTCCTCCAAGTTGATTAAGCACTCCATACCTAATTCTAGTTGCTTCAGACCCTTCAATTCCACTTACTTCTAAACATCTAGCTATAAACCCATTAATGAATTGTGCGCCATTACCTGATTTCAATAACTTAAACATCTCCACATCTCTTTCTTCTAAAGCCAGGTACATACTTCTATCAATTGCACCAAGCGACTGGCCTGAGGCTTCCGGATCAATCATATAATTACCAGCATGGGGGTCAGAATGAAAAACAAATACTTTTTCCCCTTCTGGGGTTGTTATGGGAGCAAAATCAAACTGATAATCGAAGAAACCCAACAAGTTGTCGACAACTTGTTGTTTAGTCTCACTGGAAATTTCAGAAGATGACAGGAACTTGTTGAGTGTGATCCCTTGATACTGATCTTCGACCTTGACTTTTTTGGAGGTGTAGCGCCTTTCGGGGGCATCAATGGCAGTTTTTCCGCTTTTTTCATTGTATGATTGAACTGTTAACCTAAAGGCATCATCACGCTCAGCGTAAGTAGAATCATTAATATCTCTGATACACCAGGTATTTGAGAGATCTAGCAATGACTCGGCTAGTCGAGCGTTTTGCCTAGTTTTTCCTCTAGTATTTTGCTCTACTTCACCTAATACCGTTGAACTGAAAGTGTAGGATAATCGAATAAATTCTTCAGCATTAGGGTTTAACATTTTAATAACTACTTTTTTTGAAGACCCATCTTCGGCTCGAATAGTCGCTCCATAAGTGGTAAAAAGACTCCCTCCTCCTAAATAAGAATCAAGTGAAATTAAATCCTCCTCTAATAATCTGGCCAATTCAGGATCACTTTGCGCCTTGGATAGCAAGTTATCCCAAAAACGCAATTTTTCCATTCCTTTCATACTGTCTTGTGTTTGTGACAAACGTTCACGGACAGCAGGTTCAAAATTTATAAGCTGAACTGCCATTTGCATACCTCTTACGAAAACCGGAGAAGTTTCTCCCGCTTTGATCATTGCTTCAGTAGCTGCAGGCAGATTGCTCACTATTTCAGTTTGCTCCTGACTATAAGCAGAAATTACTTGACCTTGTAAGTTCTCTAAGGTTTCGAAGTATGTAGAGCCGCTTTCTTGAGCTTGTTTGCCAATGACAGAATTAGGTTGATGATGATATCTAAAACCGAAATAGCGTATATTACGAGTTCCTGAAGTAAGAATTTGTGGCAGATCTTCCGAATAATCTTTGTTTTTCACCTTTCTGTAAACGTATTTCCCATCTTCCCTTTCTCTAAACTCCACATTTCGTAGCCTTCTCATATCAACAGAGTCGGTTTTGAGAGCCTGGAACATGAAGGGAATAAGCATCTGTGCAGCTGGCAACCCTACCACTTTTGCGTCACCTTTTTTGATAGCACTACTCAAAGCTGCCCTGAAAAACTCTTCTTTTAATCCCAAGCCATCAACAAGCATTCTCTCAAGTAAGTTGCGACCATCTTCAGAAACAAGTAACCCGTCTTGATCAGACATAGCTTTTAGCGCGATTGCCAACTTTTGGCTATCTGGCAGATTTTTAAAGTAGTCAATGGTATCACTGAAAGTAGCGAAAGCCGACCTGCCAGACTCAGTTAAAATAAACTTTCCTGATTTCTTATCGTATTGAATGTCATTTTTTCGCCATTCCTTTTCACCGAGATAAGTCCTAACCCATTCAACAGCTAAATCAGTAGAGACTTCTCTTGCAACTTGACCACTACCAGAAGCAGTCTTGATTAAGAGATCTGCTTTTTGGGTTAAGATGGAACTAGCAATATCGGTTGTAGCAACTCCATCTAGACTTTCCTCACCAGAAATATACTCAATTGCAAGCTCATCTAATCTCTGTTTAAAGGCTTGGTAAGTGGGTATATCTGTGATTTGCTCTGCAACCAGAATGGCCCCTTCAAATCCAAGCAACTTATATTCCTTGAAATAAAAGTCCATCTTATCCTGAATCACAACTTCAGGGTCATTCAGGTATGCGGTATTAAGGGCTTTTATCAATTCTCTACGTTGGGGACTGTAAGGAAAATTTTCATTTAATAACCCTACTAATGCTGGATAATCTTGTTGTCGAAGTTTTCCTGGCTCGGTTAGTCTATGCAACTCATCTCTCACAGGTTTTGCAAGTAAAACAGAGTAAACATCGTCTTCATACAAAGAAAATTTTGCATTAACTGGTCGCTGGCTATATTTGTTTTTAGCGTCCTTCACATAAGCCGCAAGATCCTGGATGTTCTCAAAATGTACTTCTTCTATTTGCTTAACTATCTCTTGGACAAAATGTAGTTGATAAAATCTATCAAAGTCCCTTATGCGATCTCTTTCGAAAACTCCATTCCGATCATCTTCATTTGCCAATTTAAACAACGGGTGACATAAGGCTAAAAGCTGGTATTGATCCATCGCACCTATGTCGGCATGGGTATCTCTCATGATAGATTCAACAAATACAAAAAGCTTTTCTTCGGAGGATGCAATGGTGTTGGTAACAAATTCAATTTTAGTACTAGTTCTCTCAATCTCTCCCTTTTTGCCAGCTTCAGCATAAAGCAACTCTCTATCTAAACTATATTCTTGAATCAGGTCATCAATCGTAAGCTTTCGTGGTTTCGGCTCTTCACCTTGCCCTGAAGCCTCAACAAACGAGCTTTTAAGATTTGCTCGCATTGAGTTCATGGCACTCCACTTAGGATCACCATGCTCTCGCCAGTTCTTCATAGCAGAGTACCCGATTTTGTCTTGGACTAAAGACTCAAGATGTTTTCGTGCAAAGTCGTAATCATCAAGATAGGCAAGACCTACTGCAACGTATTGTGCTTTGGTTTCTGGATCTAATTCATGATCATAGGCGTATTTATTTAATAGTTGTTCAATATCCCATCTGGATTTACCGTCAATTTGCTCCCTAAACTCGGCAGGGGTTGGCAAGGACTCTATTTCTTTTCCATCATCACGTCTAACCAACTCTTTTCCAAATATCTTTTTATAAGCAGATTCGATTATTTGTCTATTGCCAGGTCCAATGTTTTTATCCTTTATGGGGAAATAATAAGAATTTGTTAGTGGTTCAAAGCCAGCCAATTTAACCGCCTGAAAGATATCTTCAATTTGTTCCTGGTCCAACTCTCCATCCGGAACATCAGGCAAATAATATCGTTCAATATAGTCAAATAAAATATTTTTTAACTCTTCATGTAGTTGAGCTGAGCGGTTTGAGTCATATCTCAATGAGTTTCCGTCTCAATCCACAAAACTACCATCCTTTGTGGTAGGGAGGTCTCCTTTAACTAAATTATTCACACTACCTAAAAACTGGGCTATAGAGTCCACATCCGTATAAAACACAGCGTCTTTATCAGTAAACTGATCAAATCGATAGTTTACAAAATAAACTAAGCTCCTGAGGGGATCGCCATTCCTCTCATAACCAAACAATTTTTGAGTTAACTCGCTGATTTTGCTATTTTGAAACATATGTTCTGCAATTTGTGCGTAACCAGTAATTTCCGAAATGTCTTTGAAACTTGGTGACAAATGAGAATAACCTCTGGTATTTGTTAAGAAAAACATCTTAATTTCATTTTCTGACATTCCTTCAGCCATTAATCTTTGAACTACCAATGATCCGACTTTCTTAGCAACCTCTTTTTCCGTGTCTTTCTCTGGGTATACCTCGCTCAAGCCATAATATGAGCCATTGTCAGCTACATCAAAAAAAGTGCCAAGGTCTCTTGGGTGCAGTTTTGTTAAATATTGTTCAACAGAGCCTAAATCATCCTTAACAGCAGCATCAATAATTGCTTCAAAATTAGTCATTCTTGGCTCTCTCCTTAATTCTGGAGGTAGCGGGGTGTAATCAAGATGACTTGTCTCGTAATCTTTTATCGCATGGATTCCTAATTGTTGTATTGCTCTTAAGACAGGAGCCTGGTGTTCAGTTCCTCTGCGATTGCCAAAATGATCAGCTAACTTAGTAAGCACGTCTGCAGTGGCAGTGGACTTAAGACCTACTTTTTCTAGCAATTCTGGAGCTCCAAAATCAGAGGCCATTTCATGCAACCAATCAACACCCAATGAAGTACCTCGTTTTGCCTCTGCGTTAAATGCAGCTCTAGTAGTACCATTTGTCAAATGTTTAACCTCATGAGCCATAATACCCACTACCTCATCTAGGCTGTCGTAAAGATTCATTAAGGATTGCGAAATGAAGATTGTCCCATCAGGATAAGCAAAGGCAGTGGGTTCCTGACCTTTGTTCATGATGACAACTCTTACTTTTCCTTCCCACTGTTGATTACCCTGAACCATTTTGTCGACATAATCTTGGATAATATCCGTCCTGGCACTACCCACCTCCAAGGCCTTAGTTGCAGACAAGTATTTAAATTCTGCTCGAACTTGTTCGGTAATGTCCTTGTTAACTTTTTGCCCCTTACTATCTTCTGCCTCAAGAATTATTGGCTCTAAAACATCAATTTCCACTGCAGGGTTTGAGTTATATTCATTATCTAAATCAATCCTGACATGTTCGGCTTTGTTTTTGTTTCTACGCCCCCTAAACAACTCTGTGTTGGTAGACAGGGAAGTAGGCACCTCTTTTACTGATACTGCAGACGGAGTTTCCCCTTGTGGAGGGACACTAAGATTTTCTGGTAGAGATCCTTCAAAACTCATAACTTCATTATGCCATAATGACTAAATTAGCGAAACATGAACAAGTGCCATAAGATATATCACGAGCCCTGAGCCACTGTGGCCACTTTTGTGGGGCGTTTGCTGCCTGGTTGGAGAAGTTATACCTCCGGAGCTTTTAAACCGCTTCTTGGGGACGTTGTGAAGAACGAAAAACCAAACGTTTTAATAGCTTAACCTGCATTTCTATAAACACCAAAAGTTTGATAACAATAAAACGATGTAGCTTTTTCATAAGATTATCTGATAGTGGCTCTACTAACTGGTCCATCTAACTCATTGGAGAAGCTAATGAGTTGACCGCCATTGGTAAAGGCAATGCTGATATTTGGCGTTTCTGTGGATTCGTAGACCTTAATGCAGGGAACGCCGTTGCCGTTGTAATACAAGCCTTCAATGTCCTTATTTAAGTCCTCACTGCAGGTTTCAAGCGGTTGGTTATGCTGGATTGTTTGCGCTTCACCCCTCCAAATGAAAAAATAATTTACCCTATCATTACCACCGTCTTTTTTGCCAGTTTCCAGTGCCAATTTACTCAGATCAATGTTGCCAATAGACGAGGAATGTTTGGCAATAAAGGCTTTGGCAATTTGTTCCACCTCTTCCTGAGAGTAGTTAGCGGAGTAATCATACTCTTTGCCCTCACTAAACCAGCGACTGCCATCAGTCCTGTATCCCCAGGTTCCAGGAGTTTCTTCTACCTGCAAAACATGATTAGTTTCAGGATCCACAATAAAGTAAGTTAAGCCAACAGTATAGGTTTCACCTTTGGCAGGAACAAACTTGTCTTCCTCCAAGCTATAAAAAGCATTACTGCACTCATATTCCACTTCCACGGTCGGCATTTCCAAGAATTCACGAATAGAGGCAATAGCTTTTTCTCGCTCATCTACCGGCCGAGCGGTCAGAGAACACAACTTTTCTTTTAATTCTTTGGTGGCTTGAGCGGTGTGGTCCCGATATTTTGGGTTGGTACTAAGCTTTTCTGTGATCTCTTTGATCTCCTGGATCTTTTGATCCTCAACCTGTTGTGCCTGAAACGACTGGTATTTTGAGCGTACGACATTAAGACCAAAGACGATTACTGTCAGAAGTAAAGCTGTGATTATTAAACCTTTTATGATTTTCATATAAACCTCCTTTCAGAGTGTTGGGATGTTAGCTTGGGTGGTCCCAAAATGTCAAATTCAAATTATTTCTTTCACCTGGCTAAATATAACATAAATGATGACAAGGAGTCCGTGTTGAATGTGACTGAGAGTCACTACCCTAAAGACATGGGTAAACCAATTTCACACCAACACATTCTCAAAAAATTTGGAGCTAAACTGCAGAAAACCAGGAAAAGCAAAGGGGTCACTCAGGAAGAACTAGCGTTCAAGATGTCCATGGACAGAACCTACATTGGTATGATTGAGCGTGGGGAACGCAACCCTACTATACGAACACTGTACAAAATTGCCAAGGCTTTGAAAGTTGATTCTTCAGAATTGTTGCCGTTTTAGCTTATACTTCACCACTCGTTTGGTCCTACAGTTCCAGAAGCGTTTAACGATTGAATTGCAGTTCCTGTGGCTAATGAAGCTAGAGTACTTGGTGGGATCAGTTTCTCGACTTCAACGGGCATAATCGGTAATTGTTCCTTGTAGAAACGCCACACTTTTACTTTAAGAACATCGTTTCTTTTCAAATCTTCATAATATTTCTTTACAGCCTCTTCTAAATCCTTAACTGCCCACCCTAAATGAAGCATGGTCCCTCTCTTGTTTTGAGTCAGATGAATAGATTTGTTTTTATCCAAATCGCCTTCATGATACAAAACAAAGTGGTGGGGAGAATAATAGTGTGTCAACGACCAACGCAAGTCTTCAATTTTTTGCCAATCGTACTTGTTCATGTACTTTTGGATAAACTCTTTAAACCTGGCTTTTGTATTACTCGGTTCCGTTAAACCTGTATATAAACCACCAAAATATTCAATAGCACAACACCATAAAATAAAAGCTCCCACCAACGCTCCGTTATCATCACAGGTTCCGTCTTTGCTCATTCTGCAACACCGGCGGATGTCGCCAATAGACCAGTCGATTATCCTATCAAAATGTGCATCTATGTATGCTTTAGCCAGTTGGATTTCACCCTTCTTAATATTCATATTTATTTGCTTAACTTCAAAAAATTTATAAAAACTCGACCGAAGCCGGTATTGATGTATCCTCCAGGGTAATCAAACTGATCTGGTCTTTTGCCCTTATAAAGCTCGTCAGCTGTAGGGGCTTCAGCAACCATGGGCGAGCTAACTTTCATAGGCTGTATCAATGATTCTGACTGGAGCCGTTGGATTGATCGATCGATAACAGCCTCATCTATTGCGCGGTCCTTAAGCAAAGTACAAATAGAGTCGCGAGTAACACCTTTTGCCCCATTGCCACCGTTTTTGGGCAAGTTAGAAAGAAAATGTTGGTCCATTGTTTTGAGAACCAGCAAATCAACACTATCAAGATTCAGCAACGTTGATAGCACTAAATCTTTTGTCTGAGGGTGAACATCTAAATTTTGCAGAGCAGTGGCCACAAATTCTGCAATAACTTCATCAAAACCTCTTCCTGGATGAGTCAGTAGTTTTCTGGTAATGTCCTCTAGTCTAAAAACGATTGAATCTTCAAAATAGTCAACTGCTTCCTGCTTAAGTTCAACCCCATTAAGCCTTTTATTTATATGCTCAATGCACGAGTCAATTTCAGCCTCACGCTTTTTGTTGATTTTTTCATCTACATAATCTTTCCAAGTTCCCAGAGTCAGTTGGTAGAAAGGGAAGATGTACTGTGCCAGATTGTGGAAGAAGTGACCGGTTAAACTAACAACCTCTTCCTTATTATCAACAGTAGCATTATCCAGCACTTTACCCACTGACTGAGCTAAATTCCTTTGCTGGCGAGGCATTAATGATTGGTTGTTATCTTGACTCATAAATTGACCGTAGTGTAACAAAAGCAAACTGTTCTTACCAGATAATGATTACTACTCGTCACTATATGTTGGTATAAATCACCACTTAATTTATTGAGACTTACAGTGTGTTTTGCCTAGACTTTTAGTCAGCAGAACATACTATGACTAGAAAATTTGACGCTTCTACTAACGATTCCCATTTTTTGAGCTATGACATTGGTTTGGCAGCTGCTTTAGCTACCCTTCATTTTGAGTTGATCTCCTTGAACCGGGACAATCCCAGAAAAATAGGCTTTATCTTTTCTCGCACTCCTGAGCTGGAACAAGCCACTCAGGAGTACTTTGCTGGTCGGTTATCAGTGGATGCCCGGTCGTTCTTTGAAAACATCAAAATGCCTAAAAACAGAATTTTCTCATCAGCAATATGAAGATCAGTGAAGCCCAACTCACCAGCTTCAAAGCTTTATACAAACAGCATTTTGGTGAGGAGTTGAGCCGGGAAGACGCTTTAGAGAAAGCTCTCAAATTGGTCCGAATGATGCAGCTGGTTTATAAGCCAATGACCAAAGAGCAATACCAACAAGTTATCAAACGCCAGCAACAAATTTTTAACTTATGAAAGACAGAGCCTTTAACATTAAAGATGAATCCAGTGACAAAGCCTACTTTTCTATTGTACCTAATTACATCATTAACCACTCCAGTTTAGAGGAAAGAGGCTTTTATTTAACCCTTAAACGCATCGCTGGTGAGCATGGTGCTGTTTACTACTCAGCCAGAGAGTTGGGCGCTAAGTGTGGTATCAGCAAAAACACCGTCTACAGGTTATTGAGGTCCCTGCTTAAAAGAGGCTGGATAAAAGAATCCGGCACTATTCCCGCCAAAACTAAACCTCGCATGACCTACTCAATTGTTGATTTATGGCAACTCAATACAGACTTTTATCGCTCGCAAAAGATTGTCCCATCAGAGGGACAATCTCAATTAAATAAACAGATAGTTACAGCAGAGGGGCAAACATCGTCCCAAATGAGGGACACAAAAGAAGAACCAGGTAAAGAAGAAAATAATTCCGCTGAGAAAGTTCAAAAGAAAACCCGCTCGACTAAGTGCCCCAATCCTCATGGTCATCACCGTTGCATTGAAAACATTCACTCAGTCGAATTGGAGTTTGGCAAAAAATTCGTCAATTTTCCTAAACAAATCAATGCTCTGCACAAATTGTATAAAGCAGGTTTTGGTGATGAGCAGATCAATCACTGTCTTAACGCTATGGACAAGGATCCATTTTGGAGCGAGCAGGGCTGGGACTTGATGAATGTGGCCAATACCCTGAGTAAAGGAGGTAAAAAATATGGCGTTTAAAAAAGATCAACCAGCCGATAAACAACTTAAGACGGTCCCAGAGGTGTTAATAGACAATCAAGAGTTGGCTTTAAGAAGAAGGGCGTGGAGTCAGTATTACAGTAAAGTCAGAAGGTCCACTACTTGCAGGCGATTTTTTAAGATGAAAGCAGCTTTTAAAGCAGGCAATATGAAACTCTTTTGGACACTCCATAGGCAAAACCATCAGGCATTAGTTGAAGATAGAGCTATGGCCACTCCGCCTTTTCCGGATCCGGATATAGAAATGGTTTATGGTCGCTTAGGCAGAAAGGAAAACTATGAATGAAATCATAACCGCTAAATTATCAGGAGAAACCGAGCAGCAGTACACTGCCTTTCTGTTGTACTGTGAAGTGGGAAGCTTGCGAAAGCTCTTTGACACCTGGGACAAGTTAGGGCAGGCTTCGGGCGAAGTGAGGGCAGATTTTATGAATAAACTTGGGGATCGACCTAGCCATGCCACCATTGAGCGTTGGAGCAAAAAATACCAGTGGGTTAAGCGAGCCGATGCTAGACTCTCAGAAGAAATGCAGGATTTGGATGAAAAGCTAAGAAAAATTAAACAGCGTCGTGCCTATCTTATTTCCGAGATTTTTTGGGAGAAACTCAAGCGGGTGCAAAAGCAAATGAAGTCAGGCGAACTAGCAACAGTCCAAGAAGTTAAAACTCTCTGGGAAATGATGCGCATCGAGTTTGGGGAAACTACCAGTAAACACGAGTTTGTAAACGGAATTAACGAAGCTGAGCAAAAGCCTCCTACCCCGGAAGAAGAGGAATTGGGCATGGCTATTGATCAGGCGGTGAAAGATTACTACGACAAGTTGCGCCAGAAAAAAGATGAAACAAACAAATGATGACTAAAATACATCTTTTAGCCTAGCTATTAATGAACGCTTGCGCTACTATGTAGCTAAAAACAGAACATGACCATACCAAAAAATAAGAAAAGTTTACGCTATGTGCTCTATGCTCGTAAGTCTTCAGACAGCGAGGATCGGCAAGTGCAATCCATCGAAAGCCAAGTCACCAAGCTCAGAGAACTGGCTCAGGATAAAGGTTTTCGGATAGTCAAATCTTTCACTGAAGCCAAGTCAGCCAAGAAACCAGGTAATCGAATCGTTTTTGAAGAAATGATGGCCACTGTTGAGAATGGTGAAGCAGACGGAATCCTTTGCTGGCAGATCAATCGTCTTTCCAGGAATCCGGTTGATAGCGGCAGAATCAGCTGGCTTCTCCAACAAAATGTGATCAAGTCCATCCAAACCTATGACCGGGAATACTTGCCAGGTGATAATGTCATTATCTTTAGTGTGGAAGCTGCCAGCTCCAACCAATACATCTTAGACTTGAGCAAGAATGTCAAACGGGGCTTGGAAACCAAACTTAATAAAGGCTGGTTGCCCAATCTAGCTCCGGCCGGATACTTAAACGAAAAAGTCGAAAACACCATAGTCAAGGATACAGAGCGGTTTAATTTAATTGCCAAAATGTGGGAATTAATGCTGACCGGAGCCTACACTCCTCCCCAAATTCTCAAGATTGCCAACGAAGATTGGGGCTACTTAACCAGAAAAACTAAGAGACTAGGTGGCAAGCCCTTATCTAGAAGCGGTATCTATCGAATCTTCACCAATATTTTCTATGCCGGAGTCCTGGAGCATAAAGGCAGACAGTATGAAGGCAAGCATGAACCAATGATTACTCTGGACGAGTTTGACAGGGTTCAGATGCTTTTAGGTAGAAAGGGCAAACCAAGACGGAAAACCCATGACTTTGCTTTTACTGGTTTTATTCGTTGTGGAGAGTGTGGTTGCCTCTACACAGCTGAAACTAAGAGGAAGCTGATCAAAAAGACCGGCAAATTCAAAGAATACACCTATTACCACTGCACCAGGAAGAAAAAGACCACTAACTGCAGCCAACGCAAGATGGTCCCTTTAAACAAACTAGAAAGACAAATTGAGGAGGAACTAGCCAGTATTACTATCATTCCCGACTTTAGGAAGTGGGCCCTAGAAGTCTTAAACGAAAATAATGACCGAGAAATTGCCGATAGAACCAAGATTCATGAGATGCAAAGCAAAACCTTGCTAACTACCCAGGCGGAATTGGATAACCTAACCAAGATGAGATATCGAGACTTAATTGATGACGAGATGTTTCTCAAACAAAAGAATGAACTCCAAACCAAGTTAACCGATCTTAAGGCAAAATTGCGCCACACAGAAGAAAGAGCTGAGAAATGGCTAGAACTGACTGAGCAAACCTTTAACTTTGCTACCTACGCTCACTCGGCTTTCCTAACCGGAGGGTTAGAACTGAAGAAGGAAATTTTGATGGCTCTGGGTTACAACCCCAAAATCAAGGCAGGAAAACTCTACCTGGAGACGATGAAGTGGTTTGTGCCCATCAAAAACAATGCCCCAGCACTGCAAAAGGAATATCAAAGGTTAGAACTAACCAAAAAGAGCGATAATCAGGCATATTCAGAAGATTTGTTGGCTCTGCGTACACGATGGCGGAGGAGGTGGGATTCGAACCCACGTGCAGGTTGCCCCGCGCTTGGTTTTCGAGACCAGCCCGTTATGGCCACTTCGGTACTCCTCCACATACAAAATATAGCCAAGGAAAAACGTGCGTTGAACCAAATTGCTTACAATCTTAGGCGCATGAGTCGTCCCTAGATAAAAGGTAAAAACGCTTGTATTAAAACTTCGGCTTTAGTGATTATACACTGCCGCAAAGCAAATTTCTAAAAAATCACGGCAAACCCGGGCAAAGCTCTGTCCTAAGAGTAATTAGTTTGCAGGAACTGGAAGATCTTCGGAAATGCTTGTGACTAAAGGGTTCTGCCTGAGCTCTTCGTACGTTTCTGCATTCACTCGTACGGCTAGATTCGGCAAAGTGGTATAAACCTTATACACCTCTATGCGGTCGCCAAACTCATCAATTAGAAACTCTTGAGCTTCAGAAATGGCCTCACGTTGTGCTTCTACCTGCTCTGGTAATAAGTTTCCTTCCGGAGTAAAGGGTACTTTTAGAGAAAGTATTAAATTAAAGGTTTTTTCCTGAGACTCATTCAAGCCCAGGCCCTGTTCTGTAAACTCTGTAAGCCGTTTTTGCTGCATTTTCTTAACAACTTGTGAAACTAAAACGGCCGCTAAAAGCAACAACAGCACAAAAAAAAGTGCCCAGAACTTGCTTTTAAAAATATAGGCTGTATCTTTTTTGTGTTTTTCCATAGACCCTCAAGAAT
>ERZ795048.1901-NODE-1901-length-17779-cov-6.024204_pt1 | contig 17779 bp, 15 predicted proteins | sample MGYA00375132_ERZ795048 | MGnify/ENA primary metagenome ERZ795048 (study PRJEB30177, sample SAMN05720225) | activated sludge metagenome | isolation source: Anaerobic digester | place: Hong Kong | collected 2014-12-17 ...
TAAGTCGGTCTATAGCTGTTGCGCTTCTCCATCGGCCCAGGATAGAAGCTGCCTGTCCCCTGACCAGAGGTTTGGGAGAGGAGAGGAGGGCAATGATACTCTTTTCCGCGGCCGGTCCCACGGCAGCGATTGCTGCTGCTGCTTCCTGTGAAACACTTTGAAGGCCCTGGACAGTCAGGGTTGTGGTATCATCAAGGATATCAGCCAGATAGGGGACAGCATTGAGGGCTTTAGGCCCTGCCTCCTGAAGGGTGATGAGAGCTTCGGCCAGGATATCCGGATCCTGGGAAAAGAGGTTTGTCACGGCAGTCTTGACACCCGCCGGGGTCCCCGCAGGGAGAGAGGCAAGGGGCGTCTCGGGCGGCGCATAGGCCGAAAGCAGGAGAAGAGCGATAAACAGGATAGAAATGGAACGATAAGCCATGGCGGAAATCCTCCTTTGAAAATGTCACGAAGTCTCTGTCTTTAATATAGAAGATATCTCGGGGGTTGTCCACCAGAAAACCGAAAAGAAAAAGGCGGAAGAAGGGATTTACTTTAAAAAAACCTCTTCTTCCGCGAATGAGTTTAATTATTTAATTATCATCCCCGATGACGACAGCGTCCAGCGGAGGGAACCCGTTGAAATAGACCGCGCTGTAGCTTTGGGTATAGGCTCCTGTCGAGAAGATATAGACCTTGTCGCCCGGGACAGTGGTCTCGGGGAATCGGTATTTATAATCTTCATAAAGGATATCCATACTGTCGCAGGTAGGCCCTGCAATAATATACTCCTCTTCCAAGCCCTCTTTTTCGATGTAGATGGGATACTTGATGGACTCGTTCAGAGTCTCGATCATGCCGCCGAACATCCCGATATCCAGAAACATCCATTTGTAGGGGTTATGTTTTGCCTTCTTTTCGGTCATAATGATCTCGGCTACGATGACACCGGCGTCTCCTGCGAGAGAACGGCCCGGCTCTACGATGATCTCAGGCATATTGTCCCCGAAATCTTCTCTCAGGAATCGCTCGATCTCGGAAGCGTAGATATTGGTCTCCGCCGTGGGTTCGTTGTAATGGGCCGGGAAACCGCCTCCGAGATTGATCATCTTGAGCTCGATCCCGATCTCCCTGGCAGAGGAAAAGAGATAGTAACACTGGCTGATGGCATTGTCCCACTGGCCGATGTCCCGTTGCTGGGAGCCCACATGAAAAGAGATCCCGTAGGGAGTCACATCCAGTTTTTTGGCCAGTTTGAGCAGGTCAAAGACGATATCGGGATGGGTTCCGAATTTTCGTGAGAGAGGCCAGTCTGCGCCTTGTCCGTCGGTGAGGAGTCTGAAGAAGACTCGCGAACCCGGAGCGTATTGGGCGATGTTTTTAAGATCGGTTTCACAGTCTGTGGCAAAAAGGCGGACGCCTTTTTCGTAAAAGTATTGAATATTTTCCTTCTTTTTTATGGTGTTGCCGTAAAGCATCCGGTCCGGGGTGACACCCAGACGGAGGAGCTGATCCAGTTCGTAGACAGACGCTACATCAAAATTAGAACCCAGACTGTGGAGCAATTTCAAAACTTCATCATGAGGATTGGCTTTGACGGCATAATGGATCTTTGCAAAGGGAAGGTGGTTTTTGAGTTCTAAGAATTTCTTTTTAATGATATCCAGGTCGATGACGAGAAAGGGTGTCTTCTTTTCCCGGGCCATCTTTTTGATCAGTTCGAATTTATCCCGGGCGATATAATCGGGTAACGGGAAAGAATAGGGTTCTCTTTTCATGCCATACCTCCATTTCCTTGGGACGGGGACACATCAACAGCATAACTCGGTATGAATATCACAGACAGGACAAATGTCAACAAAAAAAGAAGAAGATGTCACTTTTTATCGGTTCGGGGAAGAAGCGGAAAGAAAGTACCTGCATCTCTTTAAGCTTCATGTCGATGAGACAGGGGATTTCTTTGTTTGATTTAATCTTGTCCCGCTTTCATATTTTTGATATATTGATAGTATGGATACAAAAGACATGGAGAATCGCTCTTATTCATATGAACACTTTTTCTCCCTGGCTCTCGACCTTCTTTGCATCGCCGACGACACGGGTCACTTTGTCCTTTTGAACAAAGAGTGGGAGAGGACATTAGGATATCCGCTCAATGATCTTTTGGGCCGTCCTTTTATGGACTTCGTCCACCAGGAGGACCTTGAAAAGACAGAGGAGGCTTTGAAAAGCCTGGCCGTAGGACAAGAGGTCCTCTCTTTTGTCAACAGATACCGTTGCCGTGACGGGACGTTCCGGTGGCTGGAATGGCGCTCTTTTCCCGAACAAGGGTTTATCTATGCAGCGGCCCGGGATATCACCAGGCATATCAGTTCCAGGCAGGAACTGGAGCGATTCCGCGATGTGATGAATAACAGCCTCAATGAGATCTATATCGTAGATGCCGACTCCCTCCTCTTTACCTTTGTGAGCGCCGGAGCCCAGAAAAACCTGGGGTACAGCGAGGAAGAGCTCACTTCCATGACCCCTTACGAGATCAACAGCCCCCGGCAGAAAAGAGTCCTCGAAAACCATTTCAAAGATTTGAGAAAGGGCACCGGGAAGAAAATACTCTTTCTGACAGACCATTACAGAAAGGACGGGTCCCATTACCCCGCGGAAGTCCATCTGCAATATTTAAAGGGGGAGGGCTCCTCTTACTATCTCGGGATCGTCATGGACATCACTGAAAAGTATAAATGGGAGAGGGCTCTGGAAGAGAGTGAGGAGCGCTACAGGCGCCTGGCGGAAAATGCCGATGATATCATCTACAGGATAGAGCTCTTTCCCGAAAAACGATTTACTTTTATCAATAAGGCTGTAGAGAGAGTGACGGGATATACCCCCCGGGAGCATTATGATGACCCCGACCTCGGAAACAAGCTTGTTCATCCTGAAGACCGTTCTCTTGTGGAAGAGGGATGGAAAGAGAAGAGTTTCTTTAACCGGCCTGTCCGGCTTAGATGGATAACAAAAGCGGGAAAGGTCATCTGGACTGAGCAGCATAATGTCCCTCTCTATGACAATAAAGGGCGCTTGACTGCCATCGAGGGCATTGCCCGGGATATCACCGAACGGATGGAGATGGTTCAAAGGCTAAATAACGAGAAAAAGCGTTTTGAGGTGACTCTTTACAGTATCGGAGATGCTGTCATTGCCACAGATACCCGGGGAAAAGTGACTCTGATGAATCCTGTTGCCGAACAGATCCTGGGGATCGAGTCGAAGGAGGCAGAGGGTCTCCCGCTGGATGATATCTTTTTCACAGTAGATGAAGAAAAACGTGAACCCCTTGAAAACCCCGCTACCCTGATTCTCGGCAAAGGAGAAAAAAGTGTAGATTATCCGGCATCCCTTCTCATCGGAAAGGAGGGTCGGGAGACGCTGATAGAGACTTCGGCTTTCCCCATCATGACGGAAAAGGATGATCCTGCCGGGATTGTCGTAGTCTTCAGGGATATTTCTGAGAAACGGGCCTCCCAGGACCATCTTATCCGGTCCCAGAGGCTGGAATCCCTGGGACTTCTGGCCGGCCGTATCGCTCATGATTTCAATAACCTTCTGGGCGGACTCTTCGGGTACATCGATATTGCCAGACAGCACTTTCTGGAGAAGGACTCTGAAAGGGGAATCGAATATCTGGATAAAGCCCGATCGATCTATGAGCGTATCCGTTCTCTCACAGGGCGGTTCCTTACCTTTTCCAAAGGAGGAAGCCCGGTAAGAAAGAGAGGGGATCTCCGGCCGGTGATCAGAAAGGCCATGGAGATGGCCCTGACGGGGTCTAAGGTTTCAGCCAAGGCTGAGTTGGACGAGTCCCTGTGGACGGCTGAGTTTGACGAAGGGCAGATGAGCCAGGTCTTTATCAATCTCTTTAACAATGCCCTTCAATCCATGAAGGAGGAGGGGAGACTTTATATCCGGGCGTATAATCTGGATACGGGGCTGTCCCCGGCCCCCTCTCTGCCTGCCGGGCCTTATATCATCGTGGAAGTGGAAGATGACGGCGAGGGGATCCCGGCCCAATACCTTAAAAAGGTCTTTGACCCCTTCTTTACCACCCGGAAGACAGGAAGCGGGTTGGGATTGACCTCAAGCGATTCTATTGTCAAGCGTCACGGCGGTGCTATCACAGTACGCTCCACGCTGGGAGAAGGGAGCCTGTTCACGATCTTTCTGCCTGCTTCGGGAGGAGTAAAGTCTTTGCTATCAGAGGGAGAAGGGCAGCTTTTCCGTGGAGAAGGGCGGGCTCTGGTCCTGGACGACGAACCGTCTATCCGGGAAGTGACCGGCGAAATGCTCCGAAGACTGGGCTTCAGTGTCGATGAAGCCGAAGAGGGAAAGCAGGCCCTTAAAAAGATCGCTTCAGCTGCACAGACGGGATCTCCCTATACTCTGGTCATTGCCGATCTGACTATTCCCGCCGGAAAGAGCGGAAAAGATATCATCGGTGATATCAGGAAAATACATCCCGGTATCTCTGTCATCGTCTCCACGGGCTATTCAGAGGATCCTATTCTCAACGATCCTCAGAAATACGGTTTTACCGCCGGGCTCTTTAAACCCTTCACATTGGAAGAATTAAGCAGGGTGTTGAGCAGTCTCAGAGGCGAAAAAGAGTAAAAAGCCCTTTGCAAATCGTGCCTTCTTTAAGCTTACGCTCTCTATGACAGGGACAGGATTCATCCCTTTTTAAAATGGTGAGGGAGAATATTTCTCACTTTTGGAGAAAGAGATCATCTATGATCTCTTTTCAGTATGGGACGGAACATGAAGAGGGACAAGCTGTTAAATCAGGCGAAGATACGGAAAAAAAGGAGAGAGGAGAAACAATGCAGGGGATGATCCACCTCTATACGGGAAACGGGAAAGGAAAGACCACCGCTGCAGTCGGTTTGGCGGTCAGAGCCCTGGGGGCCGGCTTAAGGGTCTTTATGGGACAGTTTATCAAAGACAGGGAGTATCATGAAATCGCCCTGCTCCGATCCCTGGATGGGTTTACGTCGGAGCTTTTCGGGAAAGGTTGTTTTCTGCAGCGGCCTCCGGGGCCTGCAGACAGGCAGGCAGCCCGGGAGGGTCTCGAAATTGCTTCAGAAATCCTCAAATCAGGGGATTATGGCCTGGTGATTTTAGATGAGGTGACCTTTCCCCTGGAGTATGCCTTTTTCACCTTGGAAGAACTTCTTGAAGCCCTCTCATCGCGGGAAATGTCTACGGAAGTGGCCCTGACAGGGAGGGGGGCTCCTCAAGGCCTTGTCGATGCGGCCGACCTTGTCACTGAAATGCGGGAAGTGAAACACTATTACCAGAAAGGAATATTAGCCAGGGATGGGATCGAGCGGTAAGAGAGCCATGAGGGGCGGAAGGTCATCCTTTCTGTCTTTTTTTAAAATGGAGGCTGTCTCCCCACTCTCCATAGCAGACTTTTTCCCCCAGAGCTTCTATACTCTGTTCGAGGTTGATCCGCTGTTCCACGGCATTTTCATCCAACCCGGGTTTGTTCTGATAAAGCTGATATCCTCTTCTGTAAGCCAGATCTGTGACATTGGGCATTATAATATTTGCTCCGGCCCTGAGGCCCAATTCGCGCCCCGTCGGAGAAAGGGCCTGAAGAGCCGTGGTGGCTGCTATGTTGACATCTTTCATGACCATGCGGACCAGTGCGATCATTTTCAAACCCAGAGTCAGTTGTCTTAACGGGTCGAATGGGGCAGAGGAGCCAAGGGGTGTCTCTTCATGCGGGATAAACGGTCCCATTCCGACCATATCGATATCTATCTCCTTAAGAAAAAGGATATCACCGGCCATGTCGTCGAACGTCTGTCCGGGAACCCCGATGAGAAAGCCTGTTCCTACCTGATATCCGCTTTGGCGCAGGTAATCCAGACAGCGTCTCCGCTCTTCCCAGGAATGGCTTTTGGGATGGAGCGAGGAGTAGAGTCGGGGGTTTGAGGTCTCGATACGAAGCAGATAACGATGGGCCCCGGCCTGAAACCATCGCTCGTAAGTCTTCAGGTCCTGTTCCCCCACAGAGAGTGTGACTCCCAGAGATCCGTGAGAAAGGCTCTTGATCTCTTTGAGAAGCCATTCGATCTTATCCACAAAGGCGGGGTCGCGCCGTTCTCCGGATTGAAGGACAAGAGAGCCGTAATGGTTCTCATAACACCAGCGGGCTTCGCGGAGGATCTCTTCCTCGCTGAGTTCATACCGGTTCACCAGATGATTGCTCTTGCGGATTCCGCAATAATAACAATCTTTTGTGCAGATATTGGAAAATTCGATGATCCCTCTGAAATAGACATTGCGTCCCAGTTCACGAGTTTTTACGTGATAGGCATGCCGGGTCAGAGCCTGTAAGAGTTCGGGATCATCGTTTTCAAGAAGATCTCGAAGACCCTGGCGGGTGGGCTGTAAGGCTGTTTTTTCAAGGATTGCGTCGTAGGAACGGGCCATCTTGTCCTCCCTTTTGAATAACCATACCCGAAGGAGAGAAAAAACGCAAGAGTATTATTATAGGGACACTAACAATAAAGAAGGGCCGGCCTCTCTGATTGACCCGGTTCCTCTTCTATGATAGGCTTTCATAGAGATGAAGGAGGTTTCTATGCTTGTGAAAAAGTATCAGGATGTCCCCGAGGAAAAAATCGAGACCGAAGGAGCAAAAGGGGCCTGGATCCGTTGGCTGGTCTCCGATAAAGAGAAAGCTCCCTGTTTTGCCATGAGGCAGTTTCGCCTTGAAAAAGGGGGGTATACTCCTCTCCATACCCATGACTGGGAACATGAGATGTATGTCCTGGAGGGCGAGGGTGTTGCGGTCTCACAGGATGGCGAAAAACCCCTTTCCCCGGGAGTCTTTATGTTTATTGCCCCGGGAGAGAAGCATCAGTTTAAAAACCTGGGCGAGGGTGAACTCCATTTCCTCTGTATGATCCCTCTTCCCGGCCGCTGCTCTTCGGGGCCAAAAGAGGAGGCAGGAAAGGAGAATTGTCAGAAAAAGAGTTCTTCATGCTGATCTACGGAAAAAATACCGTCCGTGAAGTCCTAAGGCTTTCCCCTCACCTAGTCAAAAAAGTCTTTTACCTTCCGGGGAAAGAGGGCCTTATTCCCGGAGAATCCCGAGTTCCGGCTGAAAAGAGGGAGAAGGAATTTTTCGACCATTCTTTCAGCCATCTCCGCCATCAGGGGATAGCCGCTGAGATCGCCTCTCCTCCTCTTTACGATCCAGGCTATCTTGAGGAGATGATGGGGCCTTCCTCCCTTTTTCTCCTTCTGGACGGGATCCAGGATCCTATGAATCTGGGAAGTATTCTCAGGACGGCCTATGGCATGGGAATCGATGCAGTCGTCTTGACAGCAGACAGGACAGTTGATGTGACCCCGGCTGTCTTTTCCGCTTCGTCGGGATACGCCGGAGCTGTCCCCCTGGTCCGTATGAAAAATCCCGCCCACACCGTCAAACAGCTTAAAAAAAGCGGGGTATGGGTCGCTGCTGCCCATATGAAAGGGGAGACGGAGGCGGGAGACCCCTCTTTTTCGCCTCTTTTTCCTCTCCTTCTTTGCATGGGAAGTGAGGGAAGCGGAGTCCGCCGGACCTTTATCAGTGAAGCGGATTTCTCGCTCCGTATCCCGCAGAGAGAAGGATTTGATTCTTATAATGTAAGTGTAGCTGCGGCCATTCTGCTTTGGGAGCTGAACCGGCTACGCTAAACCGTATTTTTCCATCTTATTGTAGAGAGTACTCCTGGCGATTCCCAGGATGCGGGCAGCCCGGGCCCGGTTTCCCCCTGTTTTTTCCAGAGCCTGCCTGATAAGCTCTTTCTCACCGGATTCCAGAGAAAAGGCCTCTTTGCCGCCGGGTTGAAACGAGGGGGCGGCAAGCCGGGGTCCTTTCTCTTTCAGAGGATCGGGCAGGAGTTCATTGGTGATGACCCGTTTCCGTGTCAGAATGACCATGGATTCCACAAGATTCCTTAATTCACGGACATTACCGGGCCAGGAGTAGTGCAGAAAAAAATCGCGGACTTCGCGGGAAAACCCTTCGATCTCTTTGGAATACTTGTTTTTAAACTCTTCGAGGAATGAGGCGGAAAGGAGAAGGATGTCTTCGGGGCGTTCCCGAAGAGGAGGAAGACGGACCGAGATGACATTAAGGCGGTAATAGAGGTCTTCCCGGAAAAGGCCCTTCTCCATGAGGTCCTCAAGAGGCTGATGAGTGGCTGAGACCACACGGACATCGGCTTTTCTCTTTTCATGGCTGCCCAGGCGCTCTACTTCTTTATCTTGAAGGACACGGAGGACTTTGGCCTGAAGGGGAAGGGCCATGTCTCCGATCTCGTCAAGAAAAAGCGTCCCCTTGTGAGCGTATTCAAATTTTCCGGGTTTGCTTTCTGAAGCTCCTGTAAAGGCCCCTTTCTCAAATCCGAACAGTTCCGATTCGAGAAGGGATTCAGGAAGGGCGGCGCAATTGATGGGGACGAGTTTTTCGTTTCGCCGCAGACTCATCCTGTGGATCAGCTCGGTGATGACCTCCTTGCCTGTCCCTGTCTCTCCTCTCACGAGGACAAAAGCATCGGTGGGAGCCACTTGTCTCACCAACTCGTAGACGGCTTCCATCTTCGGTGAGGCGGTCATAAAGCTCCCGTCTCTGATCAGAGTGGACTTCTCATCGGCGGGAATAGCAGATGAATCATCTCCGAGTGACATGAGCAGCTCTTCAGATGAGAAGGGCTTTTTGATGATGACAGGGGGCTGGAGAGAGAGAAAAGGAGCCAGTGAATCAGCCGGTAAAGGAGACAGAAGGAGGGGACTGACTCCGGGATAGTGTTCCCGGCACCACTGGAGAGCCGATTCCAGCCGGTTAATATCGAAATTGATATCGATGATGATGTGAGAGACTGTGCGGGGCAGAGGGCCGGGGTCGGAAAGGGAAAAGAGGGGGTGAAGGATAAACCCTTCACGTTCCAGAAGGGGACGGAGGAACGGAAGATCGTTTTCCGTCCGTGTGATGAACAGGATCCTTCTACTGCTATTTGTCATGAAAGGCTTCTCCTGCATAGGGAAGAGAGGGTTGGTTTTCATCTCGCCGGGGGAGGAGAAGGGTGAATGTGCGCCCTTCTCCGGGACGGCATTTAATATTAAGGGACCCCAGGTGATGGGCCATGATCCTGGCGGCGACAGAAAGGCCCAGGCCGGGATGCTCTCCGCTCTCCTCTGAATAGGGGGCGAAGATGGTGTGAAGCCCATCCCGGGAGATCCCCGGTCCGTCATCCCGGATGATCATGAGGAAATAATCTTTCTCTGTCCTGGTGGTGACTCGTATTGTCCCCTTTTCAGGACTCTCTTCGATGACATTGTCCAGGATATGGCCCAAAGCCTGTTCAATGCTTTCAGGATTCCCGTAGAGGGTCCGCCCCTCGTCTGACAGGCCCCATTCGATGCGGAGATTTTTGGCTGTAAGCTGAAATTGCCGGGACCGGATGATCTTCCGAAGAGCCTCTTCAGGCATAAACCTCTTAAAGACATAAGGGTTGGATGTAAAGGAAAGAGTCAGGTCATGTAAAGTCCTGTCGATACGTTCCAGGTCCTCCTGAAGGACCTTTTTCTGCTCTGAAGAAAAAAGAGCAGAATCGCCGGGAAGAAGATCCAGAAAAAGGCGGAATCGGGCTAGCGGGTCATTGATATGGATATTGATCAGGGTGACCAGTTGTCCCGTGGATCGGATATTTTCCAGAAGAAGCCTCCGGGTATGATAGAGGTCTGAAATATCACGGATATAGATAAAGACGATGCCGTCTGAAGAGACAGGTTCGATGATCAGGTGAAGATAAGAGCTGTGATGCTCCACGATGCGACTTTCTGTATAGGGTTTCTCCTGATTCAGGTTAAAGGGGCGTGATCCGTCTGAGAGGGTCAGACCCGCGATATTTTTCCGGTGAGGATCCAGGGCCAGGAGGTCTTTTCCCTTCTCATTGGCATAGAGGATGTGCCCTGACTCAGACAGGATAAGAAGGCCTTCATTCAGCCGTCCCAGCATGTGACGGTAACGGTCTGATTCTGTCTCCATGGCCCGGATGATCCGTCTGATGTTTTCATCGGAGAGGGAATCGATCTTTTTATCGATGAACTCCGAGAATCTGCCCTTATCCATAACCTCTATTATAGAGAGGAGCCCCGGAGTGTCAATTGAGAACTCTTAGGTAAAAGAGAGCCGGACGAGAGTTTTTTTAGTTGCGCCCTAATTTATCGTATTGACAAAAAAAAGGGTCTATGCTAATATCCCCCCGTCAAGTAAAAGCGGGTGTAGCTCAGTTGGTAGAGCACTACGTTGCCAACGTAGTCGTCGCCGGTTCGAGTCCGGTCACCCGCTTTTTTCATTATGGCAACGTAGCCAAGTGGTAAGGCAGTGGTCTGCAAAACCACTATTCACCGGTTCGAATCCGGTCGTTGCCTTAGCCTGGGTGGCGGAATTGGTAGACGCATCGGACTTAAAATCCGGTGGCAATTTTTTGCCGTGTCGGTTCGAGCCCGACCCTAGGCATCACCTTCATCCTTTTTTTCATTGAACATGATCTTCACTTTTTTGACTTTAGCAGGAGAGGCGTCTATCACGGTAAAACGGTAATGGCCTATGACAAGGGATTCACCCGGCCGGGGGATCCTTCTGAACGTTCTGATCATATGCCCGGCGATGGTATTGACATAGGGGTCGTCAATATAGATCCCGAAATCGATACGCAGCTGCTCCAGAGAGGTTTTGCCGCTCACGATCATATCGATCTCTTTCTGCAGAGAGGCTGTAAGGATGTTCTCACGCTCCCCCAGGATCTCATCGATGACCTCTTCTAGGGTGAGGACTCCGGCGATGGATCCGTATTCATCCACCACCACAAGCAACGTTTCTTCTTCAAAATAAGGGACAGCATCGAGAAGGGGGATGACCTCCGGGATGAAGACGATATCACGCATGACTTCTGAGACGGGAAGGTCGTTGTTATCGATATTGACAAGGTCGCCGGGGACAGTATAGCCGATCAGATGGGTATGTTTGCCATGATAGAGAAGAAGGAATTCGTCATGAGAAGAGACAAATCGCTGTTTGATTTTCCCTACAGGAGTATCCCCCGGAAGGGCCAGGGTTTCGTTTACAGGGATTACTGCCTGATGGACCTTCTTCTCTTTAAATGAGAAGATCCGTTCTATGACGGAGGGATCCAGCTCCGGGATGATTCCGGCCATCTGGGAAGAGCTGATGACGGTAAAGAGTTCTTTTCTGCTGATGCTTTCCAGCCGGTTTTCTGTCTGGACCTTGAGAAGAGCATAGATCCCTTTGAGAAGAGAGGTGAGGATGGCGCTGACCGGGAGAAAAAGATAACGGAAAAAGGCCAGAAGGGGATAGAGACGGTAAGCAAAGTAATGGGCCCGTTCCCTGAGGATGTTCTTGGGCACGATCTCGCCGAAGATGACCATGATGGTGGTCCCGGCTATAGAGCTGATCAGGGCTCCGTGACGGGGATAGGTTTTGAGGAAGAGGACGGTCAGAAGGGACGAAAAGACAAAGTTGCTGATATTGTTTCCTACGAGAATAGTGCTGTAAAAGCCTTCGATGTCAGCCAACAGGGATTTAACAGCAGTTCCACGTTTGGAGCCTGTATAAGCCAGGGTATTGACTTTGAATTTATTCAGCGAGAGAAAGGCGTTTTCAGTCCCGGAAAAGAAGGCGCTCAGGAAGACGGTCCCGATGACCGCAAGGAGAAGGATCAGGTTTTCCGTCATGACTCACCTTTTTTCCTGATGATCTTGATGGTGTTGATCTTGTTCTTGGCCGCATCCACGATGATGAACGTCGCTTCCGGGATACTCAGCACACTCCCCTTTTTAGGGATCTCTCCGGAAAGGTGCTCGATATATCCTCCGATGGTCTTGGTCTCGCTGTCGTCCAGTTTGAGGCCCAGAAGCCGGTTGACCTGGGGAACGGGGGTGGCCGAATGGACGATGATGCTGTTCCGGGAGATCTTTTCATGAGAGATGTCCGGATTCAGGGATGTGACATTCTGAAGGATGTAGTGCATGATATCGTCATAGGTAAGGCTTCCGGTAACAGTCCCGTATTCGTCGACGATGAGGGCAACAGGAGTCGTCTTCAGGGCATGGATGATATCTTTGACTTTTTTAAGAGACGGGACGAAGAGGGGAGAGAGCAGTTGGGGGTTAGCACGGCCGTCTGAGTCCAGAAGCGCGCCGGGAGTCAGAATCCCTTTGATCTGCTCATAACTTCCGTTAAAGACTACCAGATAGCTTGACTTTGTCCTTATAAACCGCTCACGTATCTCTTCCACGGTCATACCCTCGGGAATAAAGAGAGAGTGGTCGATGTTATTCATGACATTTTTTAAGGAAAAAAGCTGGATATTGAGCATGTTCACTAAAATTGTCTCTTCTACAGGGTCTAAAATCGCAGAGTTGCCTTTTTTCAGGATAGTTATGACTTCGCTCTTTTTCAGCTGTTCTTCCTGCATGGGGATGAAGTGAAGCCCGGCTTTGATCATAGGGCGGGTGATCAGTTCGGCCAAGAGGATGAAGGGTTTTAAAACAGAGATAAAGAGGGGGAGAAAAGCACAGGTGACACGAGCATAAGCGGTATTGAAGCGGGCGGCAAAGGTCTTGGGAATGATCTCCCCGAAAATAAGGATGACTGTAGTCCCGAAGAAGATGGCATAAGAGATTCCCCGGGGGCCCATAGCCGTGTAAAAAGCCTGGGTGATCAGGGCGGCAGCCACCACATTGACCAGGAGGTTTCCCAGAAGGATGGATGTCAGCAACCGGCCTGGATTCGAGCGTAGTTTTTTCAGTTTTCTGCGAAGGTTTTTCCTGGGAATAGCTTCTATCTCCGAATCGGAAAAGGAGAATAGCGCCGTTTCAGAACCTGAGAAGAGCCCCGAAAGAAAAAGAAGAATAAGAAAGCTTAAGGCGTACGACCCCATATGCCGTTATGCTAACAGAAGCACTCCTCTTGTCAAGAGAGAACCTTTTTATTGCAACTTTACAGTGGCATGATATAATGGGATTGATATAGAAAAAGGCCGTTTCACCATGAAGAAAGGGGGGCCATGGAGGACTATCAGGCGGATTTTCAGAAGATCACAGATGACGTTTCTAAGATAACCATCAAAGGGTTTCTCGACGCCCATACAGCATCACAGTTCGAAGAGTTGCTGAAATCCCTCATTGAAAAAGGCCAGGTCCGGCTTATCGTTGATATGGATAAACTCAACTATATCTCTTCCACGGGATTGGGAGTCTTTATGGGATATATCGAGGACATCAGAGAAAAAGGGGGTGACATCAAATTCGTCCGCGTCCCGGATAAGATCTACAAGATCTTTGCCATTTTAGGTTTTACGGCTATTTACGAGATTTTCAATGAAGAGGGAGAGGCCATTGAAAAATTCTAAGGCTTTTTTGATCAGCTTCCCGGCTCAAAAAAAATATCTGCAGATCGCACGGGAGTTTGTGCGTGAGATCTGTACTATTCATGATATTCATGAAGAGATGGCTGAAGACCTGGTCTATATTGTCGGCGAAGCTGCCTCCAACGTGGTAAAACACGCCTACCGGGATATGCCGGAAGAAAAAGCTGTGGTGGAGATCGGCCTTAAACTGGAGCCTCACCTCTTTACCATGACCATTACTGATTATGGGAAAGGGTTTGATGAGAAGAAGTATCATGAACTGAATTTTGAGGATATCAAAAGTAAAGTTAAAAACCGTCATAAAGGAGGCCTTGGCCTCTTCATGATAGACAGGCTGGCTGACAAACTGACTATCACCATAGACCCGTATCACAAAAATGAACTGACTGTCGTGAAAAAGATTTAGGATAGTATGCAAGCGGTCAATACCATCAGCTCGTTTCTCATCTTCATGCTGAGTATCTACATCTACAAAAACAAGAAAACCAATATCAATACCATTACGGCGATCATGCTGTTTACCCTTGGCCTGGCTCCTTTTTCCTGGATCATCACCGAAAAGATCGATATTTTTGAGAATTTTTTCGAGATCTGGATCCTCTTTTTTCCTTTTCTGCTCCTCTTTTCTATCATCTACCCTTACGAACTGGAGTATACAAAGCGCTACAAGGGTTTGAAATATGTGATCTTTATCCCTTATTTTCTCTATTTTCTGGCTCTCTTTATCCTTAAATTCCTGGAAACGGCTCTGCTTCCCGAGATGTTCAGCGAGGGGCTTATCGGGCAGGGTCTGGCCCGCCTTATCTCCTCTCTCTATAATATCTTTCTGCTGATCCTCAACGGAGTCTATCTGGTCCTGGCCTTCAGGATGTTCAGGAAAAAAAGAAAGCTTTTTGACAATCAGCTGTTGCGAAAACAGGTGGGGTATATTATCACAGGGATCGAGGCTTTTGCTTTTGTCTTCGTCATCGACCTTCTGTCAGGTCACCTGAATCTCTTTACTGCAGTCTTCACCCTGGAGAGGATCCGGCTGATGTATACGCTGGCGATCCTTCTCAATGCCATCCTTCTCTCTTTTTCCATGGTCAAGTACAAGTTTCTTAATATCGAGATCAAAGAACGAAGCCTCCTCTACTACTTCTTTTGGAGTTTCTTTATTCTGGCTTATGCTTTTCTATTTACTTTTATCCTGGTCAAACTCCAGCAAGCCCACGAAATAGTACTTTTTGCGGTCTATGTCCTCAGCTTTGTCCTTTACATCTCCTACTATAAGCTGGTGAAGTGGCTTATGGACTACTTTTTTATCAAAGACGAGATCAACTACGAAGATATCGTAGGCGATTTTTTCGTCAATGTCTCAGGGCTCAATTCCTTCGGGGAGATCAGGAACATGGTCATCAATGAGCTGAAGACTCTGCTGAACATCCAGGAGGCCGACCTTGTTTTGAGCGATGACAAGGATGAGAAGTATATGAGCCGGCGCTATTTTACATTTCTGGACATGGGATACCGGTTCCGGCAAGCCTATAAGTGGGCCACTTTTTTCTTTCCGGTCTTTTTTGAGAACCGCTTTTACGGTTTTCTTATCGTCGGGAGCAAAAGAGCCAGGACCCGGTTTAAGCCGAAAGAGATGCAGCTGATCACCTCGGTGGCCAATCAGATAGCCATGCTGCTTCATACTGTCGAAGCCAGCCGGGAACTTTCAGAGAAAAAGATCATGGAAAAAGAGATCAACCTTGCCCGAAAGATCCAGTTTTCCCTCCTTCCTCCCCGGGATATCCTTCACGAAGAACTCAATATCCGGTGGCGCTATAACCCTACCATCAAAGTCGGCGGAGACTACTGCGATGTCATCTTCAGAGACGGCGGAGAGAAGACACTCTTTGTCATAGCCGATGTGAGCGGGAAGGGGATCAATGGGGCCATGTATATGAGCATGGTCAGGACCCTGCTTCATATGGGGATGACCTATTTCAATCTGAAGGATATTATCCTTTATATGAATGATTATATCAAGAACAAGCTTCCTGCCCAGATCTTCGTGACCATGGCCCTGGTCTATTACGACAGCAGGGAAAACAAGGCCTCTTATATCCAGCTGGGGCATAATTACCCTATCCTGTTTCGAAGCAAGGAAAAGAGCCTCTCCTTCATGGAGCAGGAAGGCATGGGCCTGGGCTTAGTCGACAACGCACTTTTTGAAGAGAAGCTGCACTTTCATTCTTTCAGCCTTGACCCGGGTGATTTTGTCTTTCTCTATACAGACGGGGTCACAGAAGCCCGGAACAGGGACGGCCGCCTGTATGGAGAATCACGCCTTCTTGAAGTGATCGACAAAAACAGGGAGGGCGGATGCGAACGGATCATCAACAAGGTCACCGCTGACCTTTACGAATTCAGGGGGACCTATGAACAGACCGACGATATTGCCATGATAATTTTTGAAAAGAAGGGGCCTTCTTATGATTGAAAAGATGAGAGAGATCAATGAAAGAACTCATGTCCGGGAAGGGCTCCGCTCTTTTATGGAATACTTCAGCCGAAAATACGGGATAGGCTCCTGTTCTGTCTTTAATATCAGTGACAACTCTATCCTCTATGCCCGTGATGTCTCAGCACCTCTTCCCTACGAGCTCATCCTGAGGAAGAACGGCCTGGAGGATGTCCGCCTCTATCTGGACAGGGACCCGGAGGGGCTTTTCACCTCTGCAGAAGCCCAGATCGACCTTGAATTTCTCAAGTCTGTTATTCTGAACCATCTCTTATACCGCTCTGTTCTGAGGATATCCAAAAGCCGTATGCAGAAGAAGAAAGAAGTGGAGACTCTCATGGAGATTTCCCGGGAGCTCATCTTTCTCCATGAAGAGAGCAGTATCCTCAATGCCCTGATCTTTGCCATCATGGGGCAGGTGATGGTGACTAAGACAGCGATATACCTCAATCAGTCTGAGACCTTTTCTCTGAAAGTCTTCCGGGGGTTTAAAAAACTTCCGTCCAGGCTGGGGATGGTCAAGACGCTGAGAAATATCCTTGACCTGAATGAGAACCAGGAATATCTCATGAACCCAGAGATGGAAGAGATCCATAAAGCCGGTGGCGCGCTTGTGGTCCCCATGCAATATCAGAACTCTATCACGGGTTATATCGTACTGGGGCATAAGACTGACGGAAAGAGTATTCCCGAGACCGAGTATGATTTCCTCTTCTCATTGGCGGCTAATGTCGCTTTCGCTTTGGAAAATTCTAAGCTGATCCATGAGTCCATCGAAAAGAAGAGGATGGAAAGCGAGCTCAACCTGGCCCGTGAGATCCAACAGAATCTTCTGCCCAAAAATATTCCCCGGACGCCGGGGTGGGAGATCTGGGGGGCTAACATCCCCAGCCGGGAAGTAGGAGGAGACTATTACTTTATTCGAAAAGTCAACAATAAGATCTATATCGCAATTGCCGATGTCACCGGGAAAAGCGTTCCCGCTGCTCTCCTTGTCTCGACCCTTCATGCTGCACTCTTCGTGTTGTCAGACCTGGAGATGACCCTGCCCGACCTGGTGGCGGATATCAATCATCTCATCTTTTCCAGCACCACAGCTGAACAGTTCATTACCTTCTTTATTTTGGAAATGGATCTGGAAAAAGAGTCTGTGACCTATATCAATGCCGGTCATAATCCTCCCTATCTTCTCAGCAGATCGGGAGAGTTGAAAGAGTTGACTGCAGGAGGACTTCTTTTGGGGATAGTCCCGAAAACCGATTTTCAGACGGGGGAGTTCCCTCTTGGTGACCTGGACTCCCTTCTTCTCTTCACCGACGGGGTCACAGAGGCGACAAACGGACTGGACGAAGAGTTTGGGGAAGAGCGGCTGAAAAGCCATATGAGAAAATTCGGGGGAAAGCCTGCCTCTGAATGGGGCGGGTTACTTATCGAGGAAGTACGCCGGTTCAAAGACTCTCCTGTCCCCCAGGATGATGTCACTGTAGTGATCCTTAAAAAGAGCGAGGGTGAATGATCATTACCGTCAACGAAGTAAAAAGGGAAGTCCCCGCAGGGACGACTCTATACGAACTCAAAGACGCAACGGCTCCTGAAGCGGATATCACAGTCCTGAACTCCTGTCCTGCAGAAGAGGACCTTCCCCTTAAAGAGGGGGATGCTGTCGTCTTTATTCAGCGGGGGAGACAATATGAGGCCCGGGAGCTGGATGCTCTCCTGGCCGCCCGTCATTCTCCGGGAGTCCATGATAAGATCGCCCGTGCCGTGGTGGGGATAGCCGGCCTGGGAGGGCTCGGGT
>ERZ795048.1903-NODE-1903-length-17773-cov-5.508410_pt1 | contig 17773 bp, 25 predicted proteins | sample MGYA00375132_ERZ795048 | MGnify/ENA primary metagenome ERZ795048 (study PRJEB30177, sample SAMN05720225) | activated sludge metagenome | isolation source: Anaerobic digester | place: Hong Kong | collected 2014-12-17 ...
CCATGAAGCGCGCTGTCCAAAGCGCCATGCGTTTGGGCGCAGGCGGTATCCGCATTAACGTATCCGGTCGCCTCGGCGGCGCTGACATTGCCCGGACCGAATGGTATCGCGAAGGCCGTGTGCCGCTGCACACACTGCGCGCTGATCTGGATTATGGAACAGCCGAGGCGCTGACAACCTATGGAATTATCGGCGTAAAAATCTGGCTCTATAAAGGCGATATCATGGAACACGATCCAATGGGCCGCGACAAGCGTCTTGAAGCTCAGGGCGGTGCGCCGAGAAACTAACTTTGTTTTGGCAAGTTTTTTCTTGCAACTTGATGGTAGGCAGGATATAAAGCGCCAGAATCTAATTGAACGCTGCGAAAACGCCGAAAGATAAAGCGTCCATATGGGAACTCTCTTACGAAGTAAGAAAAGTCCATGTGATTGATCTTTTTGCGTGTTTTGCCTAAGAAAATAAGGAACCAGAGCGATGCTCTCACCTAAAAAGTTTAAACACCGCAAGCAGCACAAAGGCCGCATTCATGGAGATGCTAAAGGTGGATATTCATTGGCATTCGGCGCCTACGGTTTGAAGGCCCTGTCACCCGATCGCATAACGGCCCGCCAGATCGAAGCAGCGCGCCGTGCAATTACCCGTCATATGAAACGTCAGGGAAAAGTATGGATTCGTATCTTCCCCGATGTGCCCGTAACAGCAAAACCTCTCGAGGTTCGTCAGGGTAAAGGTAAAGGCTCTCCTGAATACTGGGCTGCGCGTGTTAAGCCTGGGCGCATTATGTTTGAACTTGACGGTGTGACGCAAGATGTTGCGCGTGAGGCTCTGGCTTTGGCCGCAATGAAGCTGCCTGTGAAAACAAAATTCATCACCCGCGTGGGTGTAAACCAGGAGGCCGCATAAGATGAAAGCTGAAGACCTGAAAACAAAAACGCCAGATGAGCTGAAAAAGCTCTTGCTGGAAAATAAGAAAGCGCAGTTCAACCAGCGCTTTCAAAAAGCCAACGGCGCTTTTGAAAACACATCCGAGATCCGTAAGACCCGCCGCACAATTGCGCGGATCAAAACATTTATGAACGCAAAGCCCGAAGAAAAGGCCGCCGCCCAAAAGGCATCCGCCAAAAAGAAGGCAAAAGCGTCTAAAGAAAAAGCCGCATAAAGGAAACGAAGAAAATGCCAAAACGTATTCTGGAAGGTGAAGTAGTAAGCGACAAAATGGACAAGACCATTACGGTTTTGGTCGAACGCCGTTTCATGCACCCGCTCTACAAAAAATACATTAAAAAAACCGACAAATATGCCGCGCATGATGAAAGCAACGCTGTAAAAGTTGGCGATCGTGTTCAGATCATCGAATGTGCCCCGATTTCCAAGCGCAAGACCTGGACACTTTTCACCGGCGATGCCGCTGCTGCGCCGAAGAAAGAAGAAAAGAAGCCTGCTTCTAAAAAAGCCGATCCTAAGAAGGAAGAGACTAAAAAAGCAGAAAAGAAGCCCGCCGCTAAGAAGCCAGCTGCTAAAAAGACAACCGCAAAGAAGAAGGGCCCAAAAGAGGGAGATAAGTAGTCATGATTCAGATGCAATCCAGAATGGAAGTAGCCGATAACTCTGGTGCCCGCCAGGTGCAGTGCATTAAAGTCCTCGGTGGTTCCAAGCGCCGCACGGCAAGTGTTGGCGACATTGTGATCGTTTCCGTTAAGGAAGCCATTCCTCGTGGACGTGTGCAAAAAGGTAATGTGCAGCGCGCTGTCATTGTGCGTACCAAAAAAGGTCTTAACCGCGCCTATGGCGAAACAATCAGTTTCGACACCAATGCCTGCGTGCTCATCAATAATAACAATGAGCCGGTCGGTACACGGATTTTTGGCCCCGTAACGCGTGAACTGCGCGCCAAGGGCTTCATGAAAATTATCTCTCTGGCTGGCGAGGTGCTTTAAAATGGCAAGTGCGAAACTCAAAATCAAAAAAGGCGATTCTGTCATTGTCCTCACCGGCAAAGACAAAGGCGCCAAAGGTGAAGTTCTGAAGGTCATGCCGACAGAGCGCCGCGTGATTGTTCAGGGCGTCAATGTTGTCAAAAAACATGCAAAGCCCACGCAGTTTTCTGCTGGCGGCATTCAGTCGAAAGAACTGTCTATTCACGTATCAAACGTGGCCCTTGCCGATCCAAAATCCGGTAAAGCCACCCGCGTTGGTTACAAAACATTGAAAGATGGCAAAAAAGTCCGCGTCGCGAAAAAATCCGGCGAGACTGTGGAGTAGGAATAATGGCAAAAGCAGCATATAAACCTCGTTTGCAAGAATTTTATGAGACCGAAGTGGTCCCTGCGATGCAGAAAAAATTCGAGTACAAAAACAAACACGAAATTCCTCAGCTTGTAAAAGTTGTCATGAATATGGGTGTCGGTGAAGCGACCCAGGACCGCAAGCACATCGAAAATGCGGCTAATGACATGAGCCTGATCGCCGGTCAAAAGCCTGTAATCACGAAAGCCAAGCAATCCAATGCATCTTTCAAAATTCGCGACGGTCAGGCAATCGGCTGTAAAGTCACTTTGCGCCGTCAGAAGATGTTTGAATTCCTTGACCGTTTTGTCACCATCGCGTTGCCACGCGTCCGTGACTTCCGCGGGATCAGCGATAAAAGCTTTGACGGACGTGGCAACTACGCCGTTGGAATTAAAGAACACATCATCTTTCCCGAGATCGACTACGACAAGGTCGATAAAATCCGCGGGATGGATATTGTAATTTGTACGACAGCCAAAACAGACGAAGAAGCTCGCGAGTTGCTGCGTTTGTTTAAACTCCCATTCAAGAAATAAGAAAAGGACGACGTTGAAATGGCAAAAGTTTGCATGATAGAGCGCGATAAAAAGCGTAGCCGTTTGGTCAAGAAATACGCAGGCCAACGCGCCAAGCTTAAGGCAATCATCAAAGATCAGAATGCTCCTGCAGATGAACGTTTTCAGGCAACTCTGGCTTTGGCGGAATTGCCGCGCAACTCTGCGAAGATCCGTCAGCGTAACCGCTGTGCCCTGACTGGTCGTCCGCGTGGTTACTACCGCAAGTTAAATCTTTCCCGTATTGCATTACGGGACCTGGCCTCTCGTGGTGAGCTGCCAGGCATAACGAAATCCAGTTGGTAAGAGGAGAAAAGACCTATGTCCATGAGCGATCCTCTCGGTGATATGCTGGCCCGCATCCGTAACGGGCAAATGGCAAGCAAATCCGTAATTGAATGCCCGCATTCAAAACTGCGCGAAAATGTTTGTAAGGTACTGGCGGATGAAGGCTTTATTCGTGCGTTCAAGAAAGAAGAGCGTGAGAACAACAAGGCCGTTTTGGTCATTGAACTGAAATATGCAGAAGGGCGCGGCGTCATTCGCCAGATCACTCGCGTGTCTAAGCCTGGCCGCCGTATTTACAAAGGTGCAAAAGATATGCCGCGTTACTACAACGGTCTGGGTGTTTTGATTGTTTCAACCCCCAAAGGGCTTATGACAGACCACGGTGCCCGCGCAGCCAATGTCGGCGGCGAAGTGCTCTGTCAGGTATTTTAGGAATAAGGACGAAAAGCAATGTCACGTATTGGAAAACAACCGATTACACTGCCTGAAGGCGTTGAACTCAGCGTCAACGGTCAGGATGTGAAAGCCAAGGGTAAACTTGGCCAGCTGGAACTGCGTGTACACGACGAAGTGTCCATCAAGATCGAAGATGTCGCCAATGATGATGGTAAGACTGACAAAGTTGTGACCTTGGCACCCAAGTCAAACAGCCGTTTTGCACGGCAGATTTGGCCGACCATGCGCACACTGGTCAACAATATCGTTGTCGGAGTCAGTGAAGGCTACACCAAAAAGCTGGAAATCAAAGGCGTTGGTTACCGTGGAAATCTGCAAGGCAAGACTCTGGTTCTGTCTTTGGGGTTCTCACACGAAGTGCGTTATGATATTCCTGAATATGTGACCGTAAAAATGGAAGACGCAGCTGGCAAAGGCAGCCAGACCGACATTCAAATTAGCGGGATCGATAAACAACAGGTCGGTCAGGTTGCAGCCAAAATCCGTGGTTTTAAACCTCCTGAGCCATACAAAGGCAAAGGAATTCGCTATGCGGATGAATATGTCATCCGCAAAGAAGGTAAAAAGAAATAAGGCATAGATGTAAGGATTAAAACAATGTCAAAAGCATTAACATCAGCTCAGCGCAGAACGTATCGCACACGCAACAAAATTCGCCGTGTGAATATCGACCGTGTTGGTGTGCGGGAAACGCGCCCTCGCCTGTCCATATTTCGTTCAGGAAAGCAGATCTACGCTCAAGTGATTGACGACATCAAAGGTGTAACATTGGCTGCGGCCTCTACGCTTGAACTGGAAATGAAAGAAAAGCTCAAAAAAGGCGGCGCAAATACGCAGGCTGCTGCTGAAGTTGGTAAATTGGTTGCCCGGCGCGCGAAAAAAGCCGGTGTTGAAAAGGTGGTCTTCGACCGCGGACGTTTTCTCTATCATGGCCGCGTGAAGGCCTTGGCTGATGGCGCCCGTGAAGGTGGACTGTTATTTTAGGAATAAGTTAAAAAAAGGACGAATAAAAAAATGGCTCGTGGACAAGGACAAGAAGCAGAACGCGAAGAACCGGAATTTACCGAACGTTTGGTCGGCATTAACCGTGTTGCTAAAACCGTGAAAGGTGGCCGCCGTATGGGCTTTGCTGCTTTAATGGTTGTAGGCGACGGCAAAGGCCGTGTCGGCCACGGTCACGCAAAGGCGCGCGAAGTACCCGAAGCGATTAAAAAAGCAACCGAACAAGCCAAGCGCAATATGATCCGCGTACCGTTGCGTGAAGGTCGTACACTTCACCACGATGTAAAAGGCCGTCATGGTGCCGGTAAAGTCTTTATGCGCTCCGCTCCGCAAGGGACAGGAATTATCGCTGGTGGTCCAATGCGCGCTGTGTTTGAAGCTGTAGGTATTCAGGACGTTGTTGCCAAGGCAATTGGCTCAAACAATCCGTATTCCATGGTCAACGCGACATTTGCAGGGCTTAAGGCGATGCAAAGCCCACGTCACGTAGCCTCTCGCCGCAATAAAAAAGTTGGCGATGTCGTTTCAGGTCGCGGTGACAAAGAAGCCCATGGTGAAGAATAAGGGCGAAGAATAAAGAATTGAATTTAAAGGAGTTGGATGATGGCCGACGAAAAAGAAATAAAAACGAAGAAGTCTGCAGCTAAGAAAGCGCCTGCCCAAAAAGAGGCAGCCCAAAAGCCTGCCGCTAAGAAACCTGCCAAGGCTAAAAAGGCAGATCCGAAGAAGGAAACAGCAGCAAAAGCAGCTCCCCAAAAAGAGACGGCTAAAAAGGACGTTCCTAAAAAAGCTCCCGCCCAAAAGCCTGCCGCTAAGAAAACATCGTCTGGTAAGACAGTGACCGTAACGCAAATAGGTTCACCCATCGGCCGCAAAGCCTACCAGCGTGCAACATTGGTCGGTCTGGGTCTCAACAAGATGCACCGTACCCGCACACTCGAAGACACGCCTTCCGTGCGCGGCATGATCAACAAAGTCAAGCATCTGGTTAAAGTCGAAGACGCGGCATAAAGGATTTAAAAGGACCAAGCTCATGAAACTCAATGAACTCAAGAACAATGACGGCGCAAAAAAGGCCCGCATTCGCGTTGGCCGCGGTATCGGCTCTGGCAAAGGCAAGACCTCTGGCTCCGGCCAAAAAGGTCAGAAATCTCGCTCCGGCGTTGCCATTAATGGCTACGAAGGCGGCCAAATGCCGCTCCATATGCGCATGCCCAAAAGCGGTTTCAACAACAAGAAATTCTGCGTCCATTACGTCGAATTGACAACAGGAAAACTTCAGGCTGCCATTGACGCTAAGAAAATCGATTCCAAGAAAACTATCGATGAAGACACACTGGTAGCCGCTAAAATCATCAGCCGCAAAAAAGCAGGCGTCAAGCTGCTGACCAAAGGCGAGTTGAAAGCCAAAGTTGAACTGAAAATCTCAAAAGCGACAAAAACGGCCCGCGCCGCTGTCGAAAAAGCAGGCGGTAAGATCGAAATCATCGAAAAAACGGTCGCGCCGGTTGAAAATAAGAAGAAAAAATAATGTAACCCCAATGTTGCTGGATAGATCAAACCCCGCCAAGTGTGCGGGGTTTTTTGTTCATCAATTTAACAAATCCTTAAATCTCTTGACTATACAATGGGGAAGCAAAATATGCGCAAAGGGCAGAAATACACATGACGGGCAGGGCAAGAAACAAAATCAACATACTGATATTATATGCGTTTTTGAGCATTTTGGTCTATGCTGCGCAGGCATCTGCACATAGTTCTTCTAAATCACACAACCATAAATCATCGCAAAGCGCACCTGAACAACTTTCATGCAAAGCCTCAAAGCCGTCCTTATCCGTAAAAACGGCGACCACACGCACGAAATATATTCGGACCAAATCCTCCAAAGACCTCACACAACTTCACGGAGGAGGAGGTTCATCTGTTGGCGGTCTCGGCGGCGGCGAAATAGGATTCAAAACGGAAGGCAAATTCGAAATCACGGAAGCTGGGGGGAAGGCTTGCGTAAAGCTCAAACAGCTTGAAGTTACATTTTACGCCAAACCAGAAATTCATATTGCCAGCAATTTTAACCGCTCGACATGCGAACATAATGCCGTAATGGCGCACGAAAAAGGCCATATCCGAATCTTGCGTAAATTTGTCCGTGAATTTTCACCGAAGGTTAAAGTTTTCTTGTCGAAATACGTGTACAAAATCGATCCGGCGATAGGCCCAATTCCGAAATCACAAGTTAATGAAGCACAAAAGAAAATTCAAGAACAATACATGTCCAAGCTTGAAGCTTATCAAAACAAGATAATGCCCATACTTGGCAAACGCCAAAAAGCCCATGATAGCCCACAGGAATATGCTCGCGTCGCTTCAAAATGCAGCAAGTGGGACAAGAAACTGGCGCAATAGCTGTTTCGTTTTTCTTTCAAAACCATCTGTGATCAAGCATAATTTCAGCGTCTAAGGGACTTGTGTGTTCCCCGACTTTTCTTTATGACTGTGTCTTTAAACATTCTTAAGTCAAAAAAGGACTGTCCATGGCTTCAGCCGTCGAACAACTGGCCAAAAACGCGAATTGGGGCGCTCTGGCCAAAGCTACAGATTTAAAACGCCGTTTGCTCTTTGTTATGGGGGCCTTGCTCGTCTACCGTTTGGGAACATACATCCCTGTGCCCGGTATTGACCCGCATGTGTGGAACGAAATCTTCACGCAAAAAGGCGGCGGTATTCTGGACATGTTTAACATGTTCTCTGGTGGTGCGCTTTCGCGGATGACTATTTTTGCACTGAACATCATGCCATACATCTCGGCCTCAATTATCATGCAACTTGCGACCGCTATGTCGCCGCAGCTCGAAGCGATGAAAAAGGAGGGTGGCACCGGCCGCATGAAAATTAACCAATATACCCGCTACCTCACTGTTTTGTTAGCCACTGTACAGGCTTACGGGCTGGCCGTTGGTCTGGAAAGCATGCAAGGCTCCACCGGTTCCGCCGTGATTGATCCGGGCCTGTTTTTCCGTATCTCCACCGTCATCACCATTGTCGGTGGCACCGTCTTTCTGATGTGGCTGGGTGAACAGATAACCGCGCGCGGCATAGGTAACGGGATTTCGCTGATTATCTTTGCCGGGATTGTTGCTGAATTGCCGCGCGCTATCGCTTCAACGCTCGAGTTGGGCCGTCAGGGAACATTCAGCGGTTTAGAACTTTTGGCTCTATTTTTGATGATCGCGGGTGTGATTGTTTTCATCGTCTTTATGGAGCGTGCCCAGCGCCGCGTTATCGTGCAATATCCTAAACGCCAGCAAGGTAATCAAATGATGGGAGGTGAAACCAACCACATTCCGCTTAAGCTGAATACAGCTGGTGTGATTCCACCGATTTTTGCATCGTCTTTGCTGCTCCTGCCCCTGACAATTGTAGGTTTCAGCGGTGCAGAAGGTGGCGATTTCACCGCTACAATTTCGCAATATCTTGCCCATGGTCAACCAATCTATATGGCGCTCTATGGAGCACTGATTATGTTCTTCTGCTTTTTCTACACTGCGATTGTATTCAACCCCGAAGAAAATGCAGACACTTTGCGCAAATATGGCGGTTTTATTCCCGGCATTCGCCCGGGAAAACATACCGCCGATCATCTGGATTATATCCTGACGCGCATTACGGTCTTGGGTGCAGCCTATCTGGTGTTTATTTGTCTGTTGCCGGAATTTCTGATTTCCCAATACAATATGCCGTTTTATTTCGGTGGAACATCGCTCTTGATTGTGGTGAGTGTGACCATGGATACGGTCGCACAAATTCATTCGCACTTGATCGCGCACCAATATGAAGGCCTAATGAAGAAAGCCAAGCTGGGTAAACGTCGCGGCATGATGCGCGGCACGCGTTAGAAAAAATAAAAGGAACAACAAATGAACTTGATTATGTTCGGCCCCCCCGGTGCCGGTAAAGGCACACAAGCCAAACTCATTCAGGACAAATACCGTATCAAACAGCTTTCGACCGGCGATATGCTGCGCGGGGAGGTAGCTTCTGGCTCCAATATGGGCAAACGCCTCAAGTCTATTATGGATTCCGGCGAACTCGTCTCCGACGAAATTATCATCGAAATCATCGCCAACTGCATTTCCGAACCTGAATGCGAAAAAGGCTTCATCCTTGACGGTTTCCCGCGCACAGTCGACCAAGCCGAAGTCTTGGATAATATGTTGTCCCATATGGGCCGCAAGCTCGATCACGTCATTGTGCTGGAAGTCGATGAAGAGGCCCTGATCGACCGCATCCAGACCCGTGCGGCTGAAACCGGGGGCCAACGCAGCGATGACAATGCCGAAACCCTCAAAAACCGGTTGAAAGTCTATAATGATCAGACCGCGCCCGTGCTGCCATATTACAAAAATCACGGCATTTTGCGCCATATTGATGGTATGCAATCAATCACGGACGTAACGGCCCAGATCGACGCCGTTTTAAAATAAGCTTTCGTTGCGCAAGGTCAGGCTTTACCGTGCGAATTATTTAGTTGACGCGAGGACCAAAATCCCTATATTGCACCCACAATCCCATTATTGTGGGTGTTTTGGTTTATGAACCGGCTGGTGAAAGCTTAACGCGCGGAGCCATTTACGGTTCAGTTGAAATTGAAAGGAAAATGAAATGGCACGTATTGCCGGGGTTAACGTACCCGACAAAAAACGTACGCCGATTGCCCTGACCTATATTCATGGCATTGGCCGTACCACCGCTTTTAAAATCTGTGACAAATTGGGAATCGATGTACAAAAGCGCATGGGTGAACTGGACGAAGATACACTCAATCGCATCCGCGCCGAAATCGACACCGACGCCTATATGATCGAAGGGGATCTGCGCCGCGAGACATCCATGAACATCAAGCGGTTGTTGGACATGAAATGCTATCGTGGCCTGCGCCACCGTAATGGCTTGTCTGTTCGCGGTCAGCGTACAAAAACAAATTGCCGTACGCGCAAAGGCCCTGCAAAACCGATTGCCGGTAAGAAGAAGTAAGGAGGGCGTAAAAAATGGCTAAACCAAAGACAAAAGCAAAAAGAAAAGAGAAAAAGAACATCGTCTCTGGCGATGTGATTGTAAACTCAACATTCAACAATACGTTGATCTCCTTTACCGATAAGCAAGGCAATGTTGTGTCATGGTCTTCTGCCGGGATGATGGGGTTCAAAGGCTCTCGTAAATCGACGCCTTACGCTGCCCAGATGGCGGCTGAAGATGCTGGCCGCAAGGCGCAGGAACACGGTATGAAAGAAGTTGACGTTCGCGTCAAAGGCCCTGGCTCAGGCCGCGAAAGCGCACTGCGGGCTTTGCAAAACATCGGCTTTACGATCAAGCAGATCAATGACGTGACGCCTATTCCGCACAACGGATGCCGTCCGCCGAAACGCCGCCGCGTGTAATTGCCGAAGACGTCCCCCCGATTACCAAAAGGAGTTGGTGGGGCCTCTTCAAAGAAGATTTTTTAACCCAACTAAGAGGCCGGCTAAGAACCGGATGAAGTGAGAAGGAAAAACCAAATGATACAGAAAAACTGGCAAGAACTGATTAAGCCAAGCAAACTCGATATTTCACACTCAGAAGTTCCCAACACCGGGAAAGTCGTCGCAGAACCTTTGGAGCGTGGCTTTGGCTTAACGCTGGGCAACGCCCTGCGCCGGATCCTGCTCTCATCTTTGCAAGGCGCTGCCGTTACAGCTGTGCAAATCGATGGTGTATTGCACGAATTTTCGTCCATAGAAGGCGTTCGCGAAGATGTCACAGACATCATCCTGAACATCAAAGCTTTGGCTGTGCGCATGCATGCCGAGGGACCGAAGAAAATGCGCCTTTCCGCAGAAGGCCCTTGCGAAGTCACCGCCGCACAAATCGAAGCGGGTGCTGACATTGAAATTATGAACCCTGATCTGGTGATTTGCACACTGGACAAAGGTGCCAAGCTCTCCATGGAAATGACCGTGGATACAGGCAAAGGCTACCGTCCGGCTGCACAAAACCGCCCGGAAGAAGCCCCTGTGGGCCTCATTCCGGTCGACAGCGTGTTCTCACCGATCCGCAAAGTCACCTACGAAGTCGAAGATACTCGCGTTGGCCAAATCACCGACTATGATAAGCTGACTTTGACATTGCAAACAAACGGCGTTATCACGCCGGAAGATGCTGTGGCCTTCGCGGCGCGCATCTTGCAGGATCAATTGCAAGTCTTTGTGAACTTCGATGAGCCGGAAGTGGCCACCGAGAAAGAAGAAGAGCATGAATTGCCGTTCAACAAAAACCTGCTGAAAAAGGTTGAAGAGCTTGAACTTTCTGTTCGCTCTGCCAATTGCCTGAAAAACGACAACATCGTTTACATTGGGGATCTGGTTCAGAAAAGCGAAAGCGACATGCTTCGTACACCGAACTTCGGCCGGAAATCTCTGAACGAGATCAAGGAAGTGCTGACCATCATGGGCTTGCATCTGGGCATGCAGGTTGAAGGCTGGCCGCCGGAAAATATTGAAGATCTGGCCAAAAAGGCGGATGATCAACAATTCTAGGGTTTGATGTGGGGCTGCGGCATTGCGGGGCCCCATTTAAAAATAGGGGTGAGTACCCCACATGCGAACAAGGCCGGGAAAACAACATACTCTCAGCTAATCTCTCCCCAGAGGGTTTGCATTATGTAAAATGGCTTTACCCGTTTAAAGTCGCAGCCGCGCCAAAGGTGGTGCAGAAAGGACGATTCGATGAAACATCGTATCAAACAACGTAAACTAAACCGTGACTCCAGCCACCGTAAGGCAATGCTGGCAAATATGGCGGCAAGCTTGGTTAAACATGAGCAGATCACTACGACCTTGCCCAAAGCCAAGGAACTCAAGCCCTATATCGAAAAACTCATCACATTGGGTAAACAAGCCAGTGCCAACCCGGCCACTGCACTTGGAAAACGCCGTCAGGCCATCTCCAAAATGCGTGACGAAGCTATGGTTAGCAAAATCTTTGATGTCCTGGCTGAGCGCTACGAAGGACGCTCTGGTGGTTATACCCGCGTTCTGAAAGCCGGTTTCCGCTATGGCGATGCCGCGCCGATGGCGGTAATCGAGCTGGTCGATCGTGACGTCGAAGCCAAAGGCAAAGATTCTGGTCCTGTTTTCGAGGACATGCCGGTGGGAGCGTCCGAAGAATTGAAAGAAACCGTAGCAAAGAATAAAGAAAAAGCCGAAAAAGCTAAAGCCGAGAAAAAACCAGCCGAGAAAAAACCAGCCGAGAAAAAGAAAGTCACTCCTAAGGCTGAAAAAGGCGAAAAAGCCGGAGCAAAAAAAGCCGCGCCTAAAAAAGCGCCTAACAAATCAACAAGCTCTAAGCGCGGCGCCTAAACCTAAACGTCAAAGCGTTATAAATTCAAAGAAAAGCGGGCCGTTACGGGCCCGTTTTTTATGTGGTCGAAGACAGAACACCACGGCTTTAGCCGTGGATGAATGAGCCCGGAGGCGGTATGTTGTACAGGAGGTAGTCCCTCTTGCCTTAAGCGCTTCCCAATTCTGGCGTCTCTTTTTCATATAAACTTGCAATTTTTTGCGTTTTCTGGTACCATGCGCGTAAATCAAGGAGAAGATTATGAGTGCTTCACTTATACCGATGAATGATCCCTCTCAGGTCAAGGGGCCGGATGGTAAGGTTGATCAGAATTCCATCTACCTGTTCCAACGCGGTATTACAAATGCCACTGTTGATGCTAGAAGACAAGGAGATGAAAGATTTTGGTCTTGTTACCTTACTTTGAGCCTTGCACAAGAACCTTTCTTTTCACCAGGGCTAGACAAGCCTGAACATGACCTGCATTGAATTAAATAGACATCAAGGTTGAAAGGCGCTTAAATAAGCGCCTTTTTTAATGCCTTAGCGAATCACGATGCGTTGCAGGCGCCCGCCGCTTTGAATGACCAGCGAGAGTCCCTGCCCGCTTCCACGGTTAAGCGCTTTTTCGATGTCCTTCACATCGTTAATCTTGCGGCCATTGATCTCAACCAGCAGATCACCGGGTGAGAGCACCCGCGCGGCGCGGCTGGCGCGCGCAACTTTCAGCACAACAATCCCTTGTGCATCGCTGCTCAGACCCAGCTCCAGCGCAACGGCCGGATTGACGTTACCAACCACCGCGCCATTCAGCGCGTGCTCGCCGCTTAAAGATGTTTCATCGCGCGGCGGATCCTCAGGCGGAGCCATCGCCTCGACATAGACATTCAGCTTCTGGTCCTGACGCATTAGCGTGACCTTAGCCTTATCGCCCAGGGGCACGGTGGCCATGCGGAATTTCATTTCTGAGGCGTCACGAATTTCCTTATCATTGAGCGAAAGAATAACATCACCGACTTTCACCCCGGCTTTTTTGAGCGGGCTGGCCGGGTGCAGTGCATTGATCAATGTGCCGTGCGGCGTTTTGAGGCCCAGTGAGGCAGCAATGTCAGCGCTGAGATTTTGCGAGGTAACACCAAGCCATGGGCGAATTACACCGCGCGCGCCGCTTTGACCGGCTTTTTCCGCAGCGATTACGCTGGCGACCATTTCGGATGGAATCGCAAAGCCGATGCCCAGCGAGCCGCCATCACGGGAATAAATCGCAGAGTTGATTCCGACCACGCCGCCATCCAGTGCGACCAGTGCGCCGCCGGAATTGCCAGGGTTAATCGCTGCGTCGGTCTGGATGAAGAAGTTAAAGTCGTTAATGTCGAGCGAAGAGCGCCCTTGTGCAGAGACAATGCCGCTGGTGACCGTCTGGCCGACACCGAACGGGTTGCCGATGGCCAGCACTATATCACCAACTTCCAGCGTTTCGCTGGGCTTGAGAGATACATAAGGTAAGGATTCGCCGCGAAGATCATCAATGCGCAACAACGCCAAATCAGATGGCTCATCGGCCAGTGCAAGGCGGGCCTCAAACTCCCGGCCATCACTGAGCACGACCGTAATCTCATCGGCATCCCGGATAACATGGGCATTGGTGACCACTAGGCCGTCGGAGGCAAGAATCACGCCGGAGCCGAGCGCACTTTCGATTTGTTTGCGCATGCGTCCACCGAAAAAGTCATCGCGGAAGAAGGGTGCAAAGAAGGGATCGCGAGCGAAGGGATGCACGCTTCTTTGTGATACGGTACGTTTTGTATATATATTAACAACGGCAGGGGCGGTTTGTTTAACCAGCGGTGCGAAGGAGAGCTGGATTTGCTGCTGGCTTTGCGGCAACAGCTTTGTTTGCGCCGCCGCAGGGTTTACGTTTACGGCGCAAAGAGCTAGCAACAGTACGAAAACTTTGGTAAGCATAATTTGGAATTTAGGGCGCATTGTCCAAAATCTCAAGAGGCCAGATGAGAAAAACGATCGAAGAAATCAAATCCCATAAAAACCAGCCCGAGCCGCTGGTGTGCCTGACCGCCTATACGGCGCGGATTGCGCAGATCCTTGATCCGCATTGCGACTTGCTTCTGGTCGGCGATTCTATGGGCATGGTGTTGTATGGTATGGACTCTACGCAGGGCGTATCGCTGGAGATGATGATCAATCATGGCCGGGCTGTGACCTGTGGCTCCACACGATCCTGCGTGATTGTTGATATGCCGTTTGGGAGTTATGAAGAGTCCCCTGCGCAGGCCTTAAACAATGCAAGGCGGGTCATGGATGAAACCGGAGCGCAGGGCGTAAAGCTGGAGGGTGGGGTAGAGATGGCCGCGACGATTAAAACGCTCGTCAAGGCAGGCATTCCGGTGATCGGGCATATTGGCCTGATGCCGCAATCGGTGACTAAAGAGACAGGTTTTAGGGTTAAGGGGCGTTCGGCTGACAGCGAGGCGCAGCTTTTGGCTGATGCAAAAGCGATTGAAGCAGCCGGCGTGAGCGCGTTTGTGATTGAGGCGACGATTGAGTCTGTGGCAGCGGAAATTACGCTGGCTGCGGGCGTTCCAACAATCGGGATTGGTGCCTCGGCTGTGTGCGACGGGCAAATTCTGGTGAGCGAGGATATGGTCGGGATTACCAGCGGGCATGTCCCGAAATTCGTCAAACAATATGCGCAGGTTGGCGAGATAATTGGAGATGCCGCGGCGCGCTATGCCGCCGATGTGCGGGCACGGGCGTTTCCTGCTGAAGCGCAGCTTTATGGCATGAGCGCAGCCGGAAAGGTTAAAAAGGCCTCATGAGCTTAAGCGTTCACCATACCCAGAAAGATTTACAGGTCCTTGTACAAGACTGGAAAGCGCAAGGCCTACGCATAGCGTTTGTGCCGACGATGGGGGCGTTGCACGAAGGGCATTTGAGCCTGATGCGGCTAGCGCGCGGGAAAGCCGATAAGGTCGTTGTAAGCATTTTCGTTAATCCAACACAATTTGCCCCGCATGAAGATTTTGATACCTATCCCCGTGATCTGGAAAGCGATGTGGAATTGCTGAAGTCTGCAGGCGTGGATGCGGTTTATGCGCCCACAGAAGGCGATCTTTATCCTGAGGGCGCGGTGAGCGATCAAAAAGCAGGTGCGGCGGCAGCGGGTTTAGAGAGTGATTTCCGCCCGCATTTCTTTGACGGGGTGGTGAGCGTAGTTTACCGGCTTTTTAAAGCCGTGGAGCCTGATGTGGCGGTGTTTGGCGAAAAAGATTTTCAGCAATTACAGGTGATCCACGAGATGGTAGTGGATAAGGACATGGGTATCGAGATCCTTGGCGGACCGATTGCGCGGGATAAATTCGGCCTGGCGCTCTCCTCGCGCAATGCGTATTTGGGCGCAGGCGAGCTGGAGATTGCCAGAATGCTTAATCAGGTGGTTTACAAGGCAGCAGAGAACCCAAGTAATGAAGCTCTGGAAGAAGCGGCGGCGATGCTTGTTGAGGCAGGGTTTGATAAGGTCGATTATGTAGCCTATAGGCCGGAATGGAAGCGCGTACTTACCGCCGCATGGCTAGGCAAAACGCGGCTGATTGATAATTGCGGGGTTTAACTTGGGCTCAGGACCTATAAACATTAACGATTCACAGCAGGTCAGGAATATGATTTACTGATGATACCCCCCTCATCACAAGTGAATCGCATACCAACTATCTTGTGAATTCATAATCAATAAGTTCTGAGCCTGGAATTTTTATGCGGCTTCAGGCTCCAGACTCTCTTCTTCCCCTTCCTCCTCTTCTTCCTCATAAGACCAAAAGAGCGAATTATTGCTAGCTGCCATATTGAACACGCCCACATCAAAGTCAAAAGCGCTTACCCACTCAGCGTCTTCAAAAGCCTCGATCATTGGATCGCCTGTATGAACATGCTCGCCGGTCATATCGCTTGTGTTGCCACTGGTGATCTCCTTTTTGACGGTATCACGCATGTCGGGAGTCACCTCTTTGTACCCTGCAACAGAAGAGGGCGCATGCGTGTGTTGCATAATACTAGACATAGCCTCCTCCTTTCTCAGTTATTGTAAATAAATACAGTAAAAACATAAAAAGTCAAGAAAAATAAGGGATAAATATGTATATACAGAGGATTTATATAATACAAAAACAAACAATATTTATACATATACAAAAACAAAATAGAATTATTAAGAAATAATACTTTAAATTAATACTATTTAACTTATAAAACTAAATTTATTAAGTTATTTTTTCTTCGCTCTGTTTAATAAAATCAGTTATTCTTCCGCCGTGCTTGCCAAGCGGGGCGGGTTGAAAAACGCTTGTTTTTGATGTGCAATCAGGCCATTGTGGGGCATTATTCACACAGGATTGCTGCTCTGCGCACCTCCATGGTGAATAAAACCAAAGTAATAAAATTTATATGGGTATTTGAGGAGATTTTTCGTGCCTGTTGATATGAAAGACATCGTCGCGCTGTGTAAACGCCGTGGATTTATTTTTCCAGCCAGTGATATTTATGGCGGCCTGAATGGTTTTTGGGATTTCGGCCCGCTGGGCGTGGAGCTGAAAAACAACCTGCGTGACCGCTGGTGGAAGGCGATGGTTATCACCCCGCCGCTCGGCCCCGATGGTGCGCCGGTCGATATTGTCGGGATCGATTCGGCCATTATCCAAAACCCTAAAACCTGGGTGGCTTCGGGCCATGTCGGGGGCTTTTCAGACCCGATGGTCGATTGTAGGGAAACCAAGAAACGCTACCGGCAGGATCATCTCATCGTCCTGACTTCGGAAAAGGCCGACCGCTGGCCCGCATTCCACGAAGAAACCGAAGATTCCGAAATGGAGAAAAAGCTCAAAAAGCTTGGCATGCCTTCCGATCTGTCATTATTTGAAAAGATCAATTTGACCAAATTGCCGATCGAAGATTACGCGAAGATTATCGGCCCGGACACCAAAGAGCCTGGCACGCTGACCGAGCCTAAAGCCTTCAACCTGATGTTTGAAACCCATGCCGGGCCGATTCAAAGCGAAGAAAACAAGGTTTATCTGCGCCCTGAAACCGCCCAAGGCATCTTCCTGAATTACAAAAACGTGCTCGATTCAACGCGCGTGAAAATGCCCTTCGGGATTGCTCAAATCGGTAAGGCCTATCGCAACGAGGTGAACCCGCGCAATTTCATCTTCCGCTCGCGCGAATTCGAGCAAATGGAAATGGAATGGTTCTGCCACCCCGATGAGGCCAAAAAATGGCAGGAATTCTGGTTTGATGAGCGCGTTAAATTCTGGAAATCCGTTGGCCTCACCGAAGGCAATATGGAGATGCGTAAACACGATGCCGATGAATTGGCCCATTATGCCAAGGAAGGTCTCGGCACCTCGGACATTGAATATAAGTTCCCCTTCACCGATCCGGGCTTTGGCGAGCTTGAAGGCATTGCCCACCGCTGCGATTTCGACCTGAAATCCCATCAGGAACACTCCGGCGTCAAGATGGAATATCTCGATCCCGCCCGCGATAATGAGCGCTATATTCCCCACGTGATCGAACCGGCTGCCGGCCTAACGCGCGGAGTGCTGGCACTGATATGCGAGGCTTACACAGTGGATGAAAATCGCCCTTCCGGCGTCTATCTCAACTTCACCCCCGCAATGGCCCCGAAAAAGGCCGCCATTTTGCCGCTGACCGCGAAGGAAGAGCATGTACCGATTGCACAGAAACTCTATCTGGAACTGCGCGAGGAATTCCCGGTCGATCTCGACATCAAACAA
>ERZ795048.1904-NODE-1904-length-17771-cov-56.771675_pt1 | contig 17771 bp, 16 predicted proteins | sample MGYA00375132_ERZ795048 | MGnify/ENA primary metagenome ERZ795048 (study PRJEB30177, sample SAMN05720225) | activated sludge metagenome | isolation source: Anaerobic digester | place: Hong Kong | collected 2014-12-17 ...
ACGCCCATAGGGACTCGAACCCCAAACCTTCTGGTCCGTAGCCAGATGCTCTATCCAATTGAGCTATGGGCGCACCGCAGGAGTGCTATTCTAGCCCATTGAATGGAAATGGTCAATAGAGTTCTTCGTAGAAGACAGTAACAGATTCGCCTGGAAATATGCTCACCGAGCTTGATCCCGGGTTAACATCCGCTCCCCTGGGCAGCCGCTCGGGCCATCTGATTGTCCAGATAGCTTCATCCTCCGCCAGGGATTCCATCTCCAGGAAGCAGTCGTAACCCCTTGGTTTCTGCCTGAAGGTTAGGTCAATGTCCACCAGGGAATCAGCATTGAAGTAAAGGGTGTCCCCCGACTCCCATACATTCCCGGGCCAGCTCTCCACCCTTCCCCTGGCAGGGCAGTAAACAGCCCTCAGAGGATTCCACCTGCCCATAACTGGCCATCCATAGACGAGGGTGAGCGTCTCATCGCCGGCGGGGGCATCCCACCAGGGAATGGAACCGGTTCCCTGTCTTATGGTGATTCTACCGGTGGCTGTGGTTACCGGGTTTCCCCGGTTATCCCTGAAACTCACCGTATCCGCAGTCCAGGTCTGCACAGTTGAGTTCTCCAGCCTGGCGGTGGCGTAGACCCTGTTAAGCCCGTTATCCCCCCTGATGCTGTACTCTGGATGCCAGGAAAGGCCGAGGTGCTCGATCTCGAATCGTATTCCCGTGGATCCGTGGTTCACTCCATAGAAGAGGGGGAAGGAAGCTTCCGAGTTCACTTGGGCCATTCCAAGGGTGTCCTCTGGGAGGGAACAGCCTACTTTCATGGAAGCGATGAGGGTTCCCTCTGCGGCCCTGATGAAATCCGCAGGTTTGCCGTTTTCCAGATTTGCTGTTATTGTGGCTGGGTATGAATCATGGAAGGTTATGGAGGTAACGTTCAGATCCACCGAGGTGAGTCCGGTGTACTTCCTGCCGCAGCCACAGAGGATAATAAGCAGTACTAGTGCGGTGGTTGTTCTCATAAACTCCGTTCCCGGGGATTTCAGGTAATATTCCCCGGTCGTCGGGTTTTGGAAAGGGTTGTTTTGAGAGGTTTTCCGAACAGGGTCATATTCGAGCTCAAGCGTTTCCTCTCCCTGAGGTGGATAGGGCCTGTGTTGCTGGTTCCGGTCCTTCTTGTGGCTTCTCTTGTCATAGAGGCCAGGCTGCAGGATTCAGGCTTCCTCGACTACATGCCCGTGGGACAAAGACCGGACTTCTCCGTATGGAGAGTGGTAATGATCGCGTGCATGACCGGCACTCCTCTCCTTTCCTTCTTCCTGTTCCGAAGCTGGCAAGGGATGAAACGGGGAACATCGCTCTTAACGGGATTCTTCGGCAGCTTTGCTGCCTCCTGGTGCTTCCTTTTCATAGCCATGCTGGCGGCAGGTTTTCTTCTTCTGCCGCCACTGACCGTTCCCTTGGGCTACATTGCCTCACGGATATTCCTCCGGGCGGCGGTATCCGCATTCTGGGCCGTATCAGCAGCTTCCCTGTGCTCTTCCATTACTTCGGAGTCCGGGGCTGCAGCGCTCTCATTCGGCCTGTTCAGTCTGGGTCTTTTCCCGGGCCTCGCCGGCAACTCCATGAGCTGGTGGTTCATGGCTCCTCTGGGAAGCATGGTCACAGGTCAGCCGATGGCAGTTCTCGCTGTGACTGCTCACGGAGTTGTTTACACAGCGCTGAGTTTCCTGATTCTGCGCAAGACTATTTGAGCACTGCCAGATTCACGATATCTTCCAGCACGTCCTGGGCATTCATTGATGTGGGTCCGTAGGCGATGAGAAGGATAGAATATCCGTTTCTGAATATGCCATAGGCCCTGCCCCTTCCCATGGCTCCGCCAGGGGGAGAGAATGTGAAGTTTATACTCGACATGAGACCCAGAGAATGGCTGGATGGAACTCCGGCGGCCATGCTTCCTTCGCACCATGTTGCCTCACCTGTAACAATGTTATCCATCAGATCAGGCGGTACAACACTGGAGAGCTTCTGCTCAATCCAGAAGTTCTTGTCCTCTACAGGTTCGTCCATTTTCCAGTAGTGACACCCAAAGGTGATCCCCATTGAGTTGGGCTGGCCAGCAAGTGCTCCGGATTCCTCGTCCATTGCTCCTTCGGCGAGAGGCATGAGGTATTCCGGCAGGTAATGGAAGTCAATGCCGGCCGGTTCAAGAGTGTAAATGGGGGTATCCCCGGGAGAGATAACCATCAGCAGTGCAGCTGTGAGTAACATGCCGTTCCTTTCGTGTAATTGCTTTGTACCCGCGGGCTCCATAGAATAGAAGCCGGGGTTTCCATGCCAACAGGGGGTAACATGCAGGAAAAGATACTCCTCGTGGAAGACGATGTTCCACTGGCCTCTCTTCTTTCTGAATATCTTGCAAGTCGGGGATATGCTGTTGAGGTGCTTCACAAGGGATCAGAAGTCAAAAAGACCGTTTTCGCAAGGCGTCCTGACCTGCTCATTCTTGACCTTATGCTGCCGGACATGAACGGTCTCGACATCTGCCGTTCACTCCGTGAAGGCTGGCGTGGTCCCATTCTCATGCTCACCGCCATGAAAGACGACATCGATGTTGTAACCGGGCTTGAGATGGGAGCCGACGACTACCTTGGGAAACCCGTTGCTCCCAGGGTGCTCCTGGCGAGGGTTCGGGCACTTCTCAGACGGAGCAGCACCGATCTTGAAGCCGAGATGATCGAGGCGGGTCCGCTTTCCATAAACATTCCATCCAGGAAGGCTTCGTTGAATGGAACGCTTCTTGAACTTACAACCACCGAATTCGATCTTCTGGCCCTGCTGGCCAGGAGAGCAGGAAGGGTGCAGCAGAGAAGCGTTCTCGTAGAGGAGCTCAGGGGCATCGATTTCGACTCCTTTGACAGGTCAGTGGACGTGCTTGTCTCCAGACTGCGGCGTAAACTGGGAGAGCACGGTCATCTCATCAAGACCGTCCGAGGCCTGGGATACCTGCTCTCTCCTCAAGGGTCACAATGAAGCTCTTCTGGAAGATCTACCTGCTTCTTGCCGCAACCACTCTGGTAACGCTTGTGCTGACCATATGGGTATCATTTTCCGTTCTTCCTGCATTCTTTGAAGGCAAGCGCAACGAGACACTGGACAGTTTCCAGGCCCTTGTTGAATCCGGGAGATACACTGACAGGGAGTCCCTGATCAATCTTGCGGACTCCATGGGTGTTTTCATACGTCTGGTAACGCATGATCCCCAGCAGCCCCATCCCCCCGGGGCGCTGCCGCCGCTGCCCGGGGAGATTGGCGAGAGGAATCCTTCGGGTGTCCGGATGATCAGCCTTCCGGGAGGCCAGACATCGATCCTGGCAACTGCCAGGGTTCCCGGGCCAAGGCAGACGATATTCGTTCTGTTCGCACTGGTTCTGTTCGTCTCCCAGGCGGCGGCCCTTGCAATAGGGCTCAGGCCCGTTTTCAGAAGAACGGCGAACCTCACCGCCGTTACCGGGGATTTCGGCAGGGGCAAACTCAGTGCAAGATATCCCGACGGCAGCGGCGGTGATGAGATAGACGAGCTGGGAAGGGCATTCAACCGCATGGCTGACAGGATCATCTCCCTGCTCGATTCGCATAATGAACTGCTCAACGCTGTGGCGCATGAACTTCGGACACCAATGGCAAGACTGGGCTTCGCCCTTGAACTTGCAAGGGAAAACCCCGAGGAGGTAGCAGACAAACTTGGCCTGATGGAGAAAGACCTTTTCCAGCTTGACACTCTGGTGTCGGAACTCCTTGAGTTCAACCGCATCAGGAACTCAGAGCCTGTTCATGAACCAGTGTCGCTGGAAGATGTGTGTGTTGAGGCTGCGGACTCCGAGGGGGCTCTTGCGCCTCCAGGAATAGACGTTCTCGTTGAACGCCCCGGAAGGGCTGCTTTGGTTCATGGGGACCGGAGACTGCTCCTCAGGGCGGTTTCAAACCTGGTTCGCAACGCAGTTGCCCGGGCTTCCTCCGGCGTGACCGTAACAGTCACCGCATCATCAGGGCAAGTTACCGTTACCGTCGAGGACGACGGCCCGGGTTTCCCCTCCGACTTCCTCAGGAATGCTCCCAGGCCCTTCCAAAAAGGAGACGGAAGCTGTGGCTCCGGCCTGGGCCTCTCCATCGTTCAGAGGATCGTTGAGAAACATGGCGGGAGCCTTTCTCTAAGGAATTCTTCCAGGGGCGCTGTAGCGGAGATCAAACTGCCTCTGCCGGCTGGCCGCCCGCAAGTATGTCAATAAAATCACGCAACTCTTCTTGCGGTGGTCAAATACCCTAGTATCAGGTTTATCTGCTCACCGGAAGAGAAAATACAGATTTTGATTGACATACTTGCGGGCGGCCAAAAGGTAGGGGGAGGACATACGCCCTCCCCCCTCTTCTTTTATTGGTGCTGCAGCTACTTCTTCCTGAGCCTCGCATGCCAGTCGATTAGTATCGGGCTGGCGACGAAGATCGAAGAGTAGGTTCCCACGATGATGCCTATCATCAGAGTAAGGGCGAAATCCCTTATCTCTCCTGTTCCGAAGATGAACAGCATCAGAACAGCGACGAAGGTTGTGAGCGATGTCACCACCGTTCGGCTGAGTGTTTCGTTGATGCCCTTGTTCACCGTTTCCTCGAAGGTCTTGCCCTTCCTGAGCCTGTTGTCCTCGCGGATTCGGTCGAACACCACTATGGTGTCGTTAATGGAGTATCCCACGATGGTGAGCAGGGCCGCTATGATGGTCAGGCTGACCTCGACCTGGAAGAGGGCCAGCAGGCCCACGGTGATCAGGATGTCGTGGAGAAGAGCGGCAACCGCAGCCAGACCCCACTTGAACTGGAACCTGTACCAGATGTAGAGAACGATGAAGAACATGGCCAGCATTATGGAATCCACGGCCTGTGACCTAAGTTCGTTCCCCACTCTGGGACCTATCTGTTTAATGAAGGAAGCTTCGGATTCCCCCTCTTCATCCTCCATAAGGCTGCAGCCGGTGGACTCCAGGGCTGCGTAGACCTCATCCTTGTCGCTGCTGGAGGTCCTTATCACGAAGGCGCTGCCCTCTCCCGTCCAGTCCTGGAGGGCTTGCACCTGAACGCTCAGGAGACCCTCCCCGGTGAGCGCTCCGTTGAGTTCGGCGGCGGTGGAGTACTCGGTGGACACCACATTGGTCTCCAGACCGCCTGTGAAGTCGATGGAGAGGTTCAGACCGCCGTGGGCGAAGAAGGAGATCACACCAACCAGGATAACACCCAGCGAGAGCAGGTAGGTCTTCTTCCTCTTGGTCACTATGTCGTAGTGGGCGTCCTTGACCATGGCCAGCTTACCCAGGCTTATCTTCGTTCTCTTCACCTGAGCCAGAAGGTTGCTGAAGACGGCCCTGGTAAATACCAGCGAGCAGAACATGGAGGCCATGATACCTATGGACAGGGTTACAGCGAATCCCCTTATGGGCCCGGTACCGAACCTGTAAAGAACGAGCGCGGTGATGAATGTGGTGAGGTTCGCATCGAAGATGGTGACGAAAGCCCTGGAGTAGCCCGCGTCCACCGCCGAGCGGATACCCTTGCCGGAGGCCAGCTCCTCGCGGATCCTCTCGTAGATGAGAACGCTAGCGTCCACAGCCATGCCTATGGTAAGGATGATACCTGCTATACCCGGGAGGGTCAGGGTGGCATTCATTCCCGCAATGCCGATCTGAGCCAGGGGACCCGGGAAGCAGAGTATGCCAAGGATTATCACCATGTCGAACACAAGGGCGAGAACGGCTATGAGGCCACCCGCTCCGTAATAAATCATCATGAATGCGGCTATGATGGCCAGGCCTACCAGACCGGCGATCATGCCGTTGCTGATGGCTGTCTTGCCAAGGCTGGGGCCGATGGTCTGTTCTTCGGCGATTATCAGCCTCGCAGGAAGGCTTCCCGCCTTGAGCACCAGTCTGAGATCTCTGGCCTCTTCCAGGTTGAAACTGCCGGAAAGCCTCGTTCCGCCGCTTATCCTCTCGGTGATGGTTGCAACGGAGTAGATCCTGCCGTCAAGGAGGATGGCCACACGTTCATCGACGTTCTCCCCGGTGATCCTCTCCCACATGGAGGAACCCTCGGAATCGAACTCAAGAAGGAGGTAAGGAGCGGTGGACATGGTGTTCTGATCACCCATGCGGATCCTCACATCGGTGAGGCTGGCTCCAGTGAGCCTGTAGTGGGGGATCTCAAGGTCTGCCTGCCTGTCCCATCCCATTCCGGCGTTGGCGGGCACCAGGAAGACGCTCATCCATGTGGTCCCGTCCGCGAGCTCCGTGGGCTTTCCGAAGGAGAACTGGAGGTTGTGCTCGGCAAGTATTCCTGAGACTTCCTCCCTGTTGATGATGGACTGCAGTCTGTCGAACTCCTCGCCTTCCTGGATCATCCAGTCCCCAGGCCGTATCCTCAGCACAGTGGCCGTGTTCTGGTCGGCAATGGAGATCAGGGAGCCCAGCTGGCCGGCAACCTCCAGGGAGGGAAGAGCGGATTCTTCCTGAAGCTCCTCGGCAGTGGGAAGGGAAAGATCATCCCCAGTCTGGGGAAGGGAGAACTCCTCTTCGTCGGAGGTCTCTGTCTCCGTGGCGGCGATGGGCTCTTCCTCGGGAAGCTCTTCACCGAGAGCGGCTTCTATCTCCCTTACGACTGGTATGGTGGATGGAGAAGGGTGTTCAGCGTTGGGATAGGCCACGACCTTGAACTCAAGCAGCGCCTGTCTTTCGACGATGGCCCTCGCCCTGGCCGGATCCCTTACTCCCGGAAGCTGAACGATTATCCTGTCGGAGCCCTGCCTGGTGATCGAAGGCTCGGAGACCCCGAACTCGTCTATTCGATTCCTTATTATCTCCAGGGCCTGGTCCAGGGCTTCATCGGCATCCAGCCCGGGGGTTGGTTCCACCGTGTAGGCCAGGTACATGCCCCCCTGAAGGTCGAGGCCCAGCTTTATCGTTCCCCTGCTTGTGGCATAGAGTTCCCTGTATTCCTCAAGAAGCTCCTCGCCTCCCTCTTCCTGCATATCGTCCAGAAGACTTCTGAGGTAGGGATTGGTGGTCTCCGGCTGAACGCTGGCCTCAGCCCTGTCGCGTTCCACCGCCGGCAGTGAATACCATTTCACCGTGGGCCATATCAGCAGCAGGGAGATCACAAGCACCAGCGCGGAGCTGTAATTCCTCCACTTATCGGCTTTCTTCATTGGGCTTCCCTTCATCGGGTTCTGGGGGCAGGGTTCCGCCTGCCCTTTCCTAACTATCTATCCTGTCTGTAGTTAAATCTTTCCAAAAGACCTATTCAAGCCTCCTCGGACGGGCCTCTTCCCGGAACGGAGGAGATGAAAGATAAAGAAAGTCGAGTGTATTGACCACCTAGGGGATGAACTGTATCTCCAGGGGCTGCCCGTCGGGGAAGAGAGCTCTGAACACTATCCCTCCATCCTCACCCTCCTGAGCCGTGATGCCTGTGAACTCAAGCTCCCTGAGTTTCCTTGTAACAAGCAGGTCAACCTGGGCAACCGTGAACATGTTGTAGTCCAGGTCAGCCACCCAGACCGTTGTATCCCCCCGGAAGGTTTCCCTGGGAAAGTTGCCGAAATGAAAGGGCCTTATCGACGCTTTCAGCCGGTCGTAAACGGACAGGTCCTCCTGAACGGTATCCTTCTGTTCGAGAAGGTCCCCATCCGGCATGGGGGTAAATCCCACGAAGAGACCCCCGGCAACAAGCAGGGCCGCCGCGGCAAGAACTCCAGCCTCTCCAGCTTTCATATACCCTCCGAAGGAGTAGAGCCTATATTATGATATCTTTCCATTTTGCACACATCATTGTCAACCCCGGAGGAATCCATGAAAACAGCTCTGCTCGTAACGGCCCTTCTGGCCCTTTCTGCCCTGGGCGAATCCATGGGGCTCGGCCCCAGGGGTCTTTCCGGATGGCAGGGGCTTTCCTGCTCCGATGTACTGCAGGAAGGTACCCTCAGGGCGGGAGCATCGCTGGAGTACACCGGCACCCCGGGCGGTACCATTCTCATGGTCCCCCTTCGCGGCTGCTGGGGTGCGGCCGAGGACCTTGAACTATCCGCTGTTATCACCATGGTCCCTGTGGACGAGCCGTGGAGCGGCTCATTCCTGGGCGACATGACCCTTGCCGGGGGCTGGCTCTACGAAACCACCAGAGGCGGGACCGCTCTGAAGCTGACAGGCAGGCTCTCGCTGCCCACCGGCGAGGAGTTCAGGGACAGGGGAACAGAGCTGGCTTTCGGCGGCGTAACAAGCACAACATTCCTTGACTTCAGGCTTTCAATGTCCGGTGAATTCGCTCTGAACGGGGGAAGGAACCCCTTCGAGGACCACATCCGATCCGTGTTCTACTTCACAGGAGGGGGAACCAGCTACATTTCTCCCGACTTCCTTCTGTGCGGCTCCCTGAACGGATCAACCGACGGGGACCTGGAGGCAGGCGCGTCGGTGCAGTTCATCATTACGGAGAATCTCACCGCAGACTGCGGCATATCCGCCGGGCTTGAAGGATATGAGGATTTCGGAATATCCGCAGGGTTCTTCTGGACCGGAACCGGCTTCTAGATATCCCTACTCCGTATAAGGTGATATCCTCCTGAGTCTCTCGACTATGGTTTCCAAGGCTGCAACAGCCCTGTCTATCTCTTCGCCCGTGGTGTACCTGCTCAAGCTGAACCTCACTGCGCTGTTCGCAAGTGTGTGGTCGATGCCCATGGCATAGAGGACATGGCTGGGATCCTTGCTTCCTGTGCTGCAGGCGGAACCTGAAGAGGCATAGATGCCCTGCATGTCCAGCAGGGTGAGAACGGCTTCGCTTTCGATCCCCCGGAATATCACGGTTACCGTTCCAGGGAGCCTCTCAGATGCTTCCTCTGCAACGATGAAGGCTCCGGGACACCTTTCCTTCACCCTGGCTTCGAACGACTCCCTGAGGCTTCGCTCCGCCGCCACGGTGTCCGCAAGGTGGGTAAGTGCCAGTTCAGCCGCCTTCCCAAGCCCCACGATCCCTGGAACATTGTAGGTCCCTGACCGCATGCCCCTCTCCTGGTGACCGCCTGTGATCATCGGCGGGAGTTCTATTCCCTTCCTCACATAGATGGCACCCACGCCCTTGGGTCCATGTATCTTATGGGCGGAAAGGCTGAGAAGGTCTATTCCTGTTGTATGCACATCCAACGGACATTTCCCCGCCATCTGCACCGCGTCGGTATGGAAGAGGGATCCCTCGTCGGTGGATATCTCAGCGATTGCCTTCAGGGGCATTATCACCCCGGTTTCATTGTTGGCCGCCATTATTGAGACCACCGCTGTCTGGGCATCGACCATCTTTTCCAGTTCCTCCAGGACTACCTCGCCTTTCCCGTTCACCGGGACTATGCCCAGGGTGCAGCCCTCCTTTTCCAGCATCCTTGCGGTTTCCAGCACAGCGGGATGCTCCACGGCGGAGGTCACTATCCCCCTTCGGGTGGGATCCATCTTAACGGCTGAGCGCAGGGCCTGATTGTCGCTTTCGGTACCTCCGGAGGTGAAGAATATCTCGTCTGCCCTGGCGCCCAGGAGCCGCGCCACCTGCCCCCTGGCCGTTTCCACGGCTTCCATATGGGAGCTTCCGAAGGTATGGAAGCTGGAGGGATTCCCGTAATTCTCCTCCAGGAAGGGGAGCATTGCCTCCAATACCTCAGGGGCTATACGGGTGGTAGCCGCGTTGTCCAGGTATACGGGTTCCATCACTTCACCTCTACGGCTGTGTTTCCGTCGGAAAGGGCCTCTCTGGCTTTCACGGCGTCTTCCTCGGAGGAGACGTAAACCCTTTTCGGCCTGATCAGAACAGGCTTTATCCCCGCATCGGAAAGCTTCTTTTCTATGACACCGCACTTCTCCCGGTAGTCGGTTACAGCCGCCTTCAGGGCCTGATGGCCCATAACGGAGCAATGGAACTTCTCCGGGGGCATTCCACCCAGATACTCGGCGATCTGGCTGTTCCTTATCTGAAGGGCCTCTTCGATGGGAAGGCCCCTGACCATCTCGGTAAGGGCCGATGCACTGGCTATGGCCCCGGCGCAGCCGAAGGTTTTGAAGGCAATGTCGCTTATGCGGCCCTCATCGTCGATGTCAATATCCAGGTACATGGCATCCCCGCACTGGGGTGAGCCCACTTCCGAATGACCGTCGGGGGACTCAAGTGTCCCGACGTTCCGGGGATTCATGAAGTGGTCCATCAATACATCGGAGTACTTCCACATTGCCGATTACTCCATTTCAAGCGATCCGTGCGCCAGATCGACTAGTGTGTTGTTGTTCAGATAAGACTCGCAGATAACCTTTATGTCCGACCAGAGCCTTCTGGTAGGACAATGCTCCTCCCTTGCGCAGCCCTTCTTCTTCTCCTCCTCGGTGTGGGTCGAATCGGGGCACATCAGCGCGCAGTTCGTCTGGAAGAACTCGGTTTCCAGCACACGGATCACATCAAGCAGGGATATCTCCCCGGGGTCGCGGCTGAGCACATAACCACCCCCTGGACCCCTTCGGCCCCTTACTATGTCCGCCGTTCTGAGCCTTCCGAATATCTGTTCGAGGTATCTTATGGGTATCTCTTCGATCTCCGCTATCCCTCCCAGGCTGACGGGAGACGAGCGGTCCGACCGGGCCAGATGAGTAAGGGCTCTCAGCCCGTACCTGCTCCTTGTGGAAATGAGCATGGGTACTCCTTCCTTATATTTCCGCTCTGGAATATAGTAAATAAGGACCCGAAGCCATCAGCCCAGCTTCCTGATCGTGATCACCACCGCCGCAATCACAAGTGCCGCGGCAAAAACGATGACCAGCAGGGTTACTCCCACTGGAAGGGAATCGTATGTGATCCCGGTGCCCTGGAAACTCACCCTCAGGTTGGTGAAAACACTTACTGGAACCGGGTTCCCCCTGTTGCTCACCACGAGAACATAGTCGCCGAAATCGGGAATACTCATGAGCACCTGACCCGGACCGTCTCGGCGAACACCCAGCGTATCTACCTCTCCCCGGTTCACCCAGCCTGTGAGGTAGTTCCACTCCGTAAGAAGGATCAGTTCCACATCGGTGGAGTCCGGCGTGATACCGATGCTTCCGGATATCGCAGCGTCAACCGACTGGTCAGGGGTGATCCGGAACTTGATGTACCGGTAGCTGCCCACGCCCAGTTCCAGGGTGTCCTCCAGGAGATTGAAGGAGCCGGCCATGGCTTGCACTGCAAGGAAAAGAACGAGGAGCAGCTTTCCCATCAGACGCCTGAACCGTCACGCATGAGCCTTTTTATGGTAAGCCCGGACATGATCTGGAACAACCCTGTGAGGAACAGGAGAACGCCCAGCCCGGCGGAAGAAACCGCCGCGACAGAAGCGAACGAACCGTTCTCCAGGAAGCAGGCAGTGGCCTCCATCTTTTCCGCGGCTTCGCTGAAGGAACCCTCGGCGGAGAGCAGGTCCTCCTGAAGGGTCTCCACAGAGGCGGCAACACCACCTATTGCATCTGATGTCTCGTTCACGTCGATGGAAAGGCTCTCGAGTCTGGTGTTCAGAAGGCTGAGCATGCCGGCAAGTATCTCGGTTCTTTCCGCGACTTCATCGAAATGGTTGTTGGGCATGAGATTCCTCAGCATCGGAGGCATCGAGGCCATGTCGTTGGCCATTGCGGGAAGGATGATCCTGGTTTCCTCCAGAATCTCAACCGTCTGACCCAGTACCTCGCCGGTTCCCTCCAGAGCTCCGGATGCCGATTCCAGGGATACCCGCACCTCCTCTATCATTCCGGTGGAGTTTGAAACCCCTTCCGTAACGGAGCTTATGGCATCGCTGGAAGTCCTGAGGCCCCTTGCGGAACTCTGGACCATGGAGTTCAGCGGGGCGGTCAGGAAAGGAACTCCAGCTATGAGAACTATCCCCAGTATGCAGAACATAAAGCCCGTTACCAGACCCAGAATGCCAATGAAACCTGAACCCTTCATCGCCGGTCTACCTTTCAGCTATCGTTACTATCCTGCAGTCACTGTCACCGGGCATTACTTCGTCCCTTGGGGGATTCAGGGTCACCCTGGAGTCGGAACCGGAACCGGTGAGCCAGCCCAGCACCACTTCGTTCCTTTTCCTCCCCTGGGCCTCCAACTCCCTGAACGTGCCCGGATAGTACTGATCGCGGCACCTGAGATGCAGTTCGCAGCCCCTTGGATCGAACATTTCCCTGAAGACCCCGGCCAGCTCCCTCTGTTTCACCAGCTGCGCCATTATCATGCTGCACACTTCGTTTGAGATCACGAAGTCGTCTATCTCCGCTGCGGTGGCCAGTCTCCTATTCCTGGGGTTCCTTATCTCCGCCACCACGGTTCCGTTCCACTGGCCTTTCAGGGAACGCCGAATATTCTTCAGTATCAGCAGGGTGACTATGCTCTGGGAGTCGGCCATCTCGTCGGTCTCTCCCGGGGCTTTTCCCGACACCACCAGTATGCTGTCGTAATCCTGGGGAGCAAGTGCCTTCACCGCCTCGGGATCAGTTCTGTCCACCTCCACGTACTCCAGCGAGCAATTGCTGCAGTCCAGCCCCTCGATCAGCCCTTTCCCGGTTTCCAGGGGAAGTGAACCCGCTACGACTATCCTGGCGCCTCCGGGGGAGTACCTGTCCAGCAGTTTCAGCATCAGGCCGAACTTCGTGCTGCTTCCGGAGAACACAAGCATTCTGAACAGGTTCCCGCATGGCTGGGTTTCCCTTATGCGAACATCTGAGTTGCCGGAGGATTCGAAGAAACTGATGCTCCCCCTGTCCTCCGCAAGAACAAGTAGGCGGTCTCCCTTTTCCAGAACATGGGAAGAGTGAGGATTCAGCTTCACGGCTCCGCCCCTCTGTACGCCCACGGCAACCCCCGCAGCCAGCCTGGAGGCGGCTTCACCGAAAGGCAGCCCCTCCACCTCGGAGCACTCAGTGAAGTAGAACTCGCTGCCTGTGAAACTCAGTATCTCCTTGTATACGGCGCTGAGCCCGGGCTGTCTGCATATCTGCACGAGGAGCCGCATAACCACTTCCCTCACAGGAACGGTAACCACGCTCTGGTGGGCCATCTTGGATATGGATTTCATTCTCTCGTCGCGTATCTCGCAGACAGAGACCGGTTCGTTCCCGTCGCAGAGGGCGCTTACAGCGATGAGGGTCTTCAGCACCGCGGAATCTTCCTCACCCAGGATTACGAAGCCCCTGCAGGCGTCGAAACCGCAGAGTCTCAGCGAGTCTATGTCGGTGACGCAGCCCGTTCTGCAAATCACGTCGCGAACCGACTTCTTACCGGTCCTCTGAGCAAGAAGCTCCTCCATCTCTTCCCTGGAGGATTCCGAGAACATCACCAGCGCCGCCCTTTTTCCCGGAAGCTCGTCCTTCCTGGCCTTGAGAAGCTCCCTGGTCACCTCGTATATCCGGTCGCCGTTGCCGCATACGATGTAGTGCCCCTTCTCCACCACCGGCGAGCGGCCCCGCTTGAGATAGTCCAGCCTCTCGGTGATCTTGGACGAGAAGGTACCTATCAGCGTGGACATCACCAGCACTCCGCAGATGGTGATGAACACAGCGACGAGCCGCGAATGGGCATCATCCTGATAGTCATTAACGAAGGTTCCCTGGTCCATGAGCCTGGTCAGGCTCCACCAGAACGGGGTCTCGCCCTGGTCGCAGACAAGATGGCTCTCCACCAGAAGGATGCCCAGCCCCACCACGGCAGCTGAGAAAAGCACGAGGATGAAAATCTGCCAAAGGGGATTCCGAACGAGAAGGTCGTTAAGGTAGTACTGGAGCTTCCTGCTCAGCTTCCTGGAGCCCATGAGTTCCTCCTTCCGGGTATCCCCTGATATAATTGCACGGTACAGTTCCAGGGAAGGATGTGCGACAGTGGGATTCTTGGACGAGGCGGTGGCCGCGGCGGAGGAAGCAGGAGCCGTTCTGCAGGAAGTGAGACAGCGGGGTTTCACCGTGGGCAGCAAGGCCGGCATGGAATACGTTACCGAAGCGGACATCCTTGCGGAAGACCTTCTGAGAAACAGGCTCACACAGCTCTTCTCCGGATCCTCGTTCCTGGGCGAGGAAAGCTGGAACGGTTCGTTCCCGAACCCTCCCTTCTGGGTTGTCGATCCCCTTGATGGAACCAACAATTATGCCGTGGGCATCCCTTTCTACTGCGTATCGGTGGCGCTTGTGGACGAGCGGGGACTTAGCCTGGGCATCATCCACGACCCCGTACACCGGGAGACCTTCCTGGGCATGAGGGGGCAGGGGGCATTCCTCAACGGAGAACCAATCTCGGTCTCCGATGCGAAATCCCTTTCCGATGCAGTTCTCGCAACCGGTTTCCCATACACACGCACCGAGAACGACCTCACATTCGACCTCAACGTTCTGAAAGGCTTCCTGGGAAGGGCCAGGGGAATCAGAAGATGCGGTTCAGCAGCCCTGGACCTGGCCTACACAGCAGCGGGAAGGCTAGGTGGATTCTGGGAGGAAAAGCTGAACCCCTGGGACATGGCCGCGGGAGTCCTCCTGGTGAGGGAGGCCGGAGGTATTGTCACGGGTTTCCGGGAAAGCAGCTGGGAGATTGCTTCCAAAGGGGTGCAGTGCTCCGCTCCGGGCATCTGGGATGAGTTCCGGCACATAATAGAAAAGGGCGCGCCGAAGCAGCGCGCCCCTGAAGACTCAAACTCCTAGAACCCCAGGTTAGCTCCACCGAAATATGTAACGATGGCATCACCGGCATCGTCGCCGAAGGGCTTTGAAAGCCTTACTTCGCCGAAGACGGAGACTGGCATGCCCATGGGCTTGAAGGTAAGGCCTAGCACTCCTTCTGCAGACGGGAAGATGTGGTCGTAGGGGTCGATGGTGGTCTGCCCGGTGGTCTGCTGCTCGATCGCCGCGAGCATGGCGTCGGCATCGCTAACCACGAAGTGCACTCCCGCTCCTCCGCCGACATAGGGGCTCAGTGGTGAAGCGCCCATTGGGATATCGGCTCGAAGTATCCCGGCAAGGCCCAGGTTGTGGTAGGTTGCGGTGTAGTCCTCCAGGAGCTGGCCTGTGGTGGGATCGTCCCAGCCCCATTCGTTCTCAAGGTAGTCCAGCAGCCCGTCCATGTTCCCCTCGAAGTTGTACCCGTACTCGTCCTCTATGTAGTTGGTGAGGTAGTTCTCCATGGAAATATCGGACTCGGTGCTGGTGTAGGTTCCGCTGATCTCAAGACCGAGCATGGGCATGAGTGGGAAGGTCATCTGCCCTCCGAAGATCGCTCCGTCGGTATCTAGACCGGTGAACGGGTCCTCGGCGGTGGTATAGCCCACCCGGCCTCCGAACCTGGGTCCGGCCGCCGCGGCGAGGGCAATGCTGACAAGAATGAAAAGCGCTTTTTTCACTGTTCTCTCCTTTCGCTTTCGAAAGAGGATTATTCTACCGGGGAACTCACAGGTCAACAGCCTGTATTGACTTGCAGGGCTCAAGACATGATTATACTGCTGAGTAAATTCCGAGTTTCGGAAACAAGACCCCCGTACCCATTGTTCGAGAGGAGAAACACACGATATGAAGCATGCGTTTCTGATGGCCGCGCTCTTCGCGGCTGCGGCATTCGCGCTGCACGGCAACTACGACTGGCAGTCATTCGGCGGCCAGCCCGGAGCCGAGTGCGGTGTACAGCTGGTCGAGTCCGACGCCGGCCACATCACCGTGGACATCACCGTTCCCGGTTTCTGGCTGGGCAAAACTGCGGCAGGAGGGTCCACATGGGATACCGTGGTCCTTCCCGGATTCCATTCGCAGAACAGCGTGGGGCTTCCCGAGCTCCCCACCGTTCCCAGGATGTTCGCCCTTCCCTTCGGCACGCAGGCCACTGTCACCGTCGAGGATGTGAACTACACCACCTACACCGGCATCAACCTCGTTCCGGTGCAGACCCCCGAGATCGACATGCCCCACAACCCCTACCCCTTCAGGCAGGATGTTGAGGCTTACGAGACCAACTCCTTCTTCCCCGCCCAGTGGGCCGCAACCGTAAGTCCCGCCATCTGGGGCGGCATCAACACCGACAGGCTGAACGTTACGCCCTTCAGGTACAACCCTGCCACCGGCGAGCTTCAGGCCGCCAGGTCCATCAGGGTCAGGGTCGACTTCCAGGGTACGCCCACCGATCTTGCTTTCTCCTCCACCGAGTTCGTAAGGAACGCCGCCTCCAGGAACCTTATGAACTACGGCATGGTAGAGGCAGCCGCTTCCGCTCCAACCGATGCTGAAGCCGCTGAGTACGTCTTCGTTACCACCGATGCCAACCTCGACGCCATCATGCCCCTGGTTGAGTTCTACCAGGGTATTGGCTATGAAACCGCTGTAGCTACCCTTCCCAGTGGCTCCTCCACAAGCGTCATCAAGGCCGCCATCACCGACCACTTCGACACCTCTATAACCAGGTTTGCCCTGATAGCCGGCGACCACACCGCCCTTCCCAGCTACAACTACGGCTCGTTCGTTGGCGACTACTGGTACGCCTGCCTGGTTGGCACCGACCTCACCCCTGAGATCGCCGTTGGCCGTCTTACAGGCAACGCCGCCCAGATCGAGCTTCAGGTAAGCAAGATCATCGACGGCTACTACCAGTACTCCTTCGCCGATGGCAACACCACCGGCATCATTCCCAGCACCGCAGTACTTGCAGCCCACCAGGAACAGTACCCGGGCAAGTACACCCAGTGCTGCAATGAGACCGCCGCCTACGACTACGATGTAGACATGACCTTCTACAAGATCTATCCCCCCGAGGGCGGCACCAACGCCATGGTGGAGGAATGGTACAACAACGGTATCGGAGCTGTTGGATACAGAGGTCACGGCGACGTGACCAACTGGTCATGGAGCGCACCCAGCACATGGACAAAGACCAACATCCAGAACCTCACCAACACTTTCCTTCCCCCTGTGTTCAACATCGCATGCCTTTGCGGCGAGTACCAGAGCGGAAGCGAGTGCCTGGCCGAGAGCTTCGCCTGGGACGATAACGGCGTAAGCGGCAACCTCTCCGCCAACGACCCCTCCTACACCGTTCCCAACCACGACTACTACAAGGAGATATTCAAGAATCTCTACGACTACGGCGTATACAACATCGGCGAAGCGATAACCGAAGCTACCATCTGGGTTATAGCAGAGCACGAATCTCTTGGTGAAACCAACGCCAAGATGTACCTCTGGTTCGGCGACCCTGCAATGGAGATCTTCACCAACGACACCGCCAACCCCACCCTCCTGGAGATCGACTGCAACCCTGGCATGGTAAACCCCGGAAGCCAGACCATAACCATGACCGTTACAAGCAACGGCTCCCCTGTCAGCGGCGCTACAGTGGCCCTCTCCGACGGCATCGAAGGCATCTCCGACGCCTCCACCTTCTTCGAGACCGCAACCACCAACGGCAGCGGCCAGGCCAGCTTCAGCGTAACGGTGCCCGCAAGCGCCACCACGCTCTACACCGGCGCCAGGCTCCACAACTACGGCCCCGTTGCGGCTCAGATCGCCGTCTACCCCACCTCCATCGAGAACGCCGCCGCAGGCGTCGAGACCTTCACCCTGGGCATAGCCACCGCCGCCAACCCAATAGTGGGAACCGCAGCGGTCAACTTCTCAACTCCGGTAACCGGCAATGCCACGGTGCAGATCTTCGACCTCACCG
>ERZ795048.1905-NODE-1905-length-17764-cov-18.619516_pt1 | contig 17764 bp, 9 predicted proteins | sample MGYA00375132_ERZ795048 | MGnify/ENA primary metagenome ERZ795048 (study PRJEB30177, sample SAMN05720225) | activated sludge metagenome | isolation source: Anaerobic digester | place: Hong Kong | collected 2014-12-17 ...
AATTTCGGATATGCCGTGTCTGCGAATACCCCCGGTTATTATGAACTTCTGCTTTGTATTTTATACATTATCTTTATTGCATCATTGAATCTCTGGGTAAGTTTCATACTGGCTCTTAATGTTGCTTTAAGATCCAGAAATTTAAAACTGACAAGTTTTTCTAAAATAATGAAAGCCTTTGCAGGGAAAGTAAGGGAAAAACCTCTATCACTGTTCTTCCCTCCGAAAACTGAAGAGGATGAAAACAATCAGATAATTACATAGCTACGCTGAGTTATAATACTTTTTTTCTGAATGAACTTTACTGATTCATAAAACTCTTTTATTATTCCCCCCTGTGCAGAACCATCTGCGGAAAGGGTATGACAACCCCTTCCGATTCAAACACCTCCCTGATTTTAAACCTCAGGTTGCTTTTTGTGTTCTCAATCCTGAAAAGATTATTGCTCCAGAAAATAAGTTCAAACATAAGCGCGAATTCCCCGAAATCAGTAAACCTCACAAAGGGCATAAATCCCTGTGATTTTATAACCTCGTCACTGGACTCCGCGCAGTCCATAAGTATACGCTCCACCTTCCTCACATCTGATGAGTACGAAACTCCCACCTGTAATGAAAACCTTGTAGGCTCAAGGTTATGAGACCAGTTTATTACTGCATCCTGTATAAACATGTGATTTGGGATTATAACAATGTTATCCTCACGGGTACTTACCGCACAGGTCCGCAGCGCTATCTCTTTAATTTGTACCACCTTCCCCTTCACTTCAACAATATCGCCAACATGAATTGAACCTTCTGCAAGGAGAATAATACCTGAAACAAAATCCTGGAATACATTCTGAAGACCGAAACCAAGACCCACAAGAATAGCCGCAGAACTTGCTACTATAAATGTCACATCAACCCCTATTGTCTGCAGAGCAATAACCGCTGCAAGGGTCCACCCTCCGTATTTAACAAGCTGAATTATTGAAGAAAATCTGCCGTCAGATGCCCCGGCCTTCCTGTTGCGCTGTTCAAGAAGAGCTGTCACAAGGCGGATCAACAGCCATGAAATAATAATAACAAAAAACAGCTCAGCGATATTACCAATGGTCAATGACCCTTTACCTGTATCGATTATGCGGTATTTGAGTATGTTTTCTATAAACATATATTTGCCGTTTTAAAATGAATTATTGATTACTGATATATTCTTATATAAATTATCAGTAATAATTCCTAAAAGAATTATAGGAATAAAAAACTCTAAAAAAATAATTATGTATAAAATTATTATAATCATACAACTTAGTCATTCCGGTTTTGCATCTTCAGTTCGTGCAAATACCGGAATCTCATAGATTGGTTTTATGAGATACCGGCATTCCGCTGCGCTACAGCCGGTATGACAAAAAATTATACTAATAGCTATGCACTAATAACTATGTTTAGGACTAATACATTGATAAATTATAATATAATGCAATTATGAGCACCCGGAATTATTTTTTTAAAAACTTTATATATGGCCATGAAGTATATTAGAATAACAGGATAATAATCAGGATGAAATTCGGTACCTTTAAAGGTGTATTTGTCCCATCCACGGAAGCAATCCTTGGAACAGTTCTCTTCCTGCTTCTCCCCGCTCTTGTGGGAGATCTAGGGCTGATACCCATGCTCGGGATTATAATGCTGGCGCACTCGGTAACTTTAGCAACCTCTTTCTCATTGTCAGATTGTGCGACTAACCTGACCAATATCGAAGGTGGCGGGATGTATGCGCTTTCAAAAAAGTCTCTCGGAAAAGCCCTTGGCGGTTCTATCGGTATCCAGCTTTACCTGGCACAGGCTGCTTCAATAGGTTTTTACTGTATAGGTTTTGCTGAGCCGCTGCAGCCTGTCATATCCGGTTTATTTCAATCCAGCCCCCTTATTCCAGACTTTCTCAATGATAATATTCTTACACAGAAGCAGGTTATTGCCAGCATAATCTTTCTTCTGTTTTTTATTTTCGCCTTTATAGGTGCTGACTTCACATTGAAGATTCAGATGTTTATACTTATAGTTTTGTTTGTCAGTATAGCAACTATTTTCCTCTCACCTCTTCTCAATATCGATTTTAACGGAAATGGTTTGTTTGTCACTTCCTTCAGCAATATTAATCTTACAGGAACCAGAACAGTAACAGTTGCAATATTCTTTATAGCATTCACACAGTTTTTCCCTGCTGTCACGGGTTTAGACGCCGGTATAGGTATGAGCGGCGATTTAAAAGATCCTAAGCACAGCATCGTAACCGGAACATTCTGGGCTATCGGTGTCACATTTTGTGTTTATATCGCAAGCACAGTTCTTTTTTCCCTTATGAAGCAAGAAATCCTTGTTACTGGCTACGCAGGTCAGAGCCCGCAGGGGAATATATTAACCGACATTCTTGGATTCCAGAAACCATTTCCTGACAATATAGCGGGACTATTAGTCTTAACAGGAATACTTGTTGCAACAAGCTCGTCCGCTTTAAGCTGTTTTATGACAGCCCCCCGTACTCTTCAGGCTTTATCAAAGGACGACATTCTTCCGCACTTTTTATTTTTCCTGGGTAAAGATATCAGAAAAAATGGAGAAGAACCGCGTTACGCAACACTTTTTACCTGTTTTATCGGTATGAGTATAATATGGATGGGTAGTATTAATATTGCCGCCACTATTGTCGGGATCTGCTTTCTTGTTGTCTATGGCTGGGTCAATGGATCAGCGTTTCTTGAACGGATCAGCGGCAATCCCTCCTTCAGGCCTGCATCCGGTGGACATCTGCTCATTCCATTATACGGCTTCTTATCATCTATAATCTCCATACTTTTATTCAGCCCGGTTACCGGTCTTCTGATTATAATAGTTCAATATAACATATTCAGGCTTTTACTGAAATATAAAACCGCAGGCAAACTTGAAGGTGTATGGTGGGGAGTGCTTTTTTCAATAATTACATCGGCACTTAAAGCCCTGAATAGAATTATAATGGATACAAAAAACTGGCGCCCTATAATGACAGCGATTTCATTCACCGGTACCGAGAACAACCATGCTAAAATCGCATACATAGCGTCAATGATTGCTTCTCATAAGGGGATTGTGGTTCTGAATATTTTAAAAGCTGACAAAAATAACAATTCCAGTCCCCTGATTGAAAACTTACCTGTGCCCGCCGGCATCATCAGTACTAATGAAACTACGCAATCAATCCTTAGCATAATACAACAGCCCTTTGCCGGCGGTTTACAATCCAATACGGTTCTGCTTGAATTTTCAACAAAAGTTGACAATGTAAAAGTAATAAAAAAAATTCTCGAACTTGATAAAAATATACTCCTTCTCAAAAATGGTGCAAGACTCAACAAAATGGAACAGATCGATATATGGTGGAGAGGTGAAAAAAACGGCAACCTCATGGTTCTGCTCGCATATATAATGATCAGCACGCATAAAGAAAAATCTCATGAGAACTGCCGGATCAGGATTATCAGAAAACTTAATGAAAATGAATCAATGGATACCGCAGCTGAAGAACTCACCGACCTCCTGGATAAATCCCGGGTTATTGGCGAACCTGTAATACTGCCATTCTCGAAAGAACCATTCGAAGAAAATCTTTTTAATGTGTCACTTAATGCGGATTTAATTATGATGGGAATGCCCGGTAATTATATCGAAAAAGAAAACAGCCGCTTTTTTATTCTCAAGGAGTTTTTCTTTGATAAAGAGATAACAAAATACAGTGATATGCCGGCCATACTATTTGTTAAAAGCGTTCATGTAATTAATCTTCAGGAGGAATAATCATGAGGAGTTCGCAAACAAAATAAAATTGTAATTGCTTTTTTAAACCGGTAGAGTAGAGGCTTTTTTACCAAATCAATTTGTATAACATACTGTATTAATTATATCAGTAATCTATAATAAAGATAAACAGGGGGCCGGTTGTGAAATTAAAAGAGAAAACATTGAAAATACCGAAAGGTGAAAAAGTTTTTAAAAAAATATCAAACATAACAATTACTGTAATCGCGGTGGTGATAACAATAATAGCAATGGCAAACCTTCAGCCTGTGACAATCAAACTGTTATTCTTCACTCTTGATATCCCTCTTATTATTCTTATTTTGATACTATTAATAACAGGATTTCTGGCAGGATATATTTTAAAAGGCGTAATTGATTACCGCAAAGATAGATAGTTTATTATATTATATTTTATCAGAAACTATTCGAGGTTAAGATAATGCCCAAAAAAACTGTTTCAATAATTATCCTGACTTTTATTCTGATTCTATCCCCATTATATTCCGCTGATGAACCTGCGGCAGAAGCAGATTATCCATCTGTAGTATTTAAAGAGAAAAAGCTGTTTAAGATATATTCAGACCTCGGGCCATTCACTAAAACTGAAAGAGCTGCTGCTATATCAGCCCGTATTTCAGATATCGAAAAATCAGGGAGCTTCAACCCAGGTGACATGACCATTGTCAAAGGTGAATTTACTACTGATATAATTTATAAAGAGAAAACCATCCTTTCGATAACAAAAGAGGATGCGGATACCGCAGGTAAAACAGATGAAGAGCTTGCGGCAGAATACCTTGCTGTACTTAAAGATACCTTTAAAGATATTACAGGCATAGCTGTTATAAAAAAACCCTCAGATATATATACATTTATAGTTAATAACAGGGCCAACATCATTAAAGGGGGCATTGCCTTTCTTCTGTTTATACTTCAGATAATACTGGTATATCTCGCCGGAAAAGGTTTTAAAAAACTGTATGCAAAAACTGAATCCGCGAAGGGGACTTTTTTTAAAACAATACATATCAAAGACCACGAACTGATCACTGATGAAACAATTGTATCAACAGTTGTGCTCTTACTCCGGGGATTGCGCCTATTTATTTCTCTCATTGTTGTATACCTTTTTATAGACGCAATGTTTCTTCTTTTCCCCACATCAAAGGCTGAAGGGATTAAAGATATTTTGTGGGGTTTGGTGCTCACAGTTGTTACCACCGCTTTCGGATACGGGCTCTTTAAAACAGTTAAGCTCCTTACATTAATACTTTCAAAAAATATTAATGAATGGAAAGGAACATTCATAACACCCCTTGTGCTGAAAAATATAACACTTCTCTCTGAAGATCAGATTGTGATGCTGCTTCAGAGGCTGGTATCATTTTTTAATTTTGCCCTTAATATTTTTCTGCTCTACATCTTTATACCTATAGTATTCAGCTATTTCAGTTTTACAAGGACATGGGCAGATACACTTTTCGGATGGGTACTCTCCCCCCTTAAATCTGTCGTTTTCACTTTTGTCTCATACATCCCAAGTCTCATATTTATAGCTGTAATTATATTAATAAACAGGTATGTCATCAGGCTCTCCCGGCTCTTTTTTGACGAAGTGGAAAAAGGAAACATTGAACTCCCCGGGTTTTATCCTGAATGGGCAGACCCCACTCACAAAATAGTCCGTTTCATGATTATTATATTCACCCTGATTGTTGTATACCCATATCTTCCCGGGTCGGATTCCGAGGCATTCAAGGGGATATCAATATTTCTCGGCGTCCTTTTCTCTCTCGGCTCAACTTCAGTAATAGCCAATATGGTTGCGGGAATTATCCTCACATATATGTATGCCTTCAAAACAGGGGACAGGGTAAAAATCGGCGACACATCAGGAGAGGTGATTGAAAAAACTTTACTTGTAACAAGGATTAAGACTGTAAAGAATATAGTTGTTACAATACCGAACTCATCAGTTCTTTCAGGACATATTATAAATTACAGTCTCCTTGCCTCTGAAACAGGGCTTATTCTTCATACGTCTGTTACTATAGGATATGATGTTCCCTGGAGGGATGTGCATAATGCGCTACTTGAATCAGCCTCAAGATGCGGAGAAAATATTAAGAAGGAACCTGCTCCATTCGTACTTCAGACTGCGCTCAATGATTATTATGTTGCTTATGAGCTTAATGTTTATACTGACAGGGCAGACAGGATGGCTGCAATCTACTCGGAAATTCACGGGAATATTCAGGATGTATTTAATGAAAAAGGGATCGAGATACTTTCACCTGCATATTCAGCGCTGAGGGACGGGAACCATACAACCATACCTGAGAGTTACATCCCTGAGAATTATACAGTGCCGGGATTTATTGTGAACCAGTTAACGAAAAGAGGTAAAACGGGTAAGTGACTAAAAAGGGTAAAGAATTGAATACTTTTTTCTGCCATTATGACCTCAGACCTCACTCCCGCTCTCTCCTCACGGAGAGAGCGGAAATCAGAATTCTTTACTTATGGTTATGATCAAAACAACAAGGTAATATCATTTCAGATTCTATATTTCGTCCGGTTTAATAGCTCCGTCACCGGCACCTGTGCCTTCCCCTGTTTCAACCCCGACAGGCTGAGCATCACTCTTCTTTTTACCCCAGTTATAGAGGCCGATAAACAAACCGGCAGTTCCTATAAGCACTGAAATCAAGGGGATTAAAGACATATCAATCTTTGCAAGAGTTTCAATATACGGAAGAGATTCTATACCATCCCTGTTCCAGAGCTGGATAATTTCATGAAACTGCCACATCTTTATAGTGATATGAATAACTATAGCCCATACAGTCAAACCGAGAAATACAAAACTGATTACATATGGGGCCTTAATTCTACCCGGATCGTCACTTGAAAAAAACCACGGTTTTATATACTTATAATTAAAACCATTCAAAAATCTTCCAATTGCTCTGAACATCACCGAACCTCCATCTTTACATACATAGTATAAACTGAAAAAAGTCAGGCAGGAAACTTAATCGTATATTCTTCGAAACCGTGAGTTTCAAAGGTTATGCTTCGTTTTGTCATTTCCTGTTCAAGCCTATCCCAGTCAAAATCCGGCCCCGGGCACCCCTTCTTCATATTGCTGTATGTATTATAATTATAGTCATGACTGACAATTCTGCTGAAATCAGGACAGAAGTGATGCATATACTCAAAGAGAAGCCAGGAAAGAGCATCATACTGTGCATCAGTAAAGGGCCCTGTCTTATGAATATTTTCTATACCCACAGTAAATCTGTCGTGTTTCCCTGAACATGAGTGGTACCACCATCTGGATATAGGCCCGGCTTTCCAGATCTTACCATCCCTGTCTATGGCAAAATGGAACAGGGAGATCCCCTTCATATACTGCTCCTTTCTCTCACCGGTAAGCATCCACTTCTTCAGGGTTTCAATATTCCCTGTGCCTGCAGTATGGTGAATAACAACCTCGTTAATCTGATCCAGTGTTCTTTTCCAGCCGTTGTGCCATTTCTGAGTGACTGAATAATCCTGGAGGATTCTGCTCTCGTCAAAATCACTCTTTGCTGCATTTGAAACAGTATCAGACGCCGAACTGTTCGAAGAGCCTGCCCCGCCACCAGGTGCTGGACTGTTACCCTGTGAAATTATATCTGCAGAGCCCCTTGCTGTAAAAAATCCGGTTATTATACCGATAATTCTGCTAAACAGATTCAATGTATTGCCTCCTGAAAATTATATTTCAATTCGAATGCTATAACACAGAGACCGATTCTCCGGAAGAGATAATGATTATTCTCTCCCGAATTGTATCTCCACATCATCAACCTGTATCTGCAGCCCTGAAGCAATCTTTAATACAGCAAGTTTCAGCTGATCAGTACAGAGTTTTAATACGCGGGTATTTTTAATCAGTTCATTACCGGCAGCCTGTGACCTGTTTTTAAAATCCTGCATTTCATCATTTATCAGTTTATGTTCATTAATCCATATACTCCCATCTATAACAATCCCCGGCTTATAAGTACTGATGTCTATTAAAGGTGTATTTAATGAAATAACCGGTGATGATACCTTCAGCATATTGCCATCTTTCTCAATTATAAACTCAGGGCTCTGCAGATCTATCAGATACTGAAAAGTAGTCATCCACCTGAACAGAACCTTTGCCTTAGCCGGCCCCTTTTCAAATTTTTTTATATACTCCTGGTAAACCTTCTCCTCTGCGAGGATAAGTTTGCCTGTGCCTTTAAGTTCATTGCTCAGTATTTCCATCTTATCCGGAGGTGTAGCTGTTACTTCTTTATACTTAAACCATAGCACAGCACTAACCCCGCCGAGTATAACCGCAACTGTCACTAATACAGTGATAATTATTCTGTTCATATAATACTCCTGATTTATGTTTTTTGTTAAATTATATCCTGCTTTAACAGTTATAGTATTTTACGATTGAATTAGAACATCAAATTGTCATTTCGAAGAAGCGTCAGCGACTGAGAAATCTATCTTTTATCAATAATTTTTAGATTTCTCACATACGTTCGAAATGACATTGCCCTAATCATTTCGTAAACCGCTGTAATCAATAGCAGTCATTTACTACCTTCTCAATCTCTGAACCCTCCCTTTTTCAGTATAATAGCTGCCTCAGTATCACTGCATCTGAAAATGCCAAGCAGTATGGGAAGTATCTCCCCTTTTGTTTTACCCAGTCCCCTGAGAATCACTGTACACCTCAAAGCTGACAGTTTATATACAACTTTCAGTGCTTCAGCAATATCAACAGAAGCAAATCCATTTTCATCAAGGAGAGCAGCAGTTCTTTTCACCTTGAGTCTGAACTTATCCCTTAAAGCTGCAGAAACGGAAACTGAACCAATGCCGGTACTTTTGAAAAACGCTGTTATCTCTTTTTCATCAAGGCTGAACCTGTCTTTAAAAATTCCGCAGATATCTGTAGGATCAATATTCAGGTCTCTGAGTATAACAATTATCTGTTCAAAAGAAGTTTCATATAATTTGTTCAGGGATGAGGCGATCTCCGCTGCAGGGAAACCGTAACTCATTGCAGCAGCAGCAAAAGCTCCAGGTTCAGGATTATAAACAAATTTTATCATGACACCTGCTTCTTCAAAAGAATAACCGGATTCAAACATTACAGCAGCAATTTTCTCAGCAGATAAACTGTATATATCCTGAAGCAGCAGAGCATTCTCTTCAGCTGTAATTCCGCAGCTTTTCATCACTTTCACCATACCGGCAGCCTCCAGGTTAAAGAGGTTAGTAATGCTTACAGCAACTGTTTTTACTTCATGCCCAAGATTAAGAAGAATTAGCGATAAAGACTCACTGCTGAGATGAAATGAGTCTTTTAGTATATCAGCAAGTTTATCTGCTTCAACACCTTGAATATTAAAGCAGAATGCTGTTTCATCAACAGAGATTTTGTAAACCTGCTTAACAGTAACAGCAATATCAGAAGGTTTTACTACCGATTCATATAAATACCGGGTGCACTCAACTGCCGTGAGCATATAGACATCCTGAAGTGCATTCACAATCTGCAGCAGGGATATTCCATTTTTACTGAATAGAGTTATTATTTCCCCGGGTGTTAAACCGTAAAGGTTTTTAACATTCCTGGCAATATCATTAGTACTGATATAGTTCTCTTTAAAACAGTTAACCATTATTTCTGCTGATGAATTATAAGTGAACTTCAATACAGAAGCGATAACAGCAAGAGAGGAATCTGAAAAATCGATATCAATTTTTCTCATTATTTTCATATTTCCCACGGCAGGCAGATCATAGACAGAATAAAGGGTTTCCATAATAACATCTGTACCGTAACCGGCTTTTTTAAGGTATCTGGAGATCTTTTCACATCCGGTTTTAAAAACATCAGACATAGCCTGTGCCATAATATCAGGCTCTGCACCCGCATTAAACAGCAGCCTGAAACAGTTGTGTTCCCTGTAATGATAAAGATCTTTTAAAGATAGTATAATCTCACCGGCATCAGCACCTGAGTGATACAGCTGTCTTACTATACTGTTCCTGTTCCTGAATAATCTTAAATACCCGTAAATCCGCAGAATACTTTTAACAGGAACTCCACATTTAAAAAGATTTTCAGCAACTGAACCTGAACTGTTTTTATAATATGAATAAAGAACAGAAGCTATTTCAGACAACTGAGCATTAATGGCAAGGAGACTCTTTATAAATACCGTCTCCTGACATTTCAATTTAACAGTAAGGGTATAAATAATTTTTGATAACGGAAGCCCTTTCTCAGCCAGGAGTAAAACAACACTTTCAACAGGCAGATTATAACTATTAATTATAATCTCTGCTGTTATCCATGATGGTATCCTGAAACCGGAAAGTATATTGTAAATTTCATCATAACTGCAGTTATAAACAGTTTTTAAGGCGTGAACCATAATATCCGCAGAGATTGACAAAGAGTGAAGAGCAGATGCACTCTTTGTCAGAGGGAAAAAATATACAGTATAGAGTATTTCAGCTATTCCGGCGGGATCAGTACCTGCTTTGTACAGTTCCTCTGCCATCTGCTCCCCTGTAAAATTGAATACAATTTTCATGAGAAGAGAAAGTTCCTGGGCAGGAACACCCATATTTTTAAGAACATTCAGGATTTCCTCTTCAGGGAATGCGAGGTATACTCCAAGCAGCCTGGCTATCTCTGTATAGCCGAAACCTGCCCCCTTCAGAGCAGCAGCAATATCTTCCGGCGGCAGTTTTAATGTATCCCTCAGTAAGATACAAATCTCAGTTATTATTACCCCTTCACCTTCCAGAGTCTCAACAATCCTGTATGGAGGGACTTTTACAGACTCGTGCAGTACAATGGCAAGTTCCCGGGCAGATGCACCATTATCTTTTAAAACTGATATAATTACAGTTAAAGGATAGTCAAGTGTTGTAAAGAGTGCCCCGCATATAGCTGATACGAGTTTACCCCTTCCTAACATGCGTGAAGTAATATCACTGCAGTTATACAGATATAGTACCTGAAGCACAGAAGCAATTTCATTCACTGAACCCTTTATATAATCGATCATGTCAAGTAGTTCATCTTCTGACCAGTTCAGAGAACGGGAAAAAATAAGCGCAATCTCCGGAACTGAAAAACCTGCAGATTTAAGAACCGATGCAAGCTCATTCATTGAGAGCCCGGGCAAAGCACTGAGACAACCGGTTATTTCACCGGATGACATACCGCTATGTTTCAGCATAAGGGCAATATCCACCCTCCCGGGATTAATCACGCGATCTATTATCTCTACTGCAGTACCGGCCGGCACAGAACCGCTTATCAATACAGTGTATATATAATCAAGGGGGAGAGACAATTCATTATATAGAATTACCGCACAGAGTTCATCGCTTACCGCAAGCCATCTGTATAAACCTGCAACTTCATCAGCAGTACACTCAATAGTATTAATAAGAATATCAAATATCTCTTTTACCGGAAGGCTGCGCTCCTTTAAAAAAACAGAGACCTCTTCACAGGTATAATTCAAATCATTATGAAAAATTAAGGCAATACTGCTGTAAGGGTACCTGTGCTGTAAAAGAATATCACATATAATGCTGTCAGATAACCCCCATACTGACCTCATGGAGAGAACTGTTTCACCTGCCTGGATGCCCTCTCCGGTCAGGAGAGGGAAAGCCTCCACCGGGGTTAAAAGAAAATGCGATGCGAGTATACTGCATATGTCAGCAGCAGAAAATCCGGCTTCAAGCATTTTTCGCACTGTTTCAATGTCGCTGTAATTAAAAGTATCTTTCAGTATACCGGATATCTCCGCTGCCGTAAGTCCCAACACTTCTTTCATAACAGCAGCAGGGGAATTTACTGAACAATCTCCCCTCTTTATCATCTCAGCGAGTATTCCGGGAGAAGCATTACTGTTTTTTAACAGATTCCCCTGCAGCCAGATTAAAGTCTGCCCCGAAACGATCTCTCCAAGCCCTGCAGAATCAGGTGGAATAAAAGTAATATTAAATGATAACCTGAAAGATCTGATATAACAGGAGTTGATACTGAAAAGAAACTCAACTGAGCCCTCCTTAACAGTTAATTCGGCAGATGTATGAATTGCATACCTCATACTTAATCTATCGAAGACCAGATCCCCATTAATGCTGCTGAATACCACATTATTGACTGTATTAATAATCTCAATATCCGGGATTAGAAAGGCAGCTCTTGCAATAATATCATCACCGGGATTAATAACCAGTTTAACAGGTTGAAATCCGAAAGATACGGCTGTTCCTCTGAAAATCTCTGCAGCTTCACTTACAGGAAGAACCTCCAGTATCCCCTCATTCACCATTGAAGCCAGGTTGCTCTCATCTACAACAGGGATCACAGCAACTTTAATATCCTGGTCTGAATCCGAATATACTGTTTTAATCTGATCAGGAGTATATACCGGGAACGGACTGTCATTTATTATCCGGTAAAGATGTTTATCCTCCGCATATAAAAACCTGCCGTTTACGGATGTTGCGCTAATAAAAAGAATATAATTGCTGTTCATTATCCTCTCCGCTTTTTATCCCTGATAATTTCCTATTGTTGCATCTTATTTACGCATCACGCTGGTGCGCCGTAAAGAACACTCTCTGTAACACCCCGGGCTTTTTCATTTTTAAGGTACAGCTCCATGATTTTTGACTGAAAAAAAAGGGGGAACCCGTCACAGTATGATGAATAGATTGTGCCGTTACTGTCCTCTGCGCGTGAGGCGCACCCACCTCCGCAGAAAAGAGTGTAACTGCAACGGCCGCATTTATCATTGGATGTGGCGATTCTCCCTCTCCACCTGTCATGCACCTCATCATTAAAAACGGTGCCTTTGTCACTGCTGACATTACCAAGAACGCTCTCTTTTCTACCTACCTTTTCAAAGCATGGGTATATATCGCCGTAGAGATCAAATATAAACAGAGTTCCCATTGAATTACATATTGACGACTTGAAATGAGACGTTAAAGGGAGGCCGTTTATTAAAGATTCCTCCATGGAATCGAAATACTCCTCCTGTGACACTATAGCCCTGATATTATTATCCGCTCCCGGAACCGTGGAGTAATTCTTAAGCTCATTAAAAAGTGTACCATAATTCAGGCACCTGTCATGTCCGGGGTCTCCTTTTAACCGGAACACAGGGGCCAGTGAAACCCGGAAATTATCATAACAGCCCCATCCCCTTGCTGCCATCTCGCAGCTCAACTCTTCTATACGGATAATTGTATCCCTGTCTGTATTAACCCTGACATTTACATCCACACCCTTATCAAGGGCCATGCTGATATTATCCGCAATTTTATGGAAGGTCCCTGCACTGCTGTTTTTCAGAGTTCTCCTCTTATTATGAACCTCGGGAACACTGTCAATTGTCACCTGGACCTCCGAGAGCATCTCCGGAGAAAGTATATCCCTGAAATACTCCAGTTCATACCCGTTGGTAATGGCTGAAAAAGTATAGCGGTTCATCGGGAGAAGTTGCTGAAGAATCGAGGTTACAGCGCCGGAAGTTACACGCTGCAGTGGTTCTCCACCATAAAAAGTGACCTGTACCGGATCATCACAGTCGCTGCCAGGGGCCTGGTTCTGATTTTCAATCTCCATCATAGCGCTGCAGATCATCCTGCACATATCATTAGACATTACACTGTTTACATAAGAATCCCCCCTGCTTATTCTCATATCTTTTTCATAACAGTAGTAACAGTTAAAATTACAGCTGTAGGTAGGAACAATCATAAATTCAGGTTTACCCTTCCTGTTCCTTCCATGGAGATTGGAATTAATCCGTGAAATAAACTCCATTTCATCTTTAAGAGTCATATCAGTAATAAACCCGTCACGCTTCAGTTCAGAATATAAAATATCTGACGGCACGGATGTGATGAGTGCTCCACCAATGGCTGGATTATCAAGTGAGCGTATATAGTTCACTATACCTGATGGAACTTTTCTAACTGCGCCTGTATAACCATGCACAAGAAGAGTCTCTGCATCTGAGAGTTTAACATATATGTTATAACTGCTTCCCCTGATCTTATTCATCAAATTCAACCATACCAGTTTTCAGTATTTCGGGCACTTCCAGCATTTAGGGCACTTGGCACATAAATCACATTTAGGGCACTTCATGCAGAAACTGTTAACAGGGCATCCTACAATATCAACAACACCCTGAATAACATCACCTGCAAAACCGACCTGTTCCAGGATATTACCAATATTGGGGATATTAACACCTTTAAAGAAATCAGCAATAGCTGCAGCAGAAGCCCCTATACCTTTGAGCAGATCAGCAACCCTTACAGCAGGGAGAGCCAGGGCGTTAAAGAGGGCCCCGGCAATATCGCTCACTGGGAAACTCAGGTTTTTCAGTATTGAAGTTATCCTGTCAGCACCAAAACTGAAAACATCTGAAAGCGCTTTCGCTATATCCCCTGCGCCAACACCAATCCCCTTCAAAATTGCAGCTGCGGCATCGCCGGAAAGGCCGTACACATCTTTCAGTGAACCGGCTATATCTGAGGCGCTGAACCCGATATTTTTAAGAATAGCTGACATTGCTTCAGCAGTTGTACTTAAAACTCCGCTCACGGCCGAGGCGATCTCAGCCGCTGTCTTCCCCACTGATTTAAGTGCTGCCGCAATTTCAGCAGCGCCGCTCCCCAGCAGATTGCTGAGAACACCTGCAATTTCCGATGCTGTTGCACCTATACTGTCAAGAGCGCCGGCAAGAAGATCCGCACCGCACCCCAGGGCATTAACAAGAGCCTCTGATATTTCCGCGACACTCCCCCCTATAGACTGAAGGGCCTTTGCAATCTCCCTTGCCGCGAACCCGAGACCGGAGGCAAGTATACCGGTAATCTCTTCAAGAGTCTTACCCATACCCCTGAGGAATTCAGCAACCTCATCAATAGTTTTATTAAAAACTTTACCAAGGGCAACAGCTATATCCCTTACCTCTGCACCGGCCTTAAGCATATTCTCAACCATCTGCTCTGATGAATAATTCAGGGCATCTTTAAGTGCCTGTGCAGCTTCAACAGGAGTAAAGGCAGCAGCCATAAGTACTTCAGAAATCGCGTGCCCTGCCATACCAAGAGCCGTATAGAGCGCCCGGGCAACCTCAGCTGCTGTTGCACCCATCTTTTTAAGAGCTTCACCAATCTGCTCCGCAGAATACTCAAGGATCTCCTTCATAGCCTGCGCAGCGAAGTCAATGGACTTACCGAAACCGTTAACAAGCATACCTGCAACATCCTCAACAAAGGCAAGGCCATCCTTGATCAACCTTAGTATATGCTCCCACCCGTCAGGTATTGAGAGGAGCGAATCTATAATCTTTTTTATCACCTCATCAATAATCAGATCTTTAAGCTTATCGAATGTATCAGGTATATCAGAGAGAGCGAAGGTAAAAGTGAAGCTTTTAATAAAGGTGAATGAAACATTTACAGAAGCATCGAATGATGTACCTGTAATGGTAATATTTACTCCCGCACTGAGGCCGCACTTTACATGGAGCGATCCAACAGTATAACTACCCGCAGGTGTATGTATGGTAAAAGACGGAAGTTTTTTATCCAGGGCAATTTCCGGCACCGCCCCGGAACCAATAATAATAAGACCCCCGCCGGAAATTTTTGAGTAAAAGTTCAGGCTGAAACCGAGCCACATGCTCTTTATGGCAATACTGTTATTATGCACTTCTGCGAAACTATCAAGGAGGTCAATACCTGCCATCTTAACCTGTGCAGCACCTGACAGGAGGAAGCCGCCCCTTCTGTCCAGGGCTCCGCGCAGCTCTGCACTTGCCCTGAATCCTCCCCAGTCTATAAGGGTGGAACTCCCTGCCATCATGAAGCCGTTGCTGTCAAGGCGCGTTGCCAGTGTCCCGATATTCTGCCCCAGCAGAACCAGCTTACTCCTGAGATCAAAGATAAAAGGGTTGTGCCTGTTATCAAGATTCAGAACAGTTACGCCTGTGATTTCACATGCAATAAAATTCTCACCAATATCCCCATGGAGCCCCACGTGCAGAGCTCCCCCCCTGAAATCCCTGAGTGAAACACCCAGCATCACTTCAAAATCAACAAGGGGAGCAATATCCCATCTTCCGTAAACCAGGGTAAGAAGGCCCCTGTCAACATCAGTAAATAGCCTTTCAAGTATATTCGAAGGGTACCCGGAAACAGTATCCTCTTTAAATTCTTCAACTGTTGTAAACCCTGTTTTAAGTGCGGCATGTAGCGGCCCCAGGTCTATTCCTGCATTGAGATAACGGATATCTTCCGGTATCATCGTTATAAACCGTGTCATGGAAGGGTTCTTCATTGTGTTAAGAATGTGACAGAGGATCTCTGCAGCACTCATTGTGAACACGTTATCCTTTGTCCCGAGAAGCGGGCTCCCAACATATTTCGGAAACTCCGCGTATGTGGGTCCCAGTGTAAACTTAAGGTCAGCGCTCCCTAAATCCTGCGGCTCAAGGTAATAGTCACCGTGGGTTATAAATTTCATTATCTGAACAAGGAAGGCTCCTATCTTACCGAAATCAGCAACATTCAGCCCTGGCCTGGGGAGTTTTATACCGCTCTCTATTGCAAACCCCTCAACCCCGCAGTACCTGAAGGATATATCGTCATAGAATACCGGGACAGGTATAATTGTGGATAAAAGTATCCACACATCTTTTGCGTTTAAATGAAAATTGACCCTGCGCAGGTCCGTAATAAAGTCCAGCTCATCGGCATTGAACCATGACAGGGCGACAAGTATGGGGAGTAGAAACTGGTCTGTCTCAACATCTATATTGAGCATCGGGTTGCCGAGTATAGAAGAGAAACCTATGTTATATATCTTCACCCCCATTAAAAACGGCAGGGAGGGCACAAGTATCTTAACAGGGGTGTCCTCACCTGTAACTGAATCGGGGAGTGAGAGCCTTACACTCAGATCGCCCGTAGATGAAATTACTACATCATACTGTATTCCGTCAGGGGCTGATATATCAAGGTAATCCATGAAATCATAGGGGAGATTATCGGGATTACCTCCGGCCTGGCGTATAAGATCACCCAGAGTATTTTCAGGAGTAACAGGTACACTGCGGGGCAATATCGGCGTAAGAACAGAAAGTCCTGTTTTGCTGCATAGAAATTTTACCGGGATATTTAACCCCTTACCGCGTACAGTACTGCCATCTTTAAGGGTAAACAGGTCACTGCTGCGGGTAAATTTAACCTCCCCGTTTATTACAAAATTATTACCTTCAGCAAAAAACTTTGGGAGTTCCATCATAATTGAACCGAACTCGTCAAAGTCTATAAGTATCCATCCTGAATAGGGTGCGTCAAGGTAATGCATAAAGCCCAGGTTAAATGGCCATTCAAGGAGCTGTATGCCATACCGGGGATTACCGCTGTTCTCTTCGTATATTATCTTTACAGGAATTGTTTCATTTAACAGGCCGAATGTGGCAATAGAAGCAAAACCTTTAATATCCATGACAACATAGAATTCGATGAGGGACATCTCATCAGTGAGCCTTAAACATATCTCCCTTATATCAATACCGGAACTTCCAATACCTGAAGGGAGGGAAAGACCGGGAATCACAGATTCAAGAATATCAAGGTGTATCGGTATAACACCGTTATCAGCAACAGAGAGTGTTAGCTCCCATGTTTCAGCAAGCCTCTTAAGCGATACAGGAATAACCGTATCCCCCTTTACTATAGAGCAGCATAGAGCAAAGGAATCAAGGGCTAGTGATCCTGCCTGTTTGCTCATGAGGAGCTCAACACTGTCTGCAGAAACCCTAATACC
>ERZ795048.1908-NODE-1908-length-17726-cov-9.955181_pt1 | contig 17726 bp, 15 predicted proteins | sample MGYA00375132_ERZ795048 | MGnify/ENA primary metagenome ERZ795048 (study PRJEB30177, sample SAMN05720225) | activated sludge metagenome | isolation source: Anaerobic digester | place: Hong Kong | collected 2014-12-17 ...
ATCAACGATGGCTGGTGCACGCGAAGGCAGTCTCGAGGCCCCGACTCGACACGCGTTGGATTGGAAAAATCCCGAGTTCTATGACGAAGGCAAGCTGTTCCACGAGATGGAGCGCGTCTTCGATATCTGCCACGGCTGCAGACGCTGCATAAGCCTGTGCCATAGCTTCCCGGTCCTGTTCGACCTGGTCGACGAGTCATCGACGATGGAAGTCGACGGGGTGGCGAAGCAGGACTACTGGAAAGTGGTCGATCAGTGCTATCTGTGCGACCTGTGCTTCCTCACGAAATGTCCCTATGTCCCGCCGCATGAATGGGACCTGGATTTCCCTCACCTGATGCTGCAGGCCAAGGCGGTCAAGTTCAAACAACAGGGCGCCTCGCTGCGCGACAAGACCCTGACCAGTACGGATACAGTCGGTGCAATTGCCGGCATCCCGGTGGTCAGTGGCAGCGTCAATGCGATGAACAGGAACGCGACCTTCCGCGGCATCCTGCAGGACAGCTTCGGTGTGCACAAAGACGCCAAGCTACCCGAATTTCACAGCAAGCCGCTGCGTGACCGGGTGTCGCGCGACTCGGGCGAAGGTGCCGAGGCCGCTGGCGCGACCACCGGCAAGGTGGCCCTGTTCGCCACCTGCTACGGCAACCGCAACGACCCGAAGAGCGGCGAAGACCTGGTGGCGGTGTTTCGTCACAACGGGATCGCTGTGACCACCGCGGACAAGGAAAAGTGCTGCGGCATGCCGAAGCTCGAACTGGGCGACTTCGAGTCCGTCGAGCGTTCCAAGCAGGTCAATATTCCGATGTTGGCGAAGCTCGTCGACGAAGGCTGGGACATCGTCGCGCCCGTGCCTTCCTGCGTGCTGATGTTCAAGCAGGAGTTGCCGTTGATGTACCCGGACGATCCGGACGTCATCAAGGTGCGTGATGCGATGTACGACCCGTTCGAGTACCTGATGCTGCGTCACAAGTACGGCAAGCTGAACACCGAGTTCAAGAACCCGTTGGGCAAGGTCTCCTATCACGCGGCCTGCCATCAGCGCGTGCAGCGAATCGGGCCCAAGACCCGTGAGGCACTGTCACTCGTGCCAGGCACCGAGATCGACGTGATTGAGCGTTGCTCGGGCCATGACGGCACCTATGCGGTGAAGAAGGAATCACACGAGCTGTCGATGAAGATTGCCAGGCCGGTGGTCAACAAGGTCAAGCAAAACGCGCCCGCCCACTACAGCAGTGATTGCGCGATGGCCGGGCACCAGATCGCCAATGGCCTGGATGACGGCAGTGAGCCGGAGCATCCGATCTCGCTGTTACGCATCGCCTACGGCATCTGAACCGAACCGGAGATAGAGGTGGAAACGATGAACAAACTGACCAGAGGCGATCTGCTCAGCCTGGAAAAGTACGCCGAGGTGCGGCCTGAGTTCCGTGCCCGTGTGATGGCGCACAAGCGCAACCGGCAGTTGCCGATCGGACCCAATGCCACGTTATATTTCGAAGACGCGCTGACCATGCACTACCAGGTCCAGGAGATGCTGCGCGCGGAACGGATCTTCGAGGCGGCGGGTATCCAGGAAGAGCTGGATGCCTACAACCCGCTGATACCTGACGGATCCAACTGGAAGGCCACCTTCATGATGGAGTATCCGGACGAGGTGGAGCGACGGGAAAAGCTGGCGCAGCTGCTGGGTGTCGAAAAGCACATCTGGGTGCAGGTCGCCGATTTTGCCCGCGTCACGCCCATCGCCGACGAAGACCTCGAGCGTGAGACCGCAGACAAGACCTCTTCGGTGCATTTTCTGCGTATCGAACTGACGCCTGAAATGGCGCAGGCGGTGAAGCAGGGGGCGCCGGTCAGCATGGGTATAGATCACCCGGCCTACAACTACACGGCCGAGCCGATCCCGCAGAACATCCGCGATTCGCTGGCTGGTGATCTCGGCTGAACGGTCCCGTCGGAATGAGCAACGCCCGAGCGTTGCGCCGGGCGTGGCGCCTCAGAAGCCCTCGGTCGAGGTGAACAGGCCAACACGCAGATCCTTTGCGGTATAGATCTCGCGGCCATCGACTTCCATGCGGCCGTCGGCGATACCGAGCACCAGCTTGCGCGTGATCACCCGCTTTACGTCGATGTAGTAGGTGACTTTCTTCGCTGTCGGCAGTACCTGTCCGGTGAACTTGACCTCGCCAACGCCCAGTGCGCGGCCGTGCCCAGGATTGCCCAGCCAGGCCAGGAAAAAGCCGACCGACTGCCACATCGCATCGAGGCCCAGGCAGCCCGGCATCACCGGGTCGCCGGGGAAATGACAGGCGAAAAACCACAGGTCGGGGTTGATATCGAGTTCGGCAATGATCTCGCCCTTGCCATGCTGGCCGCCGCTGTCGGCGATACGGGTCACCCGGTCCATCATCAACATATTCGGAACCGGCAGCTGAGCGTTGCCCGGACCAAACATCTCGCCATGGCCGCACTTCAGCAGGTCTTCCCGATCGAACGCTTCAACCTTCCCCATCGATCCCAGTTCCTCTTCAACGCAGCGGCCGAGTTTCCGGGCTGTCGCCGGCCTTGTCAACCGGGTTCAAGTCCACCCCACCGGTGCCGCTAATCCGGCATTGATGGCCTTACCGACGGTATGTGTGGGCTCGGCAACTGTCAGGAGCGCTCGTATTCAATGGCGAAAGTTTCCGCGGACCCGCTGATCGATCCGGACGCCGGGGAAGCGCTGCGTGCCGAGGTCGGCTCTCTGCGCGAGCAGATCGCACAACTGACGCGCTCCGGCCACGAGTTGATCAGTACACAGACGCGCATGCAGTCGTTGCTGCATCGCGCCACCGACGCAATTATCCAGTTCGAATCCGACGGCACCATCAGCAGTTTCAACAGGGCCGCCGAGCGCATCTTCGACTATGCCGAGATCGAGGTCCTGCACCAGCACGGGCAGCGCCTGTTCCACCTGCCGCCGCAGTACGAGCAGGATGTTCCCGCCTATCTGCTCAACTATGCGCAGAATACGAAAAAGCAGTACGACACCCCACTGATCGGACTGCGGCGCGACGGTACGCCGGTGTTGCTGGAGGTGTCGATTGCGGAGATCGAGGCGGACGACCTGGTGTTGTTCGATGATTTCTCCGATACGGCAAATACTGGCGAATCCGCGGGCTACGAGGCTTTCCTGTGCATCCTGCGCGACATCACCGAACGCAAGCACATCGACGAGGAGTTGCGCCAGCATCGCGAGAACCTGGAAAACCTGGTGGCGGAGCAGGTCGAAGAAATTCGTCACGCAAAGGACCAGGCAGAGCGCGCCAACCTCGCGAAATCAGAGTTCCTCGCCAATATGTCGCACGAGTTGCGTACGCCGATGCACGCCATCATGAGCTATTCGGACCTTGGCAGGAAAAAGCTGGCGACGGCGAAGCCGGAAAAGCTGGAGCAGTATTTCAACCGCATCAACGGTGCCGGTTCACGCCTGCTATCCATGATCAATGATCTGCTGGACCTGTCCAAGGCCGAGGCGGGCAGGCTGGTCTGCGATATGCGGCCGTCCAGTCTGACCGACGTGATCGAGGCGGTCCTCACCGAATACGAGGTGTTGGCAGATCAGCGCCAGCAGAAGATCCGCTTCGCCTCGGACGCAGCGGAGACTGTAATCGAAATCGACGCCGAACGTATCGGGCAGTTGGTACGCAACCTGCTGTCCAATGCGCTGAAGTTCTCCGCCGACGGCGGTGTGGTCACGATTTCCATCGATGATACGACGTTGGAGCGCAATGCCGATGATCCGATACCTGCGGTATCCATCGTCGTTTCCGACAGCGGCGTGGGTATACCGGAGGCCGAGTTGCTGAGCGTGTTCGACAAGTTCGAACAGAGCAGTCGCAATCGCCGTCAGAACGGCGGCACCGGTCTCGGATTGGCGATCTCACGAGAGATCGTGCACGCACACGGCGGCGAGATATCTGCCGCGAACAACCCTGGCGCTGGTGCGTGCTTCACCGTCGTTCTGCCCAGATTGCAGGCCCATCGTTGACCGCGAATGCCAACGTGCCCGGTCACTGTGTCTATAGTGTCTGCAATGCGCCCATGAAAGATGGCGGAATCCGAGGCCACGATGAATGATGCCAATCCGACGGTTCTCGTCGTGGATGACGAGCCCGTCAATATCGATATTCTTCTGGAATACCTTGAGGACACCGGCTACAGGACCGAGTCCGCGGCGGATGGCCTGGCCGCGTGGCAGATGCTCGAGGCGGACCCGGGTCGTTACGATGTCGTGATCCTGGACCGCATGATGCCGGGCCTGAATGGGCTGGAGGTGCTGTCACGCATAAAGGAACACCCGGTGTTGCAGAGTGTGCCGGTAATCCTGCAGACAGCAATGACAGCCAAGCAGGAAGTCGTCGAGGGCCTGCAGGCGGGCGCCTATTACTACCTGACCAAGCCGTTCGACGAGGACATGCTGTTGAGCGTCCTTTCCACGGCCGTCGACGACCGGATGCGCTATCGTCGCGCACTCGCGGGCAGTGACGTCGCAGCCCGCACCTTCGGCCTGATGCGGGAGGGATCTTTCACGTTCAAGTCCCTGCGCTCGGCACGCGATCTGGCGACGGTGCTGGCCAACGCCTGCCCGGATCCGCGTCGTGTGGTAATCGGTTTGACAGAGTTGCTGGTCAATGCAGTGGAGCATGGCAACCTGGAGATCAGCTATGCCGAGAAAGGGCAGCTGCAGGATCGGGAGCAATGGGAGACCGAGGTCGAAAGACGCCTCGCCGATGTGAGATATGCCTCGAGAGAGGTGGTGGTCAGGTACTGCCGCGAACCGGACAAGGTCCGGGTGGTGATCAGGGATGAAGGGCAGGGCTTCGACTGGCAGCAATACCTCGACATGGACCCGGCGCGCGCCTTCGACACGCATGGCCGAGGCATTGCCATGTCACGCATGATCAGCTTTGATGCCGTTGAATACCGCGGAAACGGCAACGAGGTCGAGGTCACGGTCAGCATTGCCGCTGACTGACGTGGCTGCGGTACTGGCAGTCTATGCCGGCGGGGCTGTGCCCCGAGCACCTGAGGCCACGGCTCTCGATCTCTGATCAGGCCGACACGGTGCCCGCTGTTTCTGCCGCAATCGTGTCCCTGATGAAGTCGACGAAGCCGGCGAGCGGCAGCATCCGGTTCTCGCTGTCCTTGCGAGCGCGATACTCGAGTTCACCATTGTCCAGGCCACGTTCGCCGATGACCACGCGGTGCGGGATGCCAATCAGCTCCATATCCGCGAACATCACGCCAGGGCGCGCGTCGCGATCATCGAACAGGACATCGATCCCGGCGGCGCGCAGTTCGTTGTAAAGCGTTTCCGCCGCGTCCCGCACCCGTTGCGATTTCTTCATCTGCATTGGGATCAGCGCAAGGGTGAATGGCGCTATCGCCGTTGGCCAGGTGATGCCCTGGTCGTCGTTGTGCTGTTCGATGGCCGCACCGACCACGCGTGAAACGCCAATGCCATAGCAACCCATGGTCATCGTCACCTGGCGGCCACCTTCGTCGAGCACCATGGCATTCAGTGCCGCGCTGTATTTCTGACCGAGCTGGAAGATATGCCCGACCTCGATGCCACGAGCGATGGTCAGTGTTCCCTTGCCGTCCGGGCTGGGGTCGCCCTCGACCACGTTGCGGATGTCGGCGACCTCGGGCAGCGCGACATCGCGGTCCCAGTTGATGCCGAAACAGTGTTTGCCATCGACGTTGGCACCGGCACTGAAGTCACTGACCACCGCAGCCGCACGGTCGACGATCATCGGCAGGCCCAGGCCGACAGGTCCGAGGGAGCCCGGCCCGGCACCGACGGCGGCGCGGATCTGTTCCTCGCTTGCCATCTGCAGAGGGCTGGCGACCAGTGGCAGCTTCTCCGCCTTGATCGGGTTCAGCTCATGATCGCCGCGCAGCAGCAGGGCGACCAGGCCGGGTTCGACGCCATCGGCGGCGACCACGATCAGGGTCTTCACCGTGCGCTCGATCGGCTGGTCGAACTGTTCGACCAGTTCGGCAATCGTCTTCGCGTTGGGGGTGTCGATGATTTCCATCGCGCGTGTCGGCGCGGCGGCGGACGGCGCGGGTGCGACCGCTTCGGCAAGCTCGATATTGGCCGCATAGTCGCTGCCGGTGGAGAAAGCGATGGCGTCTTCGCCCGAGTCGGCCAGGACATGGAACTCGTGCGAACCGCTGCCGCCGATGCTGCCGGTGTCCGCCGCGACCGGGCGGAAGTCGAGGCCGCAGCGCTCGAAGATCCGGCAGTAGGTCGCATGCATCAGATCATAGGTCTGTTGCAGTGACGCCTGGTCCACGTGGAACGAGTAGGCGTCCTTCATCAGGAACTCGCGTGCACGCATCACGCCGAAGCGTGGGCGGATCTCGTCGCGGAACTTGGTCTGGATCTGGTAGTAATTGACGGGCAGCTGACGATAGCTGCGCAGTTCGTTGCGTGCCAGGTCGGTGATGATCTCCTCGTGCGTCGGACCGAAGCAGAACTCGCGTTTGTGCCGGTCGGTCAGGCGCAACAGCTCGGCACCGTATTTTTCCCAGCGCCCCGACTCCTGCCACAGCTCGGCTGGCTGCACGGCCGGCATCAACACCTCGAGCGCACCCGCACGGTCCATCTCCTGGCGCACGATGTTTTCGACCTTGCGCAACACCCGCAGCCCAAGCGGCAGCCAGGTGTAAAGGCCGGCCGCGAGCTTGCGGATCAGGCCGGCGCGCAGCATCAGGCGATGGCTGGCGATCTCGGCGTCAGAGGGGACTTCTTTCAGGGTCTGCAGCGGGAAATTGGAGGTACGCATGGCATTCGGTAATCCAGGATGAGCCGGCGATTCTAACGAGGGGATGGGTGTATGGCATCAAGTTTTGCCGATTGCCTAACAGGCGCGATGTAGCCGTCGGTCCGATTTGCAGCGCCAGCGGCAGTCATTCACCCGGTAGAGCGGAGAAATCTACCGCGCCGCTGTCGATTCCTTCATACTCATGGCCGGCCGCGTTGTTTTCAGCAACTGCAGGCCGTCACCAAACAACAAGATTTCGAATACTGTCAGACTTTTTTGCAGTCGCGCAGTGTCGTTGTGCCAAGCGACGGAAACTCAAAGCAAAAATACCTGGTTCGGGTTTTGCTTGGGTAATCATCTGCCCGGGTAAAGTGCCGGGCAGGGAAGTACACTCCTTTGGGAATTTAAAGACTTGGCGCGCGATTATCAATCTGGTTACCGGTTTGCGTCCCTGATGCTCGGGTTAACCGTCTGTGTCCCACTGTCGGCGGCGCCAGCGGGTGACTTGCTGTTGGACGAATTCCTGCGCGCCGCGGATCAGCGGCAGTGCATCGAGAGCGTCGGTTTTCGCATTATTCGGCAGCGCGGCGCGGCCAGTGCGACTGCCGTCGTTCAGGCCGCGATGGCCGCCCTGGCACAGCGTCAACGTCAACAGCGTGCACTCGGTTGTGCGGGAGACATAGCGGTGCAGGCGATAGCTGCCGGGGCGAATCCGGAGCAGGTGTTGGAGGCCACGGCGGCAGGACTCTGATCGTTGTTCCGACACGACCATGGCGGCTTGGCCTGTGCAGTGCGATAGCGCATCCGGTCGCCACGAAGTCCACACATTCAACCACCAAACAATGCCTTACCGACCCTACGGTAAGCGTTGGCCGAGCTTTGGTCATACAACCCGCCTATTCATGACACGAAACTGTCACATTGCGCGGCCAGAATTGCCGCCGAACTTCAGCAATCACTGAAATTCTTCTCGATGCGATGCCACGTTGCCCCGTGGCACGACCCGAAACCGCCCAGTGGAGGCTCCTGTGTTTAAAAAGACCCTGGTACTCGCGGCCCTCTCCGCCGCAATCATTTCCGGCACCGCCAATGCGGCTGCCGCCCGTGACTACGTCAGTATTGTCGGCTCCTCGACCGTCTACCCGTTTGCCACCGTGGTCGCCGAGCAGTTCGGCAAGACCACCAAGTTCAAGACCCCGAAGATCGAGTCGACCGGTTCGGGCGGTGGACTGAAACTGTTCTGTGCCGGTGTCGGTGTCGAGCATCCCGACATCACCAACGCCTCGCGCCGCATCAAGAAATCCGAACAGGACCTTTGCGCGAAGAATGGTGTTGCCGAGATCATCGAGATCAAGATCGGCTATGACGGTATCGTGCTTGGCCAGTCGAAGGCGGTCGCTCCGCTGAACCTGAGCCGCCAGGATATCTTCCTGGCCCTGGCCAAGCAGATTCCGGGTAAGGACGGGAAACTGATCGACAACCCCAACATGACCTGGAAAGACGTCAATGCGGCACTTCCGGCAACCAGGATAGAAGTGCTTGGCCCGCCGCCGACATCCGGTACCCGTGACGCATTTGTCGAGCTGGCGATGGAAGCCGGTGCGAAAAAATACGACGACCTGGCAAAGTTGCGTGGTTCCACGGACGAGGCCGAGATCAAGGCGCTGATGGCCATGCTTGGTATCCCCGAGAGTGCATTCAACGCCAAAGGCAAGAAAGTCTTCCAGGCAGTGGCTCACGGCATCCGTGAAGACGGCGCCTATATCGAGGCTGGCGAGAACGACAACCTGATCGTCCAGAAGCTCGAGGCCAACCCGAATGCCGTTGGCATCTTCGGCTTCTCGTTCCTCGACCAGAACGCCGACAAGATCCAGGGTGCTGTCGTCGACGGCAAGGAGCCTACCTTCGAGAATATCGCCGACGGCAACTACCCGGTATCGCGTCCGCTCTACTTCTATGTGAAAAAGGCGCACGTTGGCGCGGTGCCGGGTATTGCTGAGTACCTGGCCGAGTTCACCTCGGAAAAGGCATACGGTATGGAAGGCTATCTGGCCGAGAAAGGCCTGATCCCGATGCCGGACGCGGAGCGCGACCAGTTCCGTCAAGACGCCAAGATGCTTACCCCGATGGGTGCACTGTAACCCGATGACCTGAAAGCCGGTCAATGTGAAGATGACGGCAGCCCGGATGGCTGCTGTCATCCCTCTGGTAACACAGCTCGGTAGATGAAATGCAATTCTCGGTATTGGTAATGATCCTGCTCGGTGTGATGGCGGCGGCCTATCACCTGGGTCGCCGCCGTTCACTCGCGAGCGTGGGTGGCCGGAGCGGTGTCCGGAACCTGCATTCCCTGCCGGCTTACTACGGTTTTTACACGGCGCTCTGGGCCGGCCTGCCGGCACTGCTGGTGGCCGGGCTGTGGGTGTTTTTCGAAGGCTCGCTGATCACCTCGATGGTGGTGCAGTCACTGCCAGCGTCGCTCAGGGACGTCCCGCCCGAGCGGTTGGGGCTGCTGGTCAACGACATCACCAACCTGGCCAACGGCAATATCGTGTCGACCCAGGTGGATGCCGGGATGCAGCGTGCCGCCGACCACATGAACGAGTTGCGCACGATCGGACGCGTGGCGCTGGCGGCAGTAGCGCTGAGTATTGCGCTCGCTGCCGGTTCGCTGGCGTGGCGGGCAATCGGACCGAAGATGCGCGCACGCAACCGCGTCGAGCGCATCGTCAGCGGCCTGCTGATCGGCAGTTCGCTGATTGCGATATTGACCACGGTTGGCATCGTGCTTTCCGTGTTGTTCGAATCCTTCCGTTTTTTTCAGAAGATTCCGGTGACGGACTTTCTGTTCGGCCTGGAATGGAGCCCACAGGTGGCATTGCGTGCAGACCAGGTCGGCGCATCCGGGGCCTTTGGTTCTGTGCCACTGTTTGCCGGCACCCTGCTGATTTCCTTTATTGCGCTTCTGGTGGCGGTGCCGATCGGCCTGATGGCCGCGATCTACCTGGCCGACTACGCCAGCCCCAGGCTGCGTTCGTACGCCAAGCCGGTGCTTGAAGTGCTGGCCGGGGTGCCAACCGTGGTCTACGGCTTTTTCGCCGCACTGACGCTGGCGCCGGCGATACGTGGTGCCGGCGAGGCGATGGGGATGACTGTGTCATCGGAGAGCGCTCTGGCCGCGGGCCTGGTGATGGGCGTGATGATCATTCCGTTCGTCTCGTCGCTGTCCGATGATGTGATCAATGCCGTGCCGCAGTCGTTACGCGATGCGGCCTATGCACTGGGTGCGACGCGATCGGAGACCATCCGCCAGGTGGTGCTGCCAGCCGCGCTGCCCGGCATCATGGGAGGCGTGCTGCTGGCTGCCTCGCGGGCGATTGGCGAGACCATGATCGTGGTGATGGCCGCCGGTCTGAGCGCGAACCTGACCGCCAATCCGCTGGAGAGCGTGACCACGGTGACAGTACAGATTGTCACCCTGCTGGTGGGTGATCAGGAATTTGACAGCGCCAAGACGCTGGCGGCATTTGCACTGGGTCTGCTGCTGTTCATCGTGACCCTGGGTCTGAACATCGTGGCCTTGCACATCGTGCGCAAGTACCGCGAGCAGTACGAGTGATTCGACATGACTGATCAGAAAGACAGACACAAGCGCACGATTGATATCGTCAACGCCTCGCTGAAGCGGCGCTACGCCAGGGAGCGCCGTTTCAAGGCGATGGGTCTTGGCGCGGTAATTCTTGGGCTGTTGTTCGTGTCGGCACTGTTCTTCGACATTTTCAGCAAGGGCTATACGGCCTTTGTGCAGACGCATATCGAACTCGAGGTGTATTTCGATCCGGCGGTTATCGATCCCGATGGCAAGCGTGACCTGGAGGAGATCTCGCGCGCCGATTTTCGCAAGATCGCACGCGCGCCCCTGGTCAAGCTGTTCCCCGAGGTCACTGGTCGGCGCGACAAGCTCGCCCTGTATTCGATCCTGAGCAGCGGGGCACCCTATCAGCTGTTGAACATGGTCAAGGACGATGTTGCTGTAATCGGGCAGACGCTTACGATCGACCTGATCGCCGACGACGACGTAGACATGCTGGTGAAGGGCCACATCGACCGTCATCTGCCCGCTGCTGATCGTCGCGTCAACGACACCATGATTGATTGGATCGACCGGCTGGAGCAGTTGGGGCTGGTGAAGAAGAAATTCAACACCCGTTTCTTCACCAATGGCGACTCGCGCGAACCTGAGCTGGCCGGTATCGGTGGTGCCGCCGCCGGTTCTTTCTATACGTTACTGGTGACATTGGCGCTGTCGTTCCCGATCGGTGTTGGTGCGGCGCTCTATCTCGAGGAGTTCGCGCCGAAGAACCGCTGGACCGACCTGATCGAGGTCAACATCAACAACCTCGCCGCAGTGCCCTCGATCGTGTTCGGTCTGCTTGGCCTGGCGATGTTCATCAACCTGTTCGGTCTGCCACGCTCGGCACCGCTGGTCGGAGGCCTGGTGCTCACGCTGATGACGCTGCCGACCATCATCATCGCCTCACGCGCTGCATTGAAATCGGTGCCACCATCGATCCGCGAGGCAGCACTCGGCGTGGGTGCCTCGAAGATGCAGACAGTGTTCCATCACGTGTTGCCCTTGGCCATGCCGGGCATGTTGACGGGCACCATCATCGGTATGGCGCAGGCCCTGGGCGAGACCGCGCCGCTGCTGATGATCGGCATGGTGGCGTTCATCGTGGACATCCCGGGGGGGCCTCTCGATCCGTCCACAGTGCTGCCTGTTCAGGTCTACCTGTGGGCCGACAGCCCGGAGCGCGCCTTCGTTGAACGGACCTCGGCGGCCATCATCATGCTGCTGCTGTTTCTGATTGCCATGAATACTTTCGCCGTGATCATGCGGCGGCGTTTCGAACGTCGCTGGTGATGGCGGTGGATCAAGAGGAAAACGAGATGACAACTGCTGAAACTGTTGCGGCGGACCCCGCGCTGAGTGGCGCCAGGACGCGTTCTGAGCGCGGTTCACGGGCGCTGGGCAGTGATTTCGAGACCGTCGGCGAGGTCCGGGTGGGCGATCCTCGCATGACCTGCACTGACGTCAACGTTTACTACGGCGACAAGCACGCGATAAAGCATGTCAGTCTCGACATAGCACAGAACCAGGTGGTGGCGATGATTGGCCCGTCGGGCTGCGGCAAGTCCACGTTCCTGCGCTGCCTCAACCGCATGAACGACACGATCGACATCTGTCGTGTCACCGGAGAGATCAAGCTCGACGATCAGGACATCTACGACAAGCGGCTCGACGTGGTGCCGCTGCGTGCGCAGGTCGGGATGGTGTTCCAGAAGCCGAACCCTTTTCCCAAGTCGATCTACGACAATATCGCCTATGGTCCGCGGATCCACGGTCTGGCCTCGAATCGCACCGAGCTGGACGAGATCGTCGAGAACAGCCTGACCAAGGCCGGCCTGTGGGAAGAGGTCAAGGATCGCCTGGATCAGCCCGGCACCGGTCTGTCAGGCGGCCAGCAACAGCGCCTGTGCATCGCGCGCACGATCGCCGTGGAGCCCGAGGTCATTCTGATGGACGAGCCCTGTTCGGCGCTCGATCCGATTGCGACTGCCAAGGTAGAGGAACTGATCGACGAGTTGCGGGCGAACTACACGATCGCGATCGTCACGCATTCGATGCAGCAGGCCGCACGTGTGTCACAACGCACGGCGTATTTCCATCTGGGCAACCTGGTCGAGGTCGGTGAGACCACGCAGATCTTCACCAATCCACGCCACAAGCTGACGGAAGACTACATCACCGGCCGTTTCGGCTGAGACGGACGGCAAGCAGCATGGCTCAGGAAGAGGCAGGCCAATTCGCTGATCGCCACATCCTCTCGCGCTTTGACGGCGACCTGGGGTACTTCCGCGGACTGGTGCTGGAGATGGGCAAGCGCGTGCAGGTGCAGGTGGTGCTGGCCAGCGAGGCGCTGTCGACCTGTGACGTCGCAAAGGCGCGCAAGGTGATTCACAATCACCGCGCGATACGCGACCTCGATATCGACGCGCTTACCGCCAATGCGCGTTTGTACGCGATTCATCAACCGGTGGCGCGTGACCTGCGCTTCGTCCTGACCCTGTCACGTGCGGTGTATGACCTGGAGCGCATCGGCGACGAAGCGGTGCGCGTGGCGGATATCGCCGAGGGCCTCTACGAGTACCAGCCGACGTCGCGTGACTGCATCCTTTTCGAGGATGTGCGCCGACTCGCCGGACCCTCGGTACAGCTGCTGCAGCGCAGTCTCGAATCCGTGGCAGAAGAAGATGTGAATCTTGCAGTGCAGGTCGCGCTTGATGGCAAAGACATCGAAGAGATGTTCAAGGGCTCGATCCGCCGTCTTGCGACCTACCTGATGGAAGACCCTCGCAATATCCGCTGGGTGATCGATGCGACCCTGGGTATCAAGGCGATGGAACGTATTGGCGACCACGCCTGCAGTATCGCGCGCAACCTGATCTATTCAGTCACCGGCAAGGACGTGCGCCATGTCAACGTGGCCAGTCTCGGCTGAGGCAGGCCCGGGCAGCTCTCAGGACTGCAGCAGCGATCGGAAGTAAGAGCCCCACACGATAAGGATCCCGGCGCCGGCGATCAGATCCAGCCACATGTTGAAGCGCTTGACTGCCTGCACCTCGGGCGGCTGCTCGATCATGAACACCCTGTTCATAAGCGCGTCGAGCATCAGGACGAAAAAAAACAATACGACCAGTGCAGGGACGATATACGCGGTCATCACGCCGATGCCCTCCGGCTGCATGTCAGCGAACAGGACCAGTGGCAGGCACACCAGGGTCAATCCGATCAGGGCGATTCGCATGCCGCCGATGTCTTTCAGGTTGAGGCTCATAGGGACTTCTTCCGCTGTACTTGGATTGCGTGGCGCGCAGCTGGTAGTCTGCCGCGACACCCGAGGTGGCGCACATTCTACTATGCCGGAACTGTCTGATGAGCTATTGCAGCAACTGCTCGATCTGATCGACGAGCTGCGCCACACCACCGGGGGCTTTGCCGACCAGCCCGGCGACCAGCAGGTCTGGTACAACCGCGGCTATGCCAACGGTATGTTGCTGGCACTGCAGGCGCTGGTACGAGCCGGCCGGCTCGGCGATCGCCGGCTGGATGAGCCGGACCAACTCGGCGCCCATGTCGCGATGCCGTGGGGCAAGGCCTATCGGCACGGCGAGACGGTGGGGCACCGCGAGACCTACGAAATCACAGGAAACCAGCCGTCATGACACGCGTCGTATCGTTCAATATCAATGGGGTGCGGGCGCGCCCGCACCAGATCGAGGCCCTGAAACAGCAATACGATCCCGACATCATCGGGTTGCAGGAGACCAAGGTGCAGGACGCGGAATTTCCGCGCGAGATGATCGAGGCGCTGGGGTATCAGGTCGCGTACTACGGCCAAAAAGGGCATTACGGTGTTGCGCTGTTGTCGAAAGAGGCCCCTATCAGTGTCACTTACGGGTTTCCCGGAGAGGATGCCGAGGCGCAGCGCCGCCTGATCGCCGGTACCTACCGGGTCGGCGACCGCGAGCTCACGGTGATCAACGGCTATTTTCCGCAGGGAGAGAGCCGCGATCACCCGGTCAAGTTTCCACACAAGCAGCGCTTCTATGCCGAACTCTCACAGATGCTGGCGCAGGGATTCACGGCCGGGCAGGACCTGCTGCTGATCGGTGACATGAACGTCGCGCCTGCCGATGACGACATCGGAATCGGAGCGGACAATGCCAGGCGCTGGCTGCGCGACGGCAAATGCAGCTTTCTGCCGGAAGAGCGCGAGTGGCTGGCGACGCTGATGGACTGGGGTCTGTGCGACACCTACCGGGTGCGCCATCCGCAGGACAACGAGCACTTCAGCTGGTTCGACTATCGCAGCAAGGGATTCGACCGGGAGCCCAAACGCGGTCTGCGGATCGACCTGATGCTCGCCAGTGCCGGACTGCAGTCACGCGTCACTGATGCCGGCATCGCCTACGACATCCGCGCGATGGAAAAACCGTCCGATCACTGCCCTGTGTGGGTCGATTTCGCGTAGCGACGGCACGCCTTGTGTGCGCTCAGAGTGGCCGCGCAAGCAGCCGCTCACCATCCGCGGACAGTGCCGTGGCGCGCACCCGGATGATGCGGTTATCCAGATCGGCCAGGGTGTCGCCCTCAATCTCGACGCGCAGGTAATTCGGCGTGTAGCCCGACCAGCCGGCGTCACCGCCGCTGCGACCCTCGATCAGGACCTCGAAAATCTGCCCCACGGCACGCGAGAGGATCTGCCTGCGGCCGGCTTGCGCCAGGGCGTGCATCTGGCGGCTGCGCATGCGTTTGACGTTGTGTGACAGCTGGTCCGGCATGCCGGCGGCCCTGGTCCCGGCACGCGGAGAGTAGGCGAAGACGTGGATGTGGCTGAACGGCATCGCACGGGCGAACGCCACGGTCTGTTGCCACTCTGCGTCGGTCTCGCCGGGAAAGCCGACGATGATGTCGGTGGTGATGCCAAACCCGGGTATCGCCTGGCGGGCCTGGCGCACCAGTTCCCGGAAGTCCGCGCTGCGGCAGCGTCGCGACATCCGCCGGAGCACGCTGTCGGCGCCGCTTTGCAGCGGCAGGTGCAGGTGCGGCATCAGGCGCGGGTCGTCGAACAGCGACCAGAAAGCATCCGTCAGTTCCCAGGGTTCCAGTGACCCCAGGCGCACGCGCGGCACAGCGGTCTGTGACAGCACGGCCTCGATCAGGGTCGTCAGGTCGCAACCGATGTCGCTGCCGTAACCCCCCAGGTGGACGCCGGCCAGCACCACCTCCTGTATGCCCGAGGCGTGCGCCCGATTGACCTCGTCGACCACGGCGGCCACGGATTGGCTGCGCTCGTCACCGCGCGCCTTGGTCACGATGCAAAAGGCGCAGCGGTAGCGGCAGCCGTCCTGTACCTTGACGAACGCGCGATGCCGGCCGCGCGCCAGCAGTGCGTGTTCGCCGGGCTCGGTGGCGGTTTCGGGCATCACCGCTAGGTCGAGGTGGCGCACGGCGATGTCGATCAGGCGGTCCTTGTCCGGGTTGGTCACCACCAGGTCGACCCCCAGTTCGGCGGCGATGGCCTCGGTCTCGAGTGAGGCATAGCAGCCGCTGACGACCAGCTTTGCCTGCGGATTGCCACGCTGTGCACGACGGATGAGTTGACGCGATTTGCGCACCGACTCGCCGGTTACGGCGCAGGTGTTGATTACCACCAGGTCGGCGTGTTCGGCGCTGTCGGCCAGGACGAAGCCCTGTTTGCGGCAGTTGCGTGACCAGCGTTCGAGTTCGGCCTCGTTGAGACGGCAGCCCAGGGTCTGTAGGAAGACGCGCATCACACTCATCGGGTTGGTGGTTGAGCCGGGAGTTTAACCGCGTGCGGCCGGGAGTGGTGGCTGCAGGGTGGTGCTGTCTTGACGCCCCCCTCACCCCAGCCCTCTCCCCCGCACGGGGGAGAGGGGGCAATCAGGGGTCTCTCCTCCCTGCGACCGAGGGCACAGCTGGCCACATCTCCCTCTCCCCCGCGGGGAGAGGGCTGGGGTGAGGCGCGCAGCATGCACTGTCGCCCAACCTGCGAACCGGCGAAGGAGTATCCTTGGCGGCAATGGGAAATCTGGACACTGCCCTCGCGCTGCTGCGCGCGCATTTCGATCTGCTGGTGCTCGGCGGCCTGCTGTTCGGGCTGGTGCTGCTGGCCTGGCTGTTGGTCAATGTATCTGGCATTCGACGCCGATTACGCACGGAGCTGGGCGATCAGCGCGCGCTGCTGCGCGAGGTGCGTGAGGATATCGGCGACGACGTGGCACAGAGCCGACAGCAGGTCCAGGAATCGTTGAGCGCCGGGCTGATGCGGCTGCAGGACCTGCTCGACCAGCGCATGGTCGGCCTGCAGCGACAGATGTTGCAGGACTCGGCGGCACTCAAGACGGAGCTGATCGAACGCTTCGAGACGCAGCGCAAGGCGATCGCCGAAAACCTGGCCGATGGGCGCCTCGCCCAGCAGCGCGAATCGGCGGAGTTGCGTGCCGCGCTCGAGGCGGCGCTGACCCGCCACCGCGAGGTCGCCGAGCAGCATCAGAGGGAGGCCCTCAAGGGTCAGCAGGAGGCGTTGACGACCGGTATGGCGGCGATGGCACAGCAGGTCAGCGCGGCCTTCCGTGCGTCATCCGATGAACTGGGCAAGCGGGTCGAGGGTCTCACCCAGACCACCGACAGCCGTCTGAAAGAGATCAGCGGCCAGGTCGAGCGGCGCCTCGCCGAGGGCTTCGAGAAGACCACCGAGACATTCACCAAGGTGCTGGAGCACCTTTCGCGCATCGACGAGGCGCAAAAGCGCATCACCGAGCTGTCGAGCAATGTGGTCAGCCTGCAGGAGGTGTTGACCGACAAGCGCTCGCGCGGCGCGTTCGGTGAGGTGCAGCTGGCCGGGCTGGTGCGCAACCTGATGCCCGAGGGCAGTTTTTCACTGCAGCACACGTTGAGCAACGGCACGCGGGTGGACTGCCTGCTGACCCTCCCGGAGCCGACCGGCAATGTCGCCATCGACGCCAAGTTTCCGCTCGAGAGCTTCCAGGCGATGATGGATAACGACCTGGCTGAGACCGACCGGGCACGGGCGGCACGCCAGTTCCGCCTCGATATCCGCAAACATATCAAAGACATCGCGGACAAATACCTGATCCCGGGCGAGACTGCCGACGGGGCGGTGATGTTCCTGCCGGCCGAGGCGATCTTTGCCGAGATCCATGCGCATTTCCCCGATCTGGTCGACGAGGCGCAGCGCGCGCGCGTCTGGCTGGTCTCGCCGACCACGCTGATGGCGGTGCTGACCACCGCGCGTGCGG
>ERZ795048.1915-NODE-1915-length-17694-cov-5.063099_pt1 | contig 17694 bp, 17 predicted proteins | sample MGYA00375132_ERZ795048 | MGnify/ENA primary metagenome ERZ795048 (study PRJEB30177, sample SAMN05720225) | activated sludge metagenome | isolation source: Anaerobic digester | place: Hong Kong | collected 2014-12-17 ...
CGAGATGGTACGAAGTGACTGGAGTTCAGACGTGTGCTCTTCCGATCTTATAGCTTGCGTTCCAATAATCGGTCGCGCCCAGTGTTTTCACGAGGTCCGGCGCCATCGCTATCGTATGACCTTCCCATTGCTCCAGTGATAGAGGAAAAGAATGAAAAGATTCTCTGTTCGGTATTTGATTTTCCCGGTTATCAGGGTTTGCGACAAGTAAAACGCAAGCCATCAAAAGGCTCAGGACAACCGTAGCAAGCGCTGGCGTTGCGACTGCCGGTTTTCCTCCGAAGATGTTTCCGGAAGGAATCCGCAGATAGTCGAAATTTATTCCACAGGGTTTGTTTTTGCTTCGCGAAAGCAACCATACTTCTATAAAAAGAAGAGCTAAACACAGCCCGAAAACAAAGAATCCTTCCGCATCGTGCATGATGCCTTCGGCTGCGCCGGGGCCAAATATATTGACCAGTATTCCCGTTACGGCTATTCGCAATGAATTCATTCCCAGCGTTAAGGGAATTGTTGAAAGGAAGATCAACGCGCGCTTCCAGAACGTTCCATTGAACAGAAAAGCGATCAGAAAACCCAGACTCATAAGAGGGAAAAGATAGCGAAGACCGCTGCATGCCTCGACAACCTGAAGTTTTGCCTGACCCAAATCAATAATGTTTCCGTCCTGAAAAACTGAAATGCCCAAAAATTGTAAAATTATGACACCGAGCGTTGAAGACAAAAGTTGCATTTTCGCTGTGAGCGCTACTTCAATCAGGCGCGGCAGCGGAACTGCAAAGGCAAGGTATATTAAAGCTGGCAATAATACCCGAAAGCTTTGCAAGCCGCCGAAAGACAAGACCAGTCCGGCCAAGCACAGTATAAACCCGTAATAAGCGGGCGGCATGAAAGCGGAGAGCTTGGAGAGAATTAAAAATATGAATCCCGTAAAAATCAGAACCAGACCCGTCCATGACGGTGCGGGAACGGGTTTGCTTTTTGTTAGTCTGTGCCATCCTATAAGTAGTGCAATTACGGGTATCAGAATTCCGTGGCTGTATTCATCGCGCTGCCAGGAATTCCAGAGTCCTCCATAGATTGGGAGGAAGGTCAGCACAATTATGGTTAGGGATAGTGCGCTTAGCCCCCAGAAACTAAACTCAGACCGCCAGAATTTCCTGAATTTTCCAGCAACGTTTTTCAAGTGCCCAGAACCTTTTTAATATGCTTGCGCATTTGGGCGGCGAAGATGTCTTTCGCGAATTTTTCCGCCTGCTTTCGGCAAGCCTCCGGCGTGATGGTCTCTTCCTTTTTCTCGAAAGCTTCGACGGCAGCGATGATCGATTCCGGCGTTTGTTCATCAAAGAAAACGCCGGTTTCCGGCGTTACGCTATCCAGCGCACCGCCCTTGCCATAGGCGATGACGGGCGTTCCGCACGCCAGCGCTTCGACCGGCATAATCCCGAAATCCTCCTGCGCCGCGAAAACGAAGGCGCGGGCTTTTTGCATATGCTCTTTAAGAACCGGGAACGGCTGATAACCCAAATACTCGATATTGGGAGCTTTGTCCGCGATCGCCGCGACCTTGTGGGCTTCCGGCCCTGCGCCAATCATAACCAGCTTGCGCTCCGGCATTTTCGCAAAAGCCTGCGCAATCAGCGGGAATTTCTTGTAAGGCACCATGCGCGATGCGGTGAAGTAATAATCTTGCTTGTTCGCACAGGCTTCAAAATCCTGCACGGCCACCGGAGGATGGATGACCGCCGCCTCCCGCCCATAAAATTTTTTGATACGTTCGGCGATAAAGTTTGAATTGGCGATGTAGGATGTTACGCGCGGCGCGGTTTTTTTATCCCATTTGCGGAGTCGCCTAAGGAAGAAACGGATGAGTTTGCCTTTCAGCCCCGTCCCTTGCCCGGTCGTAGAGAGATATTCTTCCTGCATGTCCCAGGCATAGCGAACCGGCGTATGACAATAGCAAATATGTGTCTGATCATCGCGCACGCGCACGCCTTTGATTACGCAGTGAGAACTGGAAATAATCAGGTCGTAGGCGCTTAAATTCAGTGCTTCTACCGCCATCGGGAACAGCGGCAGGTAATGACGGAAATAACGGCGCGCCAGCGGCAAGTGCTGGATGAACGTCGTTTTCGCCCTGCGCCCGCCGATAAAATCGCGTTTGTCGTTGGGCAGAAAATCGACCAGCGCATACAAATCAGCTTCCGGGTAGAGCTTTAATATCTGCTCCAGAACCCGCTCTGCTCCGGCATAGGTTTCCAGCCAGTCGTGTAAAACAGCCACTTTCATGCGAGTTTTATACGGATAGAGGGCCGGACTGGCAAGATAAGAATTCTTGCACAGGCTTCAGGTTCTCTTTATAACCGGGGCTGATTTCGGAAGGCACAAATGGCAAAGCATCCACTCTATATCAATGGCCGGTTTCTTCAGAAACCTGTGACAGGAACGGAGCGTTTTGCGCGTGAGATCGTCTGGGCGATGGATGAGTTGCTGGCGGAGCAGACCGATCGTCCGGATGTTACTATTATCTCGCCACCGGGGACGCTCGCGCCGGAAGGGCTGAAAGTTATTGGCTTTGAGACCTGCGGATCGCGGCAGGGTCATGCATGGGAGCAATGGGATCTGTATCGAAAAACGCGTGACGGCGTTTTGCTGAGTTTGACCAATAGCGGTCCCGTTCTTCACCCGCGCCAGATGGTCGTGATCCACGACGGCGCGCCGTACCGGATGCCGGGGGATTTTTCCTCTGCTTATCGGACGTTTCACAGGATTTTAGGCTGCCTGCTGGTGCGGCAGACCCGGATCGCCACCGTCTCTGAATTTTCACGCAGGGATCTGGCTGCTGTGCTGGGCGTTTCCGCTGAGGCTATTCCGTAATTTACAACGGGCATGAGCATATCCTGCGCTGCGCGCTCGATGAGGGGATCATTGAAAAACTTGCCCTGAAGAACCGGCCATATTTTCTGTTTGTGGGGTCACCAGTGCCCCGGAAAAACCTGGATATGGCGACCCGGGCATTTCATGCGCTGGAGCGTGAGGACGCGGCGTTTGTTATTGTCGGGGCGTCGAGTGCGAAGGTGTTCGGGAAAAGGACGCAGACGCAAGCGCAGAATGTTATTCTGCCGGGCCGCCTTACGGACCAGGAGATTGTTGCTCTTTACCGCCATGCGCGGGCGCTTGTGTTTCCCAGCTTGTATGAAGGCTTCGGCATTCCGCCGCTGGAGGCGATGGTGCAAGGCTGCCCGGTGCTGGCTTCGAATATTCCGCCAGTGCGCGAAGTTTGCGGGGATGCGGCGCTTTATTTCGATCCGCGCGACCCGGCAGATTGCATGCGGCGTATGCGGGAATTTCTGGATGACCTTTCCGCGCGGGAGGATTTAATCAGAAAAGGCACAGCGCGTTATCCGGCATTTTCATGGAAGACAAGTGCGGGAAAGATGCTCGATGAGCTTATGGATATGGGTTAATACATTTCTTGCGTTATATAGTCATTCAACTTAAGAATTATACAGAGTCGAAAATGACTGGCTTTTGAAAAAATCGACGACAACGTACATACAGGTACTTTGAGGAGATTTTTTCAAAAACAGCTTCATTTGCAGACCTGTATAATTCTTAATTCAAACGACTATAGTCCTGCCTTTTTAATCGCTATTTCATATTCTTCGAGTTGTTTTTCCGGGCTGCTGGCCTCCCAGCCGGCGCGGGCGATGGCGGCCATTTTCTCTGGATCATCATACATACGCCGCATGGCGCGGGCGGCAAAATCCGTGTCCGGGTCGGCCCAGGTCACGGTGCCGTAAACACCGCTTTCATCGAACATTTCAACAAGGCGCGCGGGGACCAGAATGCTATCGTTTTCATTCATAAAATCCATATTGCCGGACCATGCTGTTGCGATTGTTGCAAGCCCCGCCATTCGCGCTTCAAGTAACGGCAGGCTAAAACCTTCGGCCCGATGCAGAGAAACAAAGACGTGTGACTTTGTTATCAGCTCGTCGATTTCTTCGCGCGAGAGGGTTTTCATCAGGACTTTAATACGCGAGTCTTTTGTCACAGATTCAACAAAAGCTTTGATTTCCGGTATATCCGTGCTGCCCTGAAGCTTGATTATCAGTGAAACGTCCTGCTTGGTTGGGAATGCTTTTTGGAAAGCGTCTACAGCGGCTGCCGGATTTTTACGGGTCAGGCCGGAGCGCGCATCCGCCATTGTCAGAAATGTCAGGGACTCCTGCCCTTTTTTCCATACGCGCGGGGCCGGGCTGTATTTTTCCATCACATGGGGGACAACATGGATAGGACATTTATAGAGCTTGCCAAGTCCTTGCGCGGAAAAGCTGCTTGTTGTCCAGATTTCGTCCCAGACATCGTCATAAACCGGCCAGTTTACCGGTGGCTCCGGCAATTCCCATGCGAAATAGCCGATCCTTTTCCCGCTCTCCTTTAAACTTTCCCTCAGGGGCCAGGCCTGTTGCAAAAACTGTGGCGCTGCGCAATGAAAGATATAAATGTCTTGTTTGCTGCCCTCGATTTTCTTTAAAGGGTTTCTGATTGCCGGGGTAATATCAATTCGGCGGACATCGTAGCCCAGCTTTTCAAGGGCGCACATATGATAGTTGGCTCCGTTTGTAAGCCCGTTTTGCACACGGAAACGGCAGACAATATTGATTGTTTTTTTGCTGTGTGTCTTTTCATCTTGTGCTTTACTTTTCCGCAGGGCGGTATGGGCTATTTTTGCAAAGAAAAAATAGTAAATGCTTTTGGCTATTTGTCGTAGGTTTTGCATTGTTCCAATACTCCTCAGCCTAAAACGAGCGCTCCATATAACGGATAAAATGCTTTATAGACAAGTTTATATGATCCTTTTATGGTTTCCACAGTCCATATGCCCTGACGTCATGAAGAGACAGTTTTATGAAATCTTCTTCTGCCTTGCTAATTTTTATTTTAATTTTTACCTTTTTTGCGTTTGTGGCGCAGGCGCAGCAAACAATCTCCGGCGTTCCTGCAAAAAGCGCGGATGATTTTTTGAACTCCCTTGGGATCAATACCCACGTTGCTCAAGGGTATAACCCCAAAAATTATATTGAGCCTCTTAAATATACAGGTATCCGTAATATCCGCGATGCGCCTAAAAACCTGTCCGGCTATTTTATGCTTCATAAAGAAACAGGTGTACGTGTTAATCTTGTTGGCGCCAAGCTGCACCATCTGATTCATGCTGCGCAGACACTTGCAAAACATAATATCCTTATGTCTATAGAGGGGCCGAACGAGCCGAATAACTGGCCCATTACTTACAAGGGTGAAAAGGGCGGCGGCAAAGGTTCATGGAAGGTCGTCGCTGAATTTCAACGCGATCTCTATAAGGCTGTTAAAGCCGATCCACTCCTCAAGGACTATCCTGTTTTTAATATTTCAGAAGGCGGCGCGCAAACTGACAATGTCGGGCTTCAGTTCCTGACTATCCCCGAAGGGGCCGGTACGCTTATGCCTGCCGGGACCATGTATGCAGATTATGCGAATGCTCATAATTATGTCAGTGGTAACGGCGGCCGTCATGTTGATAATCAGGCATGGAACGCTGCTGATCCGACGCTGGATAGTTTCTGGGACGGGCTCTACGGAAACTATGGGCGTACCTGGCGCAAGAAATATAAAGGTTACAGCAATGAAGGGCTTATGCGGTTGCCGCGCGTTTCAACAGAAACGGGCTGGGCAACTAAAAAAGGCGTGTCTGAGGAGCGTACACAAGGGATTATGCTTGTGAATACCTACCTGGCGCAATTCAAGCGCGGCTGGACTTATACGTTCATTTATCAACTGGGTGAAGCTCAAGGCAGTAAAGGATTGCAGGGGATTTATCGCAAAGACTGGCAGCCCAAAGCCGCGGCGCACTACATCCATAATCTTACGACTGTTCTGGCAGATACGATGTCAGGTGATTTTAAACCCGGAAGGCTGGCTTATAGAATTCCCAATCAACCCGATACGGTTCACGATCTCTTGCTGCAGAAAAGTGATGGGAGGTTTTTTCTTGTTGTTTGGGGTGAAAGGGTCAAGGGTCAGGATGATATTATTATCCAGCTTGCCAAACCTGCTGCTAAAATTAAAATTTTTGATGTGACGGAAGGTTCTGAACCGCAAAAAATGCTTTCAGATGTTTTAGAGATTCCGCTTACGCTTAATGACCATGCGTTGATATTGGAGTTTCATTAAATCTAAAGAATCGTTGCTTTGTGACAAAGCTATGATTGTTCCAAACAAGATGCCTTGAAGCACGCCGAAATCAGGGGTTGTTCCTGCAAGAAATTTTGCAGCAAACATGGGCAATAGAGCAAATTTGATCGCCTTGATAACGGCCTCTTCACGTGAATTGCGCTTTGGTGCATGGCGGAGATAGAGCGAGATGAGGAACAGGCTGAAAAAGAGTGCACCGGGAAGGCCCGTACTGGCCAGAATATTCGCAAAGAAGTTTGACGTTCGGACACTCCCGATACCAACGCCCAGGCCATAGCTTTCAATAAAAGCATTAAGCCCTGCCGCCGTCCAGCTTGAGCGTTCTATATAGGAAGATGTCCCTGTTTTTTCGATTAAAAGCGTATTGATCAGATCAACAAAATTTCCACTTAGTAATACAGCTAATAAAAAACAGACGGCAAGAAAAACGATGTTCAGCATTTTTTTTGTGATAGATTTATGCAAGATCTTTCCTTCTTCAGAAACGGCATCAACATTATAAAAAAGATAGAGGCCGAGCATCAGGAAAAGAGAGGCGTAGGCCGTTGAAGAGGTGGATAAGAAGCCCATGGCCATACAGCTCCAGCCGAGGAGCGGCACCCAAAAACGGCGCATTTTTTCCGCATAGACCGGGCGCAGGAAAAGCAGCAAAGAGGCCATTGTCATGGCAAGTCCTCCAAAAGCTGCGGGTTCAGGCGTCAGGCCCAGCACACGGCGCGTTCCCAAAATACTGCCTGCGGAATAGCCATAGTTGGCCGTATAGAAAATTTTGAGCATATCGGCCTTTCCTAAAAGGTTGGCGATAATATCAATAAGGCCTGTTGCGATGATCGCATAGCCACCTGCGAAGATTGCCTTTAACAGCGCATCTAGAAATTCATGTTTCTTTTGTAAAAGAATGCAAACAGATGCCGCCATAAAAACGGACATCGTCAGGTAGGCTGTTTGTGTATAGTTCGTTCCTTGTGGACGAACAGGTTCCAACTCTGCCGTGTTTAAGCTAAAAGTAAAAATCTGGCCGTTAAATAATCGGGGCAGAAACATCGCTCCGATAAGGGAAATCAGCCAGAAGATTCCCAAAAACCCAAGCTGACGCGGTTGAAAAAGCGCAGCAAGGAAAGACGGCACAAAATTCTGACTGATGCCGATACGAAACAAGAATATAATGGATGCGAGCATCGCGGGGACAACGTTTCCCGGCAACACGGTCATTGCACTAAAGGAAGAGCATATGAAGACGGATGCTAACAGGATCGTTGGTGAAAGAATAATACTTCCAAGAATAATGAGCAGCGCTATGACAGAAACCGTATTCATTTCATGATGCTCCTAGCCCAGCCCTAACCAGCGCTGCAGGTTAAATCTCCGGGCCATATCATAAAAAATAACAGGGATGATTGTTCCCAGTATTAAAGCTATAGGGAAAATGACAAGCGGATCGGAATAACCAAGACCTTTCACCATAAAAATTCGGGTGCCGGCTACAATCATCACGTGGAGAACATAAATAGGCATGGTCCTTTGGCCAATATACACTAGGGCAGAGAATGACCGAATGTAGGATATGCGTACCAGGAAAAAGATAAAGGCGCACCCCAGGATAGTGGATGGTACTTGGCTGAGATATTTTGGCGTACCGATTTCTGCAAGATTTGTTTGAGTAAAGCTATATGAAGAAACAACAAACCAGAGGATGCCTGCGACAAGTGTTAAAAACAGGAATGAAAGGTCTGTCCATTCTTTTTTTTCTTTATCCTGAAACAAAAGCGTTCCAAGTCCATAATATATCCCGAACTTAGCAAAGGGGGTAAAAAACGAAGGAAGGGCCGGAAACGTAGAAAGACCTAAAAGAAGCAAGAAAAAGACCAATTCGTATTTTTTATTCATAAATCTGGAAAAGAGGTAATGCACGATCTGCATTAAAATCAGAGCTTTTAAAAACCAGAACTGTGAAACATTTCCTAGCGCTATATTTCTGATCTGAAACCATGAGAAATCCTGGGGGTGGTTGAGGAGCGAGCCGGTCAGATTCATGGAAAATGTCTGGACCGCAGACCATAGCACACAGGGATAGTAAATCCTGATCAGAAGGTCTTTTGCAAATTTCTTTCCGTCCTTCTTTTCCAAAGACGAGGCAAACATCCCCGATAAAAAGAAAAAGGCAGGCATGTGGAACGTATAAATATAATTGAAAATTTGCACCAGAATTCCATCGATCGGGACAAGCTGAGCATCTCGTAAGCCGCCGATGACATGGCCGATAACAACAAGCATGATGCATAGGCCTCGCGCCGCATCTGGCCAGTCTATACGCTGGGATGCGTTATGTACATTAGATGGATAGACCTGTTCGGACTTATAAGACACTATTTTTCCTTGGGGAGGTTAAGTCCAGGCTTGTTATTATGATTAAAAATAATTTTGTCATTTATTGCCTGGCTCCAGACTTTAAAGTCTTCAGAGAAATAACGTTCGATGGGTTTTGTAGGTAATGTATCATGTTTTTGAGTGGTTGATTTGTTATTGTGTGGAATTTCTCCTGTAGCCTTGTATCGCTTACGCAAGAACTCGATTCCTTTTTTCATATCTTCAATAGGAAACAATAGATCGACAATAATATCGCCATTTGTATCGCATATAAAATCCGTTTGTTTCCGAAAATGGCTCCAACGCATAATTTCCTGTTCTTCGATATGTTCAATATCGTTCAACCAATATACAAAATCTTCAAATGTTTTTAAGAATGAATATTCTTCCTCCATTAACTTTTTTTCAGCAGGCACTTTCGTGTATGAGCGATAATAAGTAAAGGCTGATGCAATGCGGTCAAGCGGATTTCTTAGCGGTGCAAATACCAGCCATTTACTGTAATAATTAGGGAAAAGTGTCTTATAAAATTCTGCGGAATAATGCGGAAGCTCATACTTTGTTTCGGGAAATAAAAATTGAGATAGTGACGTGGATGCATTTTTTGGTATGCGAATAAAGAAGGCTTCTGCTTTGGAAAAATGGGTAATAGGGTTATCTTGAGCGTGTAATTTGAATTTAAGTTTAGTTTTTAGAATTTTTACATTTTGCGAATAGGGGATGCGCTTTAAATATTTATTGTTTACTTCAAGACCGGGAGGATAAAAAACTGACATCTTAAAAACTCAATTTAAAAACTCAATTTGAATAAGTTGTTGAGAAGTATTGTATTTTCCTAAAAATAAGGAATCTGCTTTTAAGCCCCTCTCTTAATAATCTGGTGAACATTGCATTTTCCCTACAAAATATCAAACAAATCCATCGAATTGTCCGGCAGGGAATCTTCTCCTTGCTATTTTATTACTTACAATACATATTACCGCTTGATCCGAGACTGGAACAGTTACTCTATATGGCGGCTATGAATACTCTGACACACTTACAGCGGCTGGAAGCCGAAAGCATTCACATCATGCGTGAGGTTGTGGCTGAGTGCAGAAATCCTGTGATGCTTTATTCGATCGGGAAGGATTCGGCGGTTATGCTGCATCTGGCGCGTAAGGCGTTTCATCCGTCAAAGCTGCCGTTTCCGTTGGCTCATGTCGATACGACATGGAAATTCCGCGATATGATTACCTTTCGCGATAAAATGGCCCAGGAAGCTGGCGCCGAGCTTTTGGTCCATATTAACGAGGAAGGCGTCAAACAGGGGATTGGGCCATTTACGCATGGTTCGGCGCTGCATACGGAGATTATGAAGACGCAGGCACTTAAACAGATGCTTGATCACTATCAATTCGATGCGGCATTTGGTGGTGCACGTCGGGATGAGGAAAAATCCCGGGCCAAAGAGCGCATTTTTTCATTTCGTTCAAAGGCGCATCGCTGGGACCCTAAAAACCAGCGGCCTGAATTGTGGAACCTGTATAATTGCCGCAAGCACGATGGAGAGTCGATCCGGGTTTTCCCGCTATCCAACTGGACAGAGTTGGATGTCTGGCAATATATCTATCTGGAAAATATCCCGGTCGTACCACTTTATTTTGCCGCCGAGCGGCCCGTGGTTGAGCGTGACGGTACGTTGATCATGGTTGATGACGACCGGATGAAGCTGGAACCGGGCGAAAAACCTGCCATGAAGAAGGTTCGTTTTCGTACACTTGGCTGCTGGCCGCTGACCGGTGCAATTGAAAGCAGCGCCGATACGCTGCCTGCGATTATTCGGGAAATGCTGCTGACCAAAACTTCTGAACGGCAGGGGCGGGTGATCGACAATGACAGCAATGCTTCTATGGAGCAGAAAAAACAGGATGGCTATTTCTGATGCATAGCGATTCAGCCCTGATTGAAGAGGATGTGGAAGAGTATCTTCGGGCGCATGAACACAAGACGCTGCTCAGATTTATTACCTGCGGTTCGGTGGATGACGGGAAATCGACCCTGATCGGGCGGCTCTTATACGATTCCAAGATGATTTTCGAAGACCAGCTGGCGGCGCTGGAAAGCGATTCAAAAAAGGTTGGTACGCAAGGTAATTCTATTGATTTTGCGTTGCTTGTGGACGGGCTGGCGGCTGAGCGGGAGCAGGGGATCACGATTGACGTGGCCTACCGGTTTTTTTCGACTGAAAACCGTAAATTTATTGTGGCCGATACGCCGGGGCATGAACAATATACCCGCAATATGGCAACGGCCGCATCTACGGCAGATGTGGCCATTATCCTGATTGATGCGCGCAAGGGCGTTTTGATGCAGACGCGGCGTCATTCGTTTATTGCCAGCCTGATGGGCATTAAACATGTTGTCGTCGCGGTGAACAAGATGGATCTGATTGGCTATGACGAAGCAGCGTTCACGGCGATTAAAGAAGATTACCGCGCTTTCGCCAAGGGGCTGGATATTGAGCATATTACCTGCATTCCGATGTCAGCCCTGGGTGGAGATAATGTTATGCAGCGCAGCGCTAAAATGGATTGGTATGATGGCCCGACCCTGATGGCCTATCTGGAAACAGTTGAGGTTGAAGATTTAGCGCAGGACTGTCCGTTTCGTATGCCGGTTCAGTGGGTTAACCGTCCGAATCTTGATTTTCGCGGGTTTTCCGGTCAGGTTGCCGCCGGCCGGATTGAGCCGGGGATGGAAATCAAGGTTATGCCGTCTGGCAAAACGTCCCGTGTCAGCAAGATCGTTACGTTCGATGGTGAGCTGCCCGAGGCGGTGGCCAGCCAATCCGTAACAGTGACGCTTGCAGACGAGATCGACATCTCGCGCGGCGACATGATTTGTGCTGCCGAACATCCGGCGGAAATTACTGACCAGTTTGAAGCGTATCTGATCTGGATGGGAGATGAAAAAATGCTGCCCGGCCGTCCTTATATCATGAAAACCGGGGCACATCAGGTGCCGGTAAGTGTGACGAAGCTTAAATACACGATCAATGTTAACACGATGGAGGAGCATGCTGCCCACTCTTTGGTGCTTAACGAAATCGGCGTGTGCAACTTTTCTGCCGAACGGGATTTTCCTTTCGATATATTCCGGGATATTCCGGGGACGGGCAGCTTTATCCTGATCGACCGGATCACCAATGCTACGGTTGGCGCAGGGACGATTAACTTCGCGTTGCGCCGGGCGTCTAATATTCACTGGCAGGCTCTTGATGTTGACAAAAATACACGCGCGGCTCTCATGCATCAGACGCCACGGGTTGTTTGGATGACTGGTTTGTCGGGGGCTGGAAAATCGACGATTGCGAACCTGGTCGAAAAGAAACTTCATTCACTTGGTAAGCACACTTATACGCTGGATGGGGACAATGTGCGCCATGGTCTGAACCGCGATCTGGGCTTTACCGATGCTCAACGCGTCGAGAATATTCGCCGCGTGGCCGAGGTTGCAAAGCTGATGACCGATGCGGGATTGATCGTGCTGGTGTCGTTTATCTCGCCTTTTCGGGCTGAACGTCGTATGGCGCGGCGTTTGTTTGAAGATGGCGAGTTTATCGAGGTTTTTGTTGATGCTTCTCTTGAAACGGTTGAAAGCCGTGATCCTAAAGGTCTTTACAAAAAAGCCCGCAAAGGGGAAATCGCCAACTTTACCGGGATCGACAGCCCTTACGAGCGTCCGGAATACGCGGATCTGACTATCGATTCAAACAAGATGTCCGCAGAAGAAGCGGCAGAAAAAATCGTGGCTCTGCTGATGGATACGTAGAGGTTGTCGTTACGTATTATATAGCTGCGCCAATTTTAAACTGTCTTCAAAGGCTTTATAAATTTTTTCTTTATGCGAGGGTTTAACTGTATCAATAGAAGGAACTTCTTCAGATTGTTTTCTGAACCCGCTTTTGGCTTTTGAAGTCATACTAAAACCCATCAAGCCCTTTGATGAGAAAAAGCCTTGTAGTGATTTTTCCAAATTCTCATATGGCAGAACGAGATCTACATCAAGTTCCAAATCACCTGTTTCATTGCGTTTGCTATATAGTGAAACATCTTCTGGGAAGTCTCCTTTTTCTACATATTCCTCCCATGATAGTTTGTAGGAACTGTCTTTGTTGTGATAGGAAGAATATCGAAGCATACAGTAGTGAGAGATGCATTTATCGATGGGTTCTCTTTCAATACAAAAAAATGTTAGCTCCATTGACTTTTCTTTGCCAAGGAAATTTTTTATTTCGGAAGAAGACATATGATTGTAAATTTTTTGTTTAAATAGTCTTTTGTGGTTTCTGGCTTTGTGTCCTTCTTCCTTTGGTTTAATTTCAGTCAGGATGTCGGATTGAGGCAGCAACGGCGATAGGGAAACTTCTATAGCAGTTCCTGCTGTTTTATGAGTTTTAACGAATGCAAAATTGTGTTTGAAACTTATGACAGCCATACTAACCTTCTGCTTGAGCTGATGCAGAGTAATCATCAGCCATTCTCTTTTTGTAGTGACTATAGCACCCTTATTGCTGCGTTAAAAATAAACATACTTAATTTCAAAATTCCTTCTGTGTAATCCGGCGTGGATCACATCTTCCGCGCGAGAGATCAAACAAAGCCATCAGATTGCCGCGCAGACGCCCTGTATAATCGACATCGCGGCGGATGGGGATAAGGGTTTTCAGGATATTGGCGATAAAATTGCGTACGGCTTGCATAAACCCGGCCCTGAACGGCACAGTGCCTTTGCGGATCAGGTAATGGAGGTTTGCGATTTGCGAATAGCCGAAACGCAGGCCGCTGGTGCGCCCGCCAGTTGCGCCCATATGAACGCCGATACAATCCGGATAACGGATTACGCGGCCTAATCGTAAACATTGGCCGGTAAAATCGCGATCTTCCTGCCAGCTATAAAGCGGGAGGTTTTCATCAAAGCGCAGAGCGCTGATAGCCGTGCCAAGAAACGCCATATTGCAGCCATAGGCGCAGTCTGTTTCGCTTTCATGGTTCTGGTTGGCCCAGTGTTTAAGGGGAGGTTTTTGCTCACTCAGGAAAGCGGCGGCTTCTTCTTCGCTATAACCTCCGCTCATCACGCCGTCAGCCAGAACGCGACCCGTCAGGCCGACAATATCCCCTTTGGCGAAACGGGTTGCGGCTTTTTCCAGCCAGTCGGGCGCGGGCCGGAAATCATCGTCGAAAAATGTGCAGAAGTAACTATTCGGTTCGCCGTTAAAAGCGCCTTGGGTTTTTAATGCTTCAATTCCTGCGTTGCGCTGACAGGTTAATCCGATTTTTGTGGAAACAAACACTTCGTAAGATCCTGAAAGCGCCATAGGGTGATCGTTCAATCCGGCAATATCCTGATCTTCCGCTCCGACGACAAGAGTCATCGTGGGGGTAAGCGTTTGCCGCGCCAGATAATCCAGAAGGACGTATGTTTCCTTCGCCCGTCCTTTTGTGGCAATAATTACGTAGGGATATATCATGACTCTAACTGTTTTATCTTATAACTCAAAAACAAATATGTTAAATTCTGGTTGGACAGCAGCGACAAAATAATATAGAAACGCTCCATTAGGCAAGAGAACTCTTTTGAGCGCGCCAGATGTCATGAGCTCTTATGCGTTGTCCCTGTTAATTTAAGGTCTATGTTATGACAGCAAACAATAACCGTCCTATCCACAATCTCGTAAAGGACTGTTTGGGATTCGCTGTGAGTAACATAAACGGCCAATGTGAGTTTAGTAAATCTATCTTCGTTATTGCACATATGAGGTGCGGCTCAACTGCGCTTAGTAACGTGCTTACAAATCACCCTTCTATAAGTGGTTTTGGAGAGGCTCATATAGAGTATGGAAGTCGGTCAAAACTTGGAAATTTAGTTATACGGCAGATAAAAGAAAAAAGCTGGAAACATAAATCCGACTATTTATTTGATAAAATATTGCACTCGTCTTACGACAAAAATGTTTGTGAAGACTTTTATAATTCAAAAGCGATTTTTTTGGCAAGAGAGCCTGAAGCTTCCATATTGTCCATTCGCAATTTGTTTGAACGAATTAATTCCAAAGATTTTTGTACAGACCAACTGGCTGCGGATTACTATATAGAACGCGTAAGCGACATTATAAAAACCTGGCATCGTTTTGAAGCCAGGAACAGGCTTGGGCTAACGCATAGTGATTTGGTTTCCGGTCCCGATGCGCAGCTTAATAGAATTAGTGCTTTCATTGGAATTTCTCCCCCGCTGGAAAACAAATACGAAAGTCGCAGCGCTTCTACAAAAGAAGGAGCGGGGGACCCTCTTTCTTCTGACAAGTTTAATAAGATTCTAGCCGACGGTGACGGAACGTCGCTCTCAAAAACAAGAAACCTTGAAATTACGGAATCAACACACGAAAAAATACAAAGCGTCTATAAGAAGTTTATACGTATAATCCGTGATGATCCTGTGTAGATGTTTTAATTGGACAGCGGTGGCAAAGTAATATAGGAACGCTCGTTTAGGTAAGGCAACTCCAACACGCCTAACATAATTTGCTCTTACGCCTTGTGTTTGGAGCGCCTGAGGTTATCGGATCATGTCTTTTGACTCAAAAGAAATACCTTTTTCCCACAAAATTGCGAATGGCGGGTCTCTGACCATCGCGGGAAAACTTGTGTGCCGCTGTCTGGACCTTATTACTCTGGCTATTCTTTCGCGTCTGCTCAGCCCGGCTGACTTTGGCCTGACCGCGCTGGCTATGACATCGGTTATTATTGCAGAAACTGTGACGTCTCTTCCTTTGGCTGCTGCTTTGTTACGTGTTTCAAAACCAAGCCGGGCTATGTATGACACGGCTTTTACCCTTGCCTTTTTACGCGGTGTTTTGTTGGCAGTCGTTTTGAGCGCATTGGGATTTGTCATGATGTATATTTATAATGAACCCCGGCTGGTGGCTTTGGTGGCAGCCTTGTCTATCGCTCCCATTTTGCGGGGTCTTCTTAGTCCCCGCATGGTCGATTATATGCGGGAGATGAATTTTATGCCGGAAGCCGGCATTGAAATTGCGGGGAAAACCGCTGCACTTGTTGCTTCCTGTGCGGTGGCTTTTTCCACCCATTCTTACTGGGCGATTGCCGTTTCAACTATTACAACGCCTTTTGTCATGAATTTGCTTTCTTATCGGGTCGCCCCTTACAGGCCCCGTTTTTGCCTATCGGAATGGGTGTTGTTTAAAAATTATGTGGGGTGGAATTCGTTGACACAGCTTATTGGTGCATTGAAATGGCAAATGGATAAGCTCTTGCTTGGATATTTTGTACCCAAGGCAACGCTTGGTCAGTATACGATGGCGTCTGATCTTAACAATATTCCGCTTCAGTCTATTGTTGTGCCTTTGAAACGTCCGGTGCTTGCGTCTTACTCAGCACGTGGTGTAAGGCCACCGGAAGAATTGATGAAGACCTATCTTAAGACATCAAATGCCATGCTGGCTTTTGCCGGGCCGGTTTTTGTTGGGCTCGCGCTTTTGGCTGTGCCCGCTGTATATCTGGTTTTAGGTCCAAAATGGGAAGAGGCAGGAAGCCTTTTGCAATGGATTGCGATTGCAGCATTGCTGACTCTGCCCGTCATTAACCTTGATCAGTTGGCCTTAGCGCTTGATGAAGCGCGTATGCTGACATGGCGCACGGTTTTAGAATTTTGCGTCGCTGTGCCGTTGTTGTTTTTTGGGTGCGTTACTTATGGCGTGATGGGGGTTGTCGGCGCTCGCATTATCGGTGGGTTGTTTACGGTACTTATCAGTATGGAGGCGGTGCGTAAGCTGATTGGGTGTTCTTTTGCCTGTCAAATTATGGTATTGCAACGCACTGTATTTGCTCTTTTCCTTATGGGTGGAAGTTTGTGGTTTTTACGGCCTCTGGTTATTATGGACGATTCTGTGATTGCTTTGGCCTTTAGCCTTGCCGGTGTGGGGTTGGGGGGGCTGTTATTTTACATAGTATCCATTGCTATTTTTTGGCGACTGGCTGGCTATCCTGCCGGTATTGAAGCTGTCGTGTGGGGAAAGGGAGAAAATATACTTTCACAAATGAAAAAGCGGTTGGTTTCCTGATGTTTTTCAGGATTTAATTTCGTCTAAAATCTCCCGGTAAAGCGTTAGGCTGTCCTCGGCGGCGCCAGTCTGTGTACCTCGGCCATAGGCATCGACGTAGCGGATAATGTCTTCTTCGCGGCAGATGCCTGTTTGTTTTTCGTAGATCTTACAAGGCTTGCTTGTCAGGTTTGCCATGCAGTGTACGCTTTGAAGCGGGATATTGATCATATCACCTGCGTTCAGAGTCAAACGCTGTCCGTTTAGCACGACCGTCAGCGTACCTTCTTCTACCCGCCATAGTTCTGTACGAAGCTCATGGGATTGTAAAGAAAGGATTTTTCCCGGCATAAGCGTGATGGTCTTCTCGCAATATTCGCTGCCGTCTTTGAGGGGGCCAACACCGGTTACAACGTAGCTGCCCCATGGGCGGGTGTCGCTGTCGCCAATCTTATAGGCTTCAAGATCGCATGCATATCTTTGCACTCTGTTTATGGCGGTATTCAGTGTCATGACTATTTTATTATTTTTGCCTTTATTCAGGCTTGAATGCCATTGTATTTTTTCATTATCTCCTGTTAAAAGTTATGTCATCTAAAATCAAGTTTTTTCTTTACGGTGGGTAGACTTGCTTATTTTACAGGCTTCTAACTCTTTGAAAATTCCTTATCTTCCGGCATCGTCACGCCTTTCGGCAGATGGTTCCGCCATTTAGCAAAAGCCGGTTTATTTATGGGACTAGCGATGTAGAAGGTACCGTCCGGGCTTTCTTCTATTTTCGCCCATGTGAGTGTACGCGCCTTATCCGGTTCATCCTCACCTGTTTTAGCGTTTTTTCCGATTAATTGTTTAACGCCGTCTTTTTCTTCGATCGTATAACCTTGTGCGGTCCACCACGCGGCTGCAATTTCATTAACAACAGCCAACGCATTTAGAGGTGGTCCCAAGAATTCGGACAGTGAGTTAAGCTACGATCTATGACCGAA
>ERZ795048.1921-NODE-1921-length-17653-cov-6.130810_pt1 | contig 17653 bp, 15 predicted proteins | sample MGYA00375132_ERZ795048 | MGnify/ENA primary metagenome ERZ795048 (study PRJEB30177, sample SAMN05720225) | activated sludge metagenome | isolation source: Anaerobic digester | place: Hong Kong | collected 2014-12-17 ...
CGTCTCGGCGGCCGCGTCGTTCTTGGGAAAACAGATGGAGGAATAGCTTCTCCGGAGCCGTTTCCGGCCGGCGGCGTTTTTTCCGCGGGCCCCGATGTTGGAAAAGAAAAACGATCCTGTATAAAAAAGAAAGCCCTCTTTAGATGGTCGGACTTAGGGATTATGAAAAACAAGGTCTTTAAGGACAGCCTCTAAGCGGAGCAAAAGAAAAACGGTCAGATGTGAGAAAGCCTCATGTCTGGCCGTTTTTCTATGCCCTGCAAGACGCAGATGTTTATCAATTTATCATGCACATAGTACTTGCTATTTTACCCAAGCAGAGTGATGTATGTACGTACCAAAAGGCCACAGAGCCTGAAAAATCAAGGAGATACATACTATGAAGATGAACTACAAAGGAAAGCAGAGAAAAGAGTTGGCAGCCGCCATCGCCGAGATTACCGGAGAAAAGGCTGTGTACATGAAGGCACCGACCTACGCTTATCAGATCGGGATTTTTACGGTTGAGCGCAACGGAGACCTCATCTGTGGCGATGAGGCTGCTCTGGAGGAACTTCTCCACGGACTGGCGGAGAAAGGCTTTACAGCCGAAGCCGAGCCGCAGGAGGACGCTACGAACGCTGACGGCTCCGACCTGACGGTCACAGTTCCGGGCACCGCAGCATCGGTCGAGAATCTCAAGAATCTGCTTGAGGCAAAGGGAGCGCTCATCAAGAAAGCGCTTGGCATCACCGACATCAGCATCAAGGTCGAGGATGAAAAGGTTTCATTCCCTTGGTTTCCAGAGATGCCCGAACCGGATGAAGCAAAAGCATACACCGAGTTTATTGCCGCCATCTGCCGGATGAGCAAGGAACAGAAACGCATCAGCGCGACGGAGCGGCATACGGATAATGAGAAGTTCACCTTCCGAGTATTCCTGATCCGGCTTGGCTTCATTGGCGATGAGTACAAGACCACACGTCGGATTCTGCTCCGGAACCTTACCGGGAACAGCGCGTGGAGAAATGGAGCGCCGAAGAGGAAGGCAAAATAAAAGGAAAGCCATGCTGAAAGATAAAGTTTCAGGCATGGCTCTTTATTGATTACATAAAGCAAAAAACGCCTTGCATAAAGCAAAACGTCTTCAGGAACTCCTTCTACACGTGGCAGATGAGCTACTTTAAGTATACTGATTTTGAGTGCTTTGTCAATAGGGTTCACGGAATCGTGAATGTAAATTAATTGTGAATTTGCTGCTGATATACAGTATATTCATTGAGTTTCTTTCTCAATGCATGATCCTGATCAAGATAAAACGCCGTAATCAAGAGGCAATAGTTCTCACGCCGTTCAATAACAACCATATATCTTTCCTCTTCTAACAGCAGATGAATTCTGTTATTAGATTTATACGGCTTTTCCCATACTTTTATACCGTCACAGCTTTCACATTTTAAAGGATCACAAGCATAATTTTCAATAAAAGCTCTCACCCAACGTATTCGTTCACATCGTCTTAAATCAGGAACCCGGTTTCCGTCTTTCATATAATCCTGACAAGTAACATGGTAGAAAGCTTCCTCTTTATTGTTTTCAATTGGGTAAAATCGAATCTGAACCTTCTTTCCTTCAAAACTTGGATGATTAACTATAAAATCAGTTCTGAAAATAGTATACAAAAAATCCTCGTAGTCTTTCCATAACTCATAGACATCAGTATTATAGATTTCAAGGTCAGGTACCCAGCAATTATTATTCATTATTTCCCCTCGCATCCCATGAGAGGAGATTTAGTTTTTCCTCACGTAAAAGAGTTGTCTTTGTCATTGTATACCCTGAACGTCCTTTAATTAAATCTATGATTTCCTGCTTGGCCGGACTTTTTTTGAAGTCTTCTGGAAATACTCTGTTTTCATAGCCTACTGCGCCAATCAGTATATCAACAAGTTGCATTATCTGAACTTCATCGGAGCGTATGGGCTGGAGTCTTTGGATAATGCTTTGCGAAAAGTCATACATTGAATTGCTACAGACTTCTTTTAGTTTTTGAGCCTTACGATATGAATTTGAATCCTTGATATCAATATAAACTTCATATCTATCAGTCGGGTTAAAGATTACCTTCAACATATCAAAGTACATCTTATAATACCAGTCATCATGCGTCTGATTAAAATGCTGATGATCAAGTTTTGATTTGTCGGGAATAATTACCGCTCTAAAATGCAGATCATCATCATCAAAATAATAATTCACAATGTCCCGATACATATCAATTTTTGCCGGACTGATTTTTGTCCATTTCAACTCCATTGTCGGAGAAACACCATTGCGTTCTTTGATTTGGCGAATCCTTTGATTAATATCTTTTAATTTGCTCTGGGGACACCATACAGCACCCAAAACCATAACATTAATCCCATCGTGCTCAAGATGGCACGTTTCATCACAATAAACATTATATAACACTTAGATCATCTCCTCTCAGCACTTATTCAGTTGACTTTGCAGTTCTTGGAAACTTTCCAACGCACTCTGCAAGTTCTCAATAATGTCCGCAGCCAGTTCATCAGGCGCAGGCAGGCTATCAAGGTCTGCGAGAGACTTATCCGCCGCGAGGCTGTAAAGGCTCTGACACTCACCGCCGGAGGAAAATGATTATGGAAGATAAGAAAGTAACGTTCATGGAAAAGACCATCGGAGACACGACCTATATTGTGGAGGCTGCCACAGGCGCGGATGCCCGTGAGACCGTGTATGAGAAACTGAAAAAACTGATTCTGCAGGATCCCGACAGACACAATTTGTTAAAGGCTTCATAAGACGATAATGCTTGACTTCTTCGCCGCAGGTATGGATATATAGTAATACCGCTTGGAGACTGTCGGAAAGGAGGAACTTATGAACAGACAGTCTCAGACTGCTGTGAAGAATGATTTAATTACAGCCCTTTATTGCCGCCTCTCACGAGATGACGAGCTGCAGGGAGATTCCAACAGCATTAAGAACCAGAAGGCAATTTTACAGAAATATGCCGTAGACAACGGTTTCGGCAACATACAGTTTTTCGTGGATGACGGCTACAGCGGCACTACATTCGACAGGCCGGACTGGCAGCGCCTTTCCGGGATGATTGATGAAGGTCAAATCGGTACGCTCATCGTAAAGGATATGAGCAGGCTCGGCAGAGATTATTTGCAGGTCGGAATGCTGACCGAGATGGTATTTCCGAACAACGATGTCCGCTTCATCGCCGTAAACAACGGTGTGGACAGCGTAAACGGCACGGAGAACGACATGACGCCGTTCATCAACCTGTTCAACGAATTCTACGCCAAAGACACCAGCCGGAAAATCCGAGCAGTGTTTAAGGCAAAGGGAAACGCCGGAAAGCCGCTCTGCACGAATCCGCCCTACGGCTACATTAAAGATCCGGAGGACAAGAACCACTGGATCATCGACGAAACCGCCGCCGAGGTAGTCAGGGAGATTTTTCACCTGTGTGTGCAGGGCTACGGGGTTTCCAAGATTGCGAACATCATCACGGCAAAGCACATCATGAATCCTACCGCACACGCCAAGGCGCTCGGCATCGGAGTGTCAGATAATCGGAGCACCGCTGATGATTACAAATGGGGCAACAGCACGATCTCCCATATGCTGACGAGGCAGGAGTACATCGGAAGCACTGTAAACTTCAAGACCTACCGGAAGTCCTACAAGCAGAAGAAGCAGTTGAAGAACGATCCGGACAACTGGCAGATTTTCGAGGACACCCACGAGGCCATCATAGATGACGAGACATTCGCCATTGTGCAGAGGCTTCGTGAAGGCAGGCGCAGGGTAACACCGATGGGCGAAATGCCAATTCTCTCAGGAATGCTGTTCTGTGCGGACTGCGGAGCCAAGCTATATCAGGTACGGCATCGCGGCTGGACGCACGACAAAGAACACTTCGTATGTGCCACCTACCGCAAGGTCAAAGGCGGCTGCAGTTCACACCAGATCAGAAACGTCGTTGTAGAGGAACTTCTGCTCGACGGCATCCGAAACATCACCGCGTTTGCCAGAGACCACGAGGATGAATTCGTACAGATGGTGACTGACAAAACCCGTGCTGAAGTAAACAGGAACCTGCGAGATGACAAACGGGGACTGGAACAGGCACAGGTCAGAGCCGGAAAACTGGACGGTATCATTCAGCGGCTCTACGAGGATAATCTTGATGGAAAAATCAGCGATGAACGTTTTGCCAAAATGACAGCCAGCTACGAGGAAGAACAGAAAACGCTTGAATTTCGCATCCGGGAATTGAAAGCAACCATTGGCACCGTGACCGAGAACGCTTCGAACGTGGATGCCTTCCTGAAGCTGGTACGCAGGTACACCGACATTCAGGAATTGACTGCTGAGATCATCCGGGAATTTGTAGAGAAGATTTACGTTTATAAGGCTGAACGCATCGATGGCAAGCGTGTGCAACGCATCAAGATCGTTTGGAACTGTATCGGCGAATTTACACCGCCGGACAAGTGCAAAAAGGACGAAAAAACGGCATAGCCGGATTAATTCCAACTATGCCGAATTTTCAGGGATTAGGAAATCCCTAAGTTGCCGCACCTTTCGAAGGCTTTCTTTTTTATTTTCTTTATTTTTCGGACGGCTTGCGCAGCTCGTTTTCCATAATGTTGACGAGTTTTTCGAGCAAGACGATGGCCTGCGCGGAATCGCGGGCTCCCATTTCCCGGTAGACCCCGGCTGAAAAATTGCGAACCAGTTTCAGTTCCTCCCGGAAAACGCATGCCCCCTCCTCCGTTAAAAAGACGAAGGTCTGCCGGCGATTTCCGGAATCCGTCTGGCGGCGGATCAGGCCCTTGTTTTCCAGCACGCGGAGCAGGTTGGTCACCGCCGACGGCGTGACATGGAGCTGCTCCTTGATCTGTGAAACGGTGGCCTGAACCCCTCTCTCACGGAAATCCCACAGAGTGCTCAGCATAATGAATTCCGCGCTCTGAACCCGGCGGTGGACTTTTTTGAAATCCAGCCGCTGCGCCCGGCGAAGCAGATCGATGACCTGATGGATTTTCTCCTCGCCGTCAAATGCGGCTTCCCGGTCCATGATTTCGCCCCCCGTCAGCCCTCCGACGGCGTGACGGTGACGCCGCCGGCAGATGTTTCATACGAAAGCGCGGCGCCGTCCGACAGATCCGGCGACCAAGAGGTGACCACCAGATCGCCGGACGCGATGCCCTCCGTGACGGCGGTGGTGGTCTCGTCGGAGAGCCCGGTCTGAACCGGAGTCCGAACCGCCTTTCCGTCCTTCGCGAGGAAGACATAGGCGCCGTCGTCGCCGTAATAGACCGCGTCATAGGGCACAAGGACGGCATCCTCCTGCCGATAGGTATCGGTCGTCACGGAGACCGTAGTATAGGAGGCAAGCGCGCCCTCTTCCGCGTCCACCGACGCCTTGATTTTGAAAAGGCCCTGCGTCAAATCGAGGGAGACGCCGATCTCGGTGATTGTGCCGGAATAGGTTTTCCCATTGCGCTCCACCGTCACCGCCTGCCCCGTTGTCAGCGCGTTGCGCACCTCTTCGGTGACGTAGAATGTGGCGGTCATGCTGGCTTTATCGGAGATGACAAAGGCGGCGGAGCTTCCCGCAAACCCGTGTTCCTCGGCGGAGACGCTCTCTACGATGCCGGAGATCGGCGCGGTGATTTGATAAAGGCTGAGCTGATATTCGGCCGCCTCCACCGCGACGGAGACCGCGTCGAGCTGCGCGTCCAGAATGGCCTGTGTCTCCTCGCGAAGGTCGCCCTGCGTGATTTCCGCGGAATCCTCGGCGAGCGCCAACGCATCCCGGTAACTGGAAACGGCCTGCCGGTACTGCTTGATCGCGCTGTCCAAGGAATCAATGCCGCTCTGGATCGTGGACTCGGCGGAGGAGACGGCCGCAAGCTGTTCCGCGGCGGCGTCCATGTCCCCCTCCAGACCGTCGATATAGGAATCGAGGCGATCGACGCTGGTGCCCCATTCGACCAGAAGGTCATGCACCGCGCTGCATGCGGCATAGGCCTCGTTCTCCGGATCCTCCAGCACGGCGCGCAGTTCCGCGTCGCTGAGCACATCGTAGGCCACCAAGGTTTTTTGTGCCTCCACGGCGGTCGCATAGGCGGTTGCTGCCTGCTGGTAGGCGGCTGCGGCCTGCGCTGCGGCGGTCTCCGTATCCTCCAGACTGTCCTCCAGATCGCTCTTGCTGTCCTTCGCGTCGTCGACGTTGTCGGTGTAGGCGGAAATGGAATCCTTAATCGACTGGATGTTGGAATCCAGCTGAAGATCGGTGAGATCGTAGGTGGAGCCGGTGGTCTGATTCATCGTGGCCACCGTGGCCGCATAGGTGGCCTCGGCGCTCGAAAGAGAGAGCTGCGCGGCCTCGTCGTCGATCGTCATCAGGAGCTGTCCCTCCTCGACCCGGTCGCCGACCGAGACATAGACCCCTGTGATCTCTCCCGCGGCAAGCGGCACGACATAGACCGACTCTCCAGCCGTCAGCGTGCCGATATAGGTATTTTGCAGGATCAGATCGCCGGTCTCGGCCTCGCCGACCGTGACGGGAATCGTGGTATCCTGAACCTCGGCCTCCTCGCTGCCGCAGGCGCCGAGCGTCATGAGCATGAGCACGGCCAGCAGCAGAGCCGCTATTTTATGTGACAGGGAGTTATTCATTTCTTTCAGCCTCCTCATTCGATTTCTCCGCTTCCGCATCCGGGTTTTGCGTCTCCGGTCCGGGCTCTTCCCTGGCATCCGGCGGTTCCATCCCGGAGATCCCCTCGGCCCGTAATTTTTCTTTAATGTCGTCCGTCAGGCCGAGGTACTGAGCTTTCTTGCCGGCCATGACCATATAGAAATCCGGCTGAAGCAGCAGGATGAGCAGCGTAGAGGCCATCAGCCCTCCGGCGATGACCATGGACATGCCCTTGAGCATCTCGGTATCCGGGTTTGTGGTGAAGGCCGTAGGCATCATGGCAAGCACGGTCGTGAGCGTCGTCATCAGGATCGGGCGCAGGCGGATCTGACCGCTTTTTATCAGTGCCTGCTCCACCGGCATATGAATTTTTAGCTGGTTCGCGGTATCGACGAACAGGATGCCGTTGTTGACGACCGTGCCCACCAGCGTCAGGAAGCCCATCAGCGAAATCATGCTGAACGTGGTCTGCATCAGGAACATGACGAGGAAGGACCCGATCAGGCAGAACGGGATGCTGACCATGACCATCAGCGAGAACCGCGGCGATTCAAACTGGATCGCCATCACAAGGAAGACCAGAAAGACGCCGAACCCGATGGCGGTCAGCATGCTGTATAATTCCTCATACATGGTCTCGTCCGCGTCGCTCTTTACGATCTCGACGCCGTCCGGCAGCTCAATTTCCTCCAACGACGCATAGATTTTTGAACTCGCGGTCCAGCGGGCGGATTCCGTCGGCGTCGCGGTCAGCGTGATCCGGTAGCTGCCGTTCTTGCGGACCCGGGTCTCCAGCTCCTCGCCGTAAGAAAGCTCGGCGATCTCGCTGAGCGTGATCGAGGTGCCGTAGGGCGTGGAGATGGCCTTATCCATCAGGTGGTTGACGTCGTCGTACCGCCCCTCCGGATATTCGAGCCGGATCGAATACTCCTCGTCGTCGATCACCATCGTGGATGCTTCGACGCCGCTGACGGAATAATAGAGATCTATGGCGATTTGCGCGGGCGTCAGCCCGACGGCCATGGCTTTCTGCGGATCGATCAAAATGCTGGCCTGCGTCGATGCCTGTTCGGCATCGGAGTCGACTTTAATGACGCCCGGAACCTTCTGCATGACGGCTTTGACTTCCTTCGCGGCCGTCTTGAGGTCGTCGAGGTTGTCGCCCTGAAGGTCGATGACCGTGTTGGCGCTCAGATAAGAGCTGAACGCGGACATGATGCCGCCGCCCGTACCGGAGATGGTCAGGTCCATATTGGTCACATCTTTAAAAAGATCGGTATAATATTCGACCGCCTCTTCCGAGCTGCGCTCGCAGTCGTCCGCGCTGTAAGCGGTAAGCGTGGCGGTGTTGCCCGTCATGTTTTCTCCGGAGACGGAGAAGCTCACCTCGTCGAAGTTTTTATCTGCAAGCAGGGCCTCCTCGATCGGGCGGATCTGCTCATCGATGGAAGAAAGCTGCGTGCCCGGACGAAAATCCGCGGTCACGGAGATGCTGCCGTCCCATGAGATCGGGATCAGCTCCAGATGCAGCGTGAGCGCAAGGGCCACCGCTCCCGCAAAGAGTACGACCGCCGCCAGAATTCCCCTCCATTTGTGGCGGAAGAGCTTCGGCATGAAGCGGGCGTATGCATCGGTAATTTTTTTAAGGAGCCGGTTGATCGGGAGATTTTCCCGCGGCTTCGGCTGTAATTTTAAGAAGGCGAGCGGCACGATGGTGACGGCGCTCACCAACGAACCCGTCAGGACAAAGATGATCGTCCATCCGAATTCGATAAACATCTGGCCGGTCAGACCTTTCATAAAGGTCAGCGGCAGGTAGACGACGATCGTGGTCAGGGTGGAGGCCAGAATGGACATCATGACGGCCCTGCTTCCGGAGATGGCGGCTTCCCGGTAACCCGCGCCCTCCTCTTTCAGGCGGAAACAGCTCTCCAAGACGACGATCGAGTTGTCGACGATCATGCCGATGGCGATGATGAGCGAGCCGGCGGTCAGCAGGTTCAGCGTGTACCCCAGCAGGCGCATGCAGCACAGGGCAATCAGCACCGAGAACGGCATCGACGCGCCGACGATCAGGCTGGCTTTCAGATCTCCGGTAAAGAGCAGCAACACCAGCATGCAGCAGGCGACGCCGATCAGCAGTGTCTCGCCGATCGTGGAGAGGGCGTTTACAATATATTCTCCGGCGTTATAAATCAGCTGAAAGCGCATATCCGGGTTCTTCGCCTGGAATTCCTCGATGATATTGACAACTTTCCTCGCGACCGAGACGGAGCCCGCAGACTGGTTTTTGGTCGCCGTGAGGATGATGCTCTCATCCCCGTTATAGCGGCTCAGGCTGTCGGTGGATTTGGCGTTCATGGAGATCCCCGCCACGTCGCCGAGCGTGATCTGGCTGCCGGTGGCGGTGATCAAAGGAATCCTGCGCAGGTCCTCAAGGGAAGTGAGCTCCGAGGAGGCCACCACGCCGATGTCCTGCGAACCGGCTTCCACGCTGCCGGCCGGGACGTTGAAATCCGCGGCCGTGATAAAACCGGCAATCGAATTGATCGTCAGGCCGTACTGGCTCATCAGCTCCTCGTTGAGCAGCACGCGGACGTAATTTTCCTCGCCTCCGTAGAGATCGACTTTGGCGACATCGTTCAGGGCCTCGATGTCCGGCACAATATTGTCCTCCACATAAGAGAGCAGGTTCTCGGCATTCGGCGCCTCGATGGAGACCTCGATGGTCGGCATGGCGTTCAATGAGAGCTCCATGATGACCGGCTCCTGCGCCTCATCCGGAAACGTCACGCCGTCCAGCGCGATGGAGAGGTCGGAATAGCATTCGTTGATGTCCACGCCGTAATCGTAGGTGAACAGCACGAGCGAATAGTTTTCATACGAATAGGAGGCCACGCTGTCGATGCCGGAAAGCGCGCTCCCGGCATCCTCGACGCCTTTCGTGACCAGCTTCTCCACGCTGTTCGGCGCGGCGCCGGGATAGACCGTCATCACGATCAGCATCGGCATATCCATCTCCGGCATCAGCTCCATGCGCAAACCGAACATGGAATAGATGCCGAACACGGCGACGGCAAGGATCACCAGCAGCGCGGAGATCGGCCGCCTCAGCACAAGTTTTGTCATGTTGTCTTTTCCTCGCAGTTCTGAAGAATGAAAGCAGGTGCACCATACACCCCGTGCATGATGCAAACAAGTTTATTATATTGTCCTTTCCGCTCCTGTCAACCATACGGAACAAAAAAAACGGGCGCCGAAAAAGGGCGTCCGATAAAAATACGGTTAAGAATCAAAGAAAACCATACTCGGGATGATAAGGGCACCACGGACGGATCTCGACAATCTCCTTACAGGCGGGATCTTTTGCGCGGACGTAATAGCTGTTGACCCAGCCCCGTTCATCCGGCCGGTCCTCCGTGCAGTAGGCATGGACGACAAAATATCCGTTGTCGTCGCGGTAGGCGCCGTCCTCGATCATGTTGAAAATCCTTCCGCCGTAGACGATCTCTGTACGCATGACGCATCCTCCCGATTTATATTCCGCGTTTCAGTATAACCGATCCTCTTATTAAAATCAAGGTCCCGCCATGTTTTTTCGTGGTTTCAATTTCCAAAAATTTTTCTTTATCCCCTCAAAAAAGTATGGTATATTGAAAATATAGTCTCACGGAAAAGGAAGTGTGGCATGGACGTATTTTCAGTCTTTACCCTGCTCGGCGGCGTTGCTTTCTTCTTATTCGGCATGAACACCATGTCCGGCGGATTGGAAAAAATGGCGGGCTGCAAATTGAAAAAAGCCCTCAGAGAGATGACCTGCAGCAAATGGAGAAGTTTGCTGATCGGCGCAGGCATCACCATCGCCATCCAGTCCTCCTCCGCCCTGACGGTCATGCTCGTCGGGTTCGTCAACTCGGGCATCATGGAAGTCAGCCAGACCGTCGGCATCATCATGGGCTCCAATATCGGCACCACGCTGACCGCATGGCTGCTTTCGATGGTCGGCATTGAAAGCGACAACTTCTTTCTCCGCCTGCTGAAGCCGGAATCGTTTTCCCCGCTCGCGGCCGTCGCCGGAATTCTGCTCTCTATGAGCAAGAGCCGCCGGAGAAAACAGCTCGGCGAGATTCTGCTCGGATTCGGCGTGCTGATGTTCGGCATGGAACTGATGAGCGATGCGGTCTCCCCTCTTGCCGACATGCCGGAATTCAGCCAAGTGTTGACCGCCTTCAGCAATCCGGTTCTGGGAATCCTGATCGGCGCGTTCATCACCGCGGTCATCCAGAGCTCGGCGGCCTCCGTCGGTATGCTTCAGGCGCTTTCTCTGACCGGCAGCGTGACTTTCGGCGCGGCGATCCCGATCATTCTCGGCCAGAATATCGGCACCTGCGCAACCGCGCTGATCTCCAGCATCGGCGTCAACCGCAACGCCAAACGCGTCTCCGTCATCCATATTTCCTTCAACATCATCGGCACGACTTTGTTCTGCGTCGTGTTTTATACCCTGAACGGGATTTTCAAATTTTCGTTCCTTGAGAACGCCATCACTCCCTTCGAGATCGCGCTGTTCCACACGCTCTTCAACCTCGCCACCACCATGGTTCTGCTCCCCTTCGCCAAACAGCTCGAAAAACTCGCCTGCCGCGTCGTAAAAGAGAAGAAAAAAGGCTGCGATTTTGCTTATCTGGATCCGCACCTGCTGATGACCCCAACCCTCGCGATCGGAGAATGCACGCAGATGGCGTCAAAAATGGGCGAATATTCGAGGGACTTTTTGAGGGATTCCCTCGACCTGCTGTTCCATTACAGCGAAAAACGCGCGGACGACATGATCGAGGATGAATCGAAGCTCTATATTTACCGCGACAGTCTGATGCCGTTTCTGATTCAGCTGTGTGGAAACGATCTCTCCCCCGAGGACAGCCGCGAGGTCACGCGCCTGCTTCACGCGGTCGGCGACTTCCGCAGGATCGGCGATCACTGTATCAACATCATCAACTGCGCCACGGAACTCCATGAAAAAGAGATTCCTCTCCCCGACAAGGAGAATGACGACTTGCGGGAATGCGCGAAGCTCCTCAACCGTCTGTCCGACGCCGCGACCGTGCTGTTCACGGAAAACGATCCCTTCCTCGCGCAGGATATTTATTCCCTTGAGCGCGCGCTGACCAACCAGACCTGCTCGGCCAAGGACGGTTACATCCTGAGGCTCAAACAGGGCGCCTGCCCGCTGGAGGACGGCATTCTCTTTAATGATCTGCTCCACAACATGGAGCGTGTCTCGAGCCATCACTGCGCCATCGCGGCGACCGCGCTGCAAATTTCCCGCAACGAGCTGTAAAGGCCGTTCCCTTTTTTCGTTTAAATACGCCGTTCCATCCGTTTTGGAACCGGCGTTTTCTTTTTCCCATCGTTAAAAAATTACTATTTACAATATAATAATTACAAGTATATAATTATTCGACATTTTTTTGTTTTTTCTCTTTATGGAGCTGTTTTTTTATGGCTGCGTGCCGAAAAAAAGCGCCCCCTGCCGTCGGCGGGAGCGCTTTTATGTTTCTCGGTTTTCCGGCCTGCGGTAGACCCGGTTCTCGTCGGCCGCCGCGTGAAGCGAGACGTCCGCCTCATCCGCCGGAAGATCCTCCGCCTTTTGGAAACCATATCCGGCCGCCACGGTGAACGCATTTTTGCAGCGCGGAAGGTAGCGGTCGTAGTATCCTTTGCCGCGTCCGAGGCGGCGGCAGTCCGGACTGAAGGCGACGCAGGGCGCGATCACCGCGTCGAGTTCCTCCGGCAAAATCCGTCTGGCGCGGCGGGGATCCGGCTCCGGGATCCCATGAATGCCGGCGACAAACGCATCCGGCGTCTCGGGAAGATAGGCATCCATGGAGCCGTCGCTTTTGCAGACCGGGAAAGCGACCGCCGCCCCGTTCTTTTGCAGGAGTTCGTTCAGGGCGCCGACATCCGCTTCCCCTCCGGCCGGGAGATAGGAGAGCACCGTCTTGGCCGCGGCAAGCTCCGGCAGGGAGAACAGATTTTCGCAGATTGCCGCGGAGAGCCGGCGGCGTTTCAACTCCGGAAGAAATCTCCTCTGCCGGAGGAGCTGTTCACGAAGCTGTTTTTTCCGGCTGAAAACGTCCATACTTTTCCCTCAGATTCTTCATCACCGGCGCGGCAAACAGAAGCCGCAGCGCGGTATATTGCACGGCGAACATCACGATCGTCTCCATGACCCGCGCGGCGAAGAGCTGGCGAAACGGGAGGCCATAGAGAAAATGAATGAACAGGGTATTGAGGCAAAGCGTGACCAGCGTCAGGTTTGCCAGAGAGGCCGTCGCAAGTTCTTTTCTCGTGACTTCCCTCTTATGGAGAAACGAGCCCCAGATCGCTCCGGAGAGCGCGGCCGAAGCCGTAAACAGCGGGCTGTACGCGCCGACCGGAAACAGCAGCGAGCCGGCAAGATCCCCGATTCCCGCACAGGCCGCCGCCCAGAACGGCCCAAACAGAATGCCGCAGACCGCGGCCGGCAGGAATCCGAAGCCGATTTTGACGCTGAGCGTATTGACCGAGCAAAAGCGCGTCAGGACGACATCCAGCGCCGCCAGCACCGCCGTCAGCACCACCGCCCGAACATCATATTTTTTCATGGCGGCGCCCCCTTTCATCAAATTTTTTCATTTTTTCTTAGGTAGAAAAGTTCGCCGGACACGTTCCATCTACCCTTGCTGTGCCATGGGATTCTTATGCCCCCGATTCCCTGCCTCTTTGAGCGGGCTCAGGGAAGCGCGATTTCCGGGAGGAGCGCCCCATCGGCCCGTGGATCACCGGGATAAAATCAGTTTCCGAAGCAGGAACGGATATCTCCGGCCATAAAGAGCGAGCCCGCCGCGCAGACAACGCCGTCCGCGCCCGCTTTTTGTAGCGCGAGCGCAACCGCTTGTCGGACATCCGGCACCGCCGCCGCAGGTTTGCCCCTTCGGGAGAGAAACGCCGCAAGTTCCTCCGCCGGCAGACGGCGGGGGTTGTCCGGCTCGACGGCGAGGTATTCCGACGCGAGCGGCTCGATGGGCGCGAACATGTTCTCCCAATCCTTGTCCGCCATCACGCCGACAAGGAAAATGACTTTTTTGCCGTCGAGCGTCTCTTTGAGGCAGGCGGCGAGCGCCTCCATGCACTGCGGGTTGTGCCCGCCGTCCAGAATGAACAGCGGCTCCCGCGAGAGAATTTCAAACCGCGCGGGCCATCTTGCCTCCGCCATTCCTCTGCGGACGGCCTCCTCAGGAAGAACCCAACCTTTTCGCCGCAGAACCCCGACCGTCTCGAGCACGACGGCCGCGTTCCGGCGCTGGTGCTCGCCGAGCAGGGCGATGCGGATTCCGGTTTTTTCTCCGTAGTCAAAGACTTGGCCGTCCAGTCCGGAGGAACAGAGACGTAGCCTTGAAAAATCCGCCTCCGTAAAATCCGCGCCGGTTTCGGCACAGCGCGCCTTGAGCACCGCGCGGACGGACGGCTGCTGCTCATAGCTCACCGCCGAGCATCCGGGCTTGATGATCTTCGATTTCGTCGCGGCGATCACTTCGACCGTGCCGCCGAGATACTGCATATGGTCAAGGCCGATATTTGTGAAGACGGCGGCCTCCGGAGCGGAAATGACGTTGGTCGCGTCCAGTTCGCCGCCCATGCCGACCTCAAGCACGACAATCTCACACGCCCGCTCCGCAAAATACAGAAATCCGAGCGCCGTCACCATCTCAAAGGTGGTCGGGTGGTCCGGCATGGCATCTGCCGCCGCACGCACCCGCTCCGTCAGCCGGCAGAGCGCCTCGTCCGGGATATTCTCTCCCAAGACGCGGATGCGCTCGGCAAAACAGTCGACATACGGCGAAGTGTAGAGCCCGGTCTTGTAGCCTGCGGCCCGGAAAACCGATTCCAGCATGGCGGCCGTACTGCCCTTGCCGTTGGTTCCGGTGATATGAATGTATCGGAGACCCCGCTGGGGATCCCCCAGACGGGCAAGCAGATCGGCCATTCGTTCAAGTCCGAGTCTGCTGCCGCGCCAGTCGATGCTGTTGAGATAGGAAACGCTCTGGTTTACGTCCAATCAAAAATCTCCTTCGTTTGATCATCCGGCCCGCCGCGCCGCGCAGGGTATAAGCCGACGGTATGAATTTCCCGGAAGCGCCGGCCCTACACAAGGAAATCCCAAAGATATGGCCCCAGCCGAAAAAAGCTTTTTAAAAAGGAAAAACGGCTTTCCAAAAGATTTTTCATTTACCGCCTGTCCCGCCGTGCGGTACACCGTCGGGCAGACCATGTGCCAACATAATTCCCCCACGGGTTCCGGTCTTTCGCAAAGATACCAGCGGTCACAGCCCAAAGGGAAACGAGATGTTCTCAAAAAGATTTCCCCGATCTTGCCGCTTATCCCGTCGTACGGTACACTGTCGGACAGACCATGCGTCAACAAGATTCCCCCGGAAGTATCGGCCTTTCGCAAGCAGATGCCACAGGCACGGTCTCAAGGGAAAATGAATTTTAATTTTTTCGCTTTCACTGCTTGTCCCACCGCACGGTATGTTATCCAATAAGTTTTATATCGGTGAGATTCCCCGGGTGGTGACATTTTACGCAGATGCCGGCGGGAATGAAACCTGTGAAAAACGGGGCATTTTTAAAATCCGGAAGGTTATTGTTCGGTCCGCCGGATACTGCGTTCCGCCGCCTCCGCGACGTGTTCGATCAGCACCGCGGAGGTGACGGCCCCCACGCCGCCCGGCACGGGGCTGACCGCCGAAACGATCTCCTCCGCCGCCGCAAAATCCACGTCGCCGCAGACGGAGCCGTCGCCGCCCACATTGACGCCGACGTCGAGCACCGTCTGCCCCGCGGCGAAACAGTCCCTTCCGAGAAGGCCCGGTTTCCCCGCCGCGGCAATAACAAGTTCCGAGCGGGCGCAGATCTCCGCAAGGTTTTTTGTTTTTGTGTGGCAGAGGGTGACCGTGGCGTTGCGTCCGGTCAGCAGCATCGCAAGGGGTTTTCCCACCACGAGGCTCCGCCCGACGACGGCCGCGCTCTTCCCGCAGAGTTCCACTCCATAGCCGTCCAGCAGGCGGACGCACGCCTCGGCCGTACAGGGGGCAAATCCCCTGTCGCTCCCGGTGAAGACCCCGGCGAGAGAGATGTCCGTCACGCCGTCCACATCCTTTTCCGGCGGGATAGCGGCGCGGATCTTTTCATCGGAGATCTGGGCCGGCAGCGGACGAAACGCCATCAGCCCGTGAACCGCCGGGTCCTTTGCAAATTTCTCCACGGCGGAGAGGACCTCCGCTTCGGAGACGTCCGCCGGAAATTCCCGTTTGACGACGGAGATGCCGGCCTTTTCACAGCGCCGGCAGATGCCGCGCTCATAGACTTCGTCGCCGCCGTTCTCCCCGACCCGGATAAGCGCAAGTGCCGGAACGATTTCTTTCGCGCGCAGCGCGGAAACCTTCTCCGCGGTCTGCTGCGCAAGGGAGGCCGCGGTCTCTTTTCCATACAGAATTTTTGCCACGGCTATCCCTCCTTCTTCGCGGAGAGGCGCGCGGCGACGGATGCATAGACCGCTTCCGCCCGCGGCACAAATTCCGCGAGCATCGCTCCGGCCTTGGCCTCCAACGCGGCGGCCTTTTCCCGGTCCGCCATATATTTTGTATTGATAAAAACATTAAGAGAAGCGCCCCGGATCGCCGCGGAACACAATACCGCGCCGACCCCGGCATCCGAGACGGCGAGCGTACTGCCTTTTTCCGCATAGACCTCCAGCAGCTCCGTCACCCGGCAGGAGGCCTCCATGATCTCCATCGGCACCGCGCACGCCGCATCCAGCGCCGATTCCATGGCCTTCGCGCGGGCGGCCTGCTCCTCCGGCGTCTCCTTCGGCATGGAATAGACCGCCGAAAGCGGAAGAAATGCCTCGGCATCCGCATCCGCGAGGGAGAGCAGCTTTTCGCGCAGCGGGTCCGCACGTTCGTTGAGGGTGAGGATCTCCACCTCCACGTCGGCATATTTTTTCTTTCCGAGCGTCAGGTTCCCGACCATGCTGCCCAGAGCGGCTCCCAGCGCACCGGCCAGCGCGGACGCGCCGCCGCCGCCGGGCACCGCCTGTTTGGAGGAAAGTTCCTCCAGAAATCTGCCGCAGCTCATTTCTCCATAGCGCATCGCGGCGCCTCCTTTCCGTCTTTCGTTGTTTTTATAAAACAGGTTGTCGTCAAATTGGTATTATATCACAGGGTGCGTCAACAATAAATGCCGTGCGAAACCCTGCGCAAAAAATCAGCCCTCCGTGGGAACCGCTCTCCGGGCAGAGGCTTCGGAGAAATTTCCGAGCATGCTCCCCGAACCCCGGTTACAACTTCCAATCTCATTTTATAAAAGGTCGGTGCAGTACAAAACTTTTATGCTGTCTCCGTTTTCCGCTTTTTTCCCGCGCAGAACCAGACGACGAAAAGCAGTGTGACGGCCGAAACCGCTTCCGCGGCGCGCCAAGAAACAGGTTCGTGAAAATCGACCGTGACTGTCCCGTCAAAATCCGGCGGAACCGCCACCGTCAGCACGTTGTTGTCTCCGGCATAGCAGGTCAGGCTGTCTCCCGACTCCGTTTTTGCGGAATAATAGCGATAATAGAGCAGCGGAACCGCGATGCCCGCGTTGCTTCCGGAATCGTTTTCGCAGAAAAACGTTACGCGGACGCCATTTTTTTCGTAATCCGAGATCGTGACGTTCTCTCCCGCCTCGGGTTCCCCGGCATAGAGCAGGTCCGCGTCCGTGCCCTCCGGGGCTTTCGGCCAGTCCTCCGGTTGCAGGTCCGGCCAGTTCGGATCGTCCGGCAGATCGCGCAACGCCTGCCGGTACCGGGCAATCGGTCCGTTTAGCGCGGCTCCCAGCGCG
>ERZ795048.1929-NODE-1929-length-17614-cov-6.128709_pt1 | contig 17614 bp, 8 predicted proteins | sample MGYA00375132_ERZ795048 | MGnify/ENA primary metagenome ERZ795048 (study PRJEB30177, sample SAMN05720225) | activated sludge metagenome | isolation source: Anaerobic digester | place: Hong Kong | collected 2014-12-17 ...
GGGGTTTAATGTACTGCTATACAGTGCAATGTGCTATATAATTAAGAATATTTTTTGGGAGTACGGTGGAAGAATTTTTCCTGTTTTGTGCGAAAGACACATATTTACAAGAAAAATTTCCCTTTTATCTATAAATCAATTGGTTGGCATTTTGGAGGCCTAAAAACCGCACAAAACAGGATAAATTACAGGTTAACTGTGTCCTATTCTTTCATACTTTTTCCGGCAGCAATACATTTGAAGAGTTCTTTAATAAAAGAAGCAGCTCTTTTATCAAGGGCAGACTTATCTACAGGCAAACCGTCTTTATTGAAAAGATCGTCGACACTCGGTACCGGAAACATTGCAGGAACAGTCAGGACTTTCATTTTCCAGAGAGTAAACTGAAGTGAAGTAATTACCTGTGAACCACCGAAGACACCATCAGATACTGTCGATATTGCTACCGGTTTATGACGCCATTCATCAGTTAACAGATCAATGATATTTTTCAGACTGGCCGGATAGCCGCCATTGTATTCAGGAGTTACAATGATTACCCCATCGGCTTTACGTACTTTCTCAGCAAATGTGAGTGTGGCGGGTGAAGGACTCTCCTGAAAACGAAGTCTTTCATTAAAAAGAGGGAAGTTGTATTTCTTAAGATCAAGTATCTCTGCATCCGAGAGATCATTCTCTAAGAGATAATTTTCAAAATATGATGCAACTACATGGCTCTTCCTGTTTATTCTTACACTTGATGAGATAATAATTATTTTCAGCATATCATTAGTATTTTTCTGTCAGATGAATGATTCTTTTTTCTTAATTCTGTATTTGCTGACCGGTGCGCACACAGCGAAGCCAAAATCTCTGCAATATTGTGGATAATTCCTGATACTCATTTAAAAAAAACAAAGAAGGGGAAGATTATTTATATTTCCTTTGCAGGTTAAATATAAGAAAAGAAATGAAAGGTAGTGCTGATGATCTGCGGAATGAAAAGCTGGGTAAGTTACTCCTGAGTTATTCTTTGCCTGCTATCATTGCTACTTCAGCAGCATCATTGTACAATATCACCGACAGGATCTTCATTGGTCAGGGTGTAGGTCCTCTCGCCATATCGGGTTTGGCTTTAACCTTTCCCCTGATGAATATTACAGCGGCTTTCGGTGCAATGGTTGGTGTTGGTGCCAGTGCTATGGTATCTATACGTCTGGGACAACATGACAGGAGAGGGGCAACACAAATTCTCGGTAATGCAGTTATGCTGAATATCATTCTGGGGATCTCCGTAGGTCTGATTGCTTTGATTTTTCTTGAACCGCTCTTGTATGCCCTCGGAGCAAGTATAGATACATTTCCCTATGCCAGGGAGTATATGCAGGTTGTTCTGGCCGGTAATGTTTTTACTCATCTTTATCTTGGGATGAATAATATTATGAGGGCATCAGGCTATCCTTCAAAAGCTATGGTTACTACCCTCATTACTGTTGGCGTCAATCTTATTCTGGATCCGTTTTTTATTTTCGTTCTGGACTGGGGTATACGTGGTGCAGCCATTGCAACGGTTTTGTCACAGATTGCAGGAACTATCACTGTAGTAGTACATTTTGTTAAAGGAAAGAGTTTTGTTCACTTTCTGCCAGGTTACATGAAGCTTAAGAAATTGATAATAGGTGATATTATTTCAATTGGAATGTCTAATTTCCTTATGCTTATAGCCGGTAGTATAGTTATAACATTAATAAATATCAGTCTTGGCAGATATGGAGGTGATCTGGCTGTAGGTGCTTTCGGTATAGTGTACAGTATAACCAATCTTGCTGCAATGGTAGTAGTCGGACTTAACCAGGGGATGCAGCCCATAGTTGGTTATAATTATGGGGCACTGAAAACCGAACGTGTGCTTAAGGCTTTCAAAATGACAGTGTTTGCTGCCACTGCTGTAACAAGCTTTATGTTTCTGTTTGCTGAGATCTTTCCCGGAATGATAGCAAGGGCTTTTACAAAAAGTCCCGATCTCATTGGTCTGACAGTACGGGGCATGCGATTAAACCTCATGGTGTTTCCCATTGTAGGATTTCAAATGGTTACATCCAGTTTCTTCCAGTCTATAGGCAAAGCCAGATTCTCAATATTCCTTTCTCTTACACGGCAGGTCCTTTTCCTGATCCCTGCTCTTCTTATTCTTCCGCGTTTCTTAGGGCTTGATGGTGTCTGGCTGGGGGGACCCGTATCAGATTTTTCATCTTCCCTGCTAACACTTTTTGTTCTGAAATGGCAGATCGGGATACTTAAAAAAAGACAATTCCCTATATAAATTTTTCCCTTCTCTGAAGATTAAATAAGGCAGCTAAAAGGAATAAAACTGAAGCTGTGATAAGAATTATTCGGTTCTTCAAAGTGATAATTGCCCATGTGGCCTCACTGACCCCATAAGCTGTATTGAATGGATTATGAAACAGGTTCCACTGGCTTTTTAACAAAGGGTCATCAAGGATCATAAAAAAGAATCCAAAAATAATCATTACCACTGCTGTCCCGTTGCCGTTTCTGATAAGGGTTGAAAACATAAATGACATCATCCCTATAAACAGAACTGGTATCATTACATGAACAGTTACAGGGATAATAGGAAAGCGTACAATCAGGACAGAAGAGATAAAAGTGAAGATCAGCATAATAACAAAAGCAATAAGAAATATCAGAATTATTCTTACAAGCCAAACTTTATATCTGTAATCGGGGATACCGAAAAGTATCTCTATGGTGCGTGCATCCTGATCATTCTGGATTCCAAAGGTTGAAGGATAAAAGACGAGAAGGATGCCAGAAAAAAGAAATACGCCATAGAGGTCGGACATTTCTGATATGTCGTTCGTGAAAACATATAAGACCGACAAACCAAGGTAAAAAACTATTGATCCGGCAAGAAACCACATGAATTTATTCGCAAAGATGATCCTCAGATTATAGAAGATCATCATCCGGATAAGAATAAAAAGATTATAGATTTTTTTGATCATGTTTTTATTATTATGTTCTTCTCAATAGCCAGAGATATGCATCTTCCAGGTTAGGTGTTGCCGCAACAGCTTCTTCCCATGGTCTGAATTCAGAAATAACACGCACCCTTATTTTTTCTCCTTCCGACATATGGTGTACTACAAGATTTTCCTTAACAAATTTCCCAAAGTCTTTTTCCGGAATATAAAATTGCCATACATGTCCTTCCGCTTCTTTGATCATATCAACAGGCTTGCCGGTATATCGCAGTTTGCCTTTGTCCATGACTGCAATTTTATTACAGGAGCTTGATATGTCTTCAATAATATGGGTTGAAAAAATCACTACCCGCTCACGACTCAGTTCTGCCAGCAGGTTTCGGAATCTTATCCTTTCTCTTGGATCCAGCCCGGCAGTAGGTTCATCAACAACAAGTATCCTGGGAAGATGCAGAAGGATAAGAGCTATTCCTATTCTTTGTTTCATCCCTCCGGAATATGAGCTTATCTTTTCATGTCTTCGTTCTTCCATATGAACTGATCTGAGGACATAATTAACCCTTTCTTCACGGGTTTTTAGATCAGTTATATTCTTCAACATAGCCTGATAATGGAGATATTCATGAGCTGTCATGTTTTCATAACTTCCGAATTCCTGCGGAAGATAGCCAATCAGTCCCTGTAATTCTTCCCGCTTTTCCTGTGTGTCCAGTCCGTTGATCCATATTTTTCCGTAACTCTGTTCCAGTATGCCGCATATAATTCTCATAAGAGTGGTTTTACCAGCCCCGTTAGGCCCCAGTAAACCAAACATACCGTTACCTATGTTAAGGGAAATACAGTTAAGTGCCTTGAATGGTGTTTTCTTTTTCCCTATTAAAGGTACAGCAGCGACAGCCTTATAGAAATTTTTTCGCAAACCCTTAAACCGGCCCTGAAGGCGGTTTATATCTGTATTGTCTCTCGTCAGTCGGTTCCCTGTTTTATATATTACAAGAGCTGAATACCATAATAATGCTATAAACAGGACAGTGGCGATGTTATTCCATTTCAAGTAGAAAAATATAAGATTACACATTGGGATGATCCAGAAAACAATAAAATCGGTAAATCTGATGACTGTTTTAATCAGGTGGTTTTTCCTGTCTGAATATTTATATGCAAGTACTTTACTGAAAGAATTCCATAGTTCTGAAAGAAATAGCCAGGAAACAATGCTGAAAGAGAATATCCAGAAACCTTTTTTAAGATAGAGGTAGGTAAAATATAAAAGGAAAATAAAAACCGGCAGCTGCCATAATAAATGTGACAGTTCTTTCCAGTCAGTATATTTCTTATTGTATCCTAGGCGTTTTCTTATCCTGGCACCTGCTTTCCATTCTCTTTGCCATCTGTTTTCTCTGTCATAGATTTTAACCAGACTCTGAATATGAATACTTATGTTTTCATTTTTGGGAATAACAGTTTCTCTGGCTTTTCTCAAACTGTTCAGTACAAACCAGGTTCCGGATGGGACAACGATCAGGGCAAGGATTGTCGTGATGAGCTGCCAGAGAAATTTATCTATTAGTTTGTATATTATGAATAATAGCACTATAAGTATAATGCCCTGGATGATTTTCTTTTTCCAGGATAGAGATTTAATCCACTCCAGTGAACTTTCAAGACCTGAATAAAATGTCGGAATGAATACCAGAGTCAGAAGTGAGCTCATTGCAAGACCTCCTATGACTGTGATGGCGAAAGTAGCACCGACTACCGATACATATTCAGCTTTCCCCATTGCAAGAGGAATAAGGGCAATGACAGTGGTTGCAGCCGTGATAAGTATCGGTCTTAGCCTTGCCATCCCGGCTGTCATGAGTGCCCTTGAACGTCTGTAGCCCCTGTTTCTTAATACCTTGGTATAATCGATAAGAATAATACCATTGTTAACAACAATGCCGAGTAAAATAAGAAAGCCGATCAGAGTGTTCAGGTTAAGCAGGGAATTATTTGTCAGAATAAGTGAAATTATTGAGCCGAGACCAGCCAGAGGGATACTTAACAGAAGTACAAAAGGAATCCACAATGATTCGAAAACTGCAGCAAGAACCATAAAGATAAGGATAAAGGCAATTTTAAGAGGAGAGTAAAAATCCCTGAGGGCATCTTCTTCATGTATCACTTCGACTACAAGGCTTGTTGAATGATTAAGAGCTGATACAACATTTTCGATTTCTTCTCTTGCATTTTCGAGCAGCTCTTTCGAATCGTTTATTTCATCTTTAAAAGCATAGGTAACAGTGATCTGCTTTTCCTGATTTTCGCGATGAATATTGCCCATTCCATAAGAAAAGACTATATCTGCCAGATCGTCCATGTGGGCTATTGAACCTTCAGAAGAAGATATTTCAAGGTTTATCAGATCATCTATTGTCTTGTCATCATCATCACTCCTGCCTTCATCATCTTCATATTTGAGTATTATTGAATAGTTGTCGGTTCCGTCACTAAATGTAGCTCCTGATGTATATTCGCGTCCGAATGTTAAGAGGGCTGCAGAGATATCATTGAGGGAGAAGCCTGAACGGTTTATGTAATCCATATCGAAATTAAGATGAACTTCCGGGCTTGCAGACTGGATATTAAGACTGACATTATTTATTGACGGCAGATTATCCAGGGAGGCTTCAATATCTTCTGCCAGTCTGCGCATATTTTCAAAATCCTGACCTTTAATTATTATCTTTTCATTTTGTGAGCCAAGACCAAGAAGGTTCATGATATTACCTCCCATCTGTTCTTCGGCATTTTCTTCTGTGGACATAAAACCTCCACTGGCCGATAGTTCATCAATATTTACCTCAGCCCCGGTTATATCTTTTGTTTTCTCACTGATATCATTTTTTATGCCGGCAAGCTCACGTTTACTGTTTTTATTCCAGCCTTTTGCCAGGTTTATTATGACAGTGGCCCTGTCTTCTTCAATTCTGGAAATAATACCTTTTTGTTCAGGTATTTCAGCAAGGCGGTTTTCTATTTGGGTAACAACAGCATCTGTACCTGAAAGGGTTGATCCGGCCGGCATCGTCACAGAGAGTCTGAAGCTGGGAGTATCAATCTCACTGGGATTATTCAGGCTTAGGGTAAGGCTTATAAGAAGGGCAGAAAAAAACAATACAAGAGTCCCTATTATAGTAACTGCAGGATTTCTCATACTGGCCTTTAGTACAAGGCTGTATGCCTGTATCAGCCTGTTGTGAACAGAAAGCTTCTGATAAATTTGCGACTTGCCGTTTTTGCTCTTAGAAAGGAGGAAATAGGTAGCCATAGGAATGAGTAGCAGAGCCGTCAGGAGTGATATTAACAGAGTGGAAATAATTGATACACTGATATTTCTTATGACCAGTCTTATGGCAAAGTTTGAAGAAAAAACAAATGGCAGGAAAATAATGAGTGTCGTTACCGTTGCGGCAAATATTGATCTCCGGACTTCGGCACTCCCCTGTTTTACCGCCGTCTCATTGCTAAAACCATCGCCGGCCAGCCGGTAAACATTTTCAAGTACCACCACAGAATTGTCAACAAGCATGCCTATTGCAAGAGCCATTCCTACAAGGGTCAGACTGTTGATCGTTATCCCTGCAGCATAAAAGAAATTGAACGCAGTATATACGGATACAGGAATTGAGATGGCAATGATTGATACCAGTTTTAAGTTTCTAAGGAAAAACCAAAGGATAAGTACAGCCAGTAATCCTCCTGCCAGAGCAAGATTAATAATCTCACTGATGTTTTTCTCCATTAATTCTGCACTGTTGTTCTGAACAACGATCGTCGCATCCATAGACTTAAGCTGGTCGTTCAGTACATCTATTTCTTCAAGCGTTCTGTGAGACAGATCAATCAGATTAGCCTGGTTGTCATTTACCAGAGTCATTGTAACGGCATCCATCCCGTTGACACGACTATAAGACTCTTCCTGTCTGACACCAAAAACAATTTGGGCAATATCGCGAAGAAGAACAGGGCCTTCCTGTTTAACTGTGATATTCCCAATATCACCTACATCAGTGTATTCAGAGCTTATGTTAACAAATAATTCTTTATCGATACCTGAAATTTTTCCTGCAAAAATTTTTTCCCTGCTGTTGTCATTCAGGAGGCCTGCAACCTGATTCATGGTTATTCCGTAAGCTTTACATGCTTTGCGATCAAGTCTTACTTCTATCGAGTTTTCCTGTCCTCCATATACTTCAACATCAGCTATCCCGTCTATATTCTGCAGTTCAGGACGTATTTCGCGATCCACAATATTTCGTATTCTGTTGACACCACCTTCTCCCCGTACCTGCAGTTCCATAAACTGATTTGTCAGTTGTCTTATATCAATTTTGACTACATTGATTTGAAAATTATCAGGTATTGTTGTTTTTACAAGTGCAATTTTTTCCTGCAGTTTCAGGTAGGCATATTTGAGATCTGCTTTTTGATTATAATAAACAGTGATTATTCCGTATCTTGATGTAATAGTTGTCTCCAGTTTTTCTATACCTTCCAGTGTGCCTACTGCACCTTCAACCGGAATAACTGCCTGTTTTTCCATATAGTCAGGATCAGTCTCGGTCATGGGAAGTATTTGTACAAAAAGTGCCGGGAACTCTGTATTGGGAAGCAGTTCCACAGGCAGCCTTTTGTATGATACATAACCCAGCATAGTAAGCCCTGCAAAAAGCATCACGATAAGAATTCTTCTTTTCAGGATAAAGTCCATAGTCTTATTTTCCGTGGAGTTAACAGTTGAGATTTGTTTCTTTTCTTGTCCCGGTAATCCAGGCACTGAAACTGTCAAGGAGCCAGTAGACGCATGGTATAACCACTAAAGTGAGCAATGTTGATGATAACAAACCTCCTATAACTGCAAGAGCCATGGGAGATCGTAGTGATGCGCTCTCACCTATACCCAGAGTAAGGGGAAAAAGAGCAAGTATCGTTGTAAGGCTAGTCATGATAATAGGTCTGATCCTCTGGGCTCCGGCTGTTAAAATAGCTTCTTTACGGCCCATACCGTTATCTCTTAGCTGATTTATCCGGTCAATGAGTAAAATAGCATTATTCACCGCAATACCACCAAGCATTATAATGCCGATGTAAGCCATCATATTGAGAGTCTTATTGAGAAGGAAGAAGGTCAGGATTGTTCCGACACCAGCCAGAGGTATGGTAAGCATGATAATGAACGGTTGAATGATGGATTCAAATTGTGCTGAAAGCACCATAAAGACCAGAATAAGAGAAAGCATCAGTGCAAAAGAAAGATTGGACATCGATTCTTTTCTCTTTAGTTCTTCTCCGGTGAATTCCATTTTGTAATCTGCCGGAAGAGATATTCCGCTGACCGCTGTTCGTGCCTGCCTTATAACTTTATCGAGAGGAAAATCTTCATTTATGTCTGCATACAGATAACTGGTTCTGTTCTGATTTCTTCGTGTTATCTCTCTTGGAGAAAGGATAATATTTATTTCTGCAAGTTCGCTCAGAGGCACTTTCACATTTCCGGCTGTTATCATCAGATCTTTTAACTGATTAAGAGATATATCCTGCAGTTTTATACTAATGTCCTTCATTTCTCCATCTTCCTCAAAGCTTCCTGCAATGGGACCTTCCAGGTAGTTTTTTACCTGGCTGGTTATATTTTCTGCTGTCACATTATAATAGCTGGCTTTAAAGCGGTCGATTGCAATCTCAATTTCAGGAAGGCCTTCATCCATAGATGAACTAAAGTTGAAAAGTCCGGGAGAATCGTTAAGCAGGGAGTCAGCTTCACGTATTATTTTTCCGAGTACAGAGTAATCATTTCCGGCTACCTCAAGGATAAAAGGCGATTCAGTAATTCCCAGAGAAGTATGTAATGCGCTTTCTTCACGGGAAAAACTGACATCAATACCGGGGATTATCCCAAGCTGGCCATCGATAAGGCTAATTATTTTTTCAGATTCAGAAGCGAAATCTTCCTTAAGTATTACTTTGAGAGAAGCGAAATTTTCTCCTCCGGTTTTTTCATCACTGGCAAAAGAGGACTTTTCGCTTTCTCCTGTCTGGGAATAGATGGTTTCCAGTGTTTCTCCTGCCAATTCTCTGATGATGTTTTCAACTTTTGTTGTAGTGCTGTAAGTCCGTTCCAGGCTGGTCCCCTGAGGCAGGGTCAGGTTGACTGTGAATTCAGCAGATTCGGCTTTTGGCATGAATTCACTTCCGAGTGACGGTATTATCAGTGCACATCCTGCAAGCAGTATTAGTGATAGTATTACAACCAGACCTCTTTTTCTTATGACTTTCTCAAGGTAATTTTTATACCCCTTGAAATGGACAGAAGAGGAGATACCATTTTTTTTGTTTCTGTCGGAGAAAATGGTTGATACCAGCATGGGGATGACAAGCATTGCCACAAAAAAGGAGGAAATAAGTGCAAAGGCAACTGTCCAGGCCTGGTCTTTGAACATTTCTCCTGATGGACCCTGCAGGTAAACGATTGGAAGAAATACCACAATGGTTGTTAATGTCGAGGCAGCAATTGCTCCTCCCACCTGGCCGGTCCCGTTTATAACTGCCTCCCTCAGAGGCATCCCTTCCTCTCTTAGTCTGGTAATGTTTTCCAGTACAACAATAGCATTGTCAACCAACATCCCCGCTCCCAGGGCAAGACCCCCTAATGTCATTATGTTAAGGGTTAGATTGCTGAAATACATAAGGTTGAATGTGGCAATTATAGAAACAGGGATCGCGATACTTATTACAAGAGTTGTCCCTGCTCTTCTCAGAAAAATATACAGTACAATTATTGCCAGAATTATACCTATGATAAGTGTATTTTTAACCTCATTAATAGCATTATGTATATATTTTCCCTGATCCTGTATTATGATAAAGTCATATCCGGGCAAAGCTTTTTCAAGATTTTCCAGTTCTTCGACCAGGCTGCCGACTGCATCTACAGTGTTGTATCCCGGCTCTTTAAATACTGATAATCCGATACATCTTTCGCCGTTGATGGTTACTATATTGTCGGGCTCCTTATTACCCTTTCTGATAGTTGCCACGTCTTTAAGGTAAACAGGAACCCTTGCGGATGCTGATGGAACAGAAGATTCCGCAGACGAAGGAGAAAATTGTGAGGCAGAGGGCACAGAGGTCTCAGATGAAGCAGATGATGATGGCTGAATAAAGCCTACAATGATATTTTCAAGATCGTGTATATCGCCAAGCGCTGTTATACCCTTCACGGTATACCGGATACCCATATCCACTATTGATCCTCCTGAGACATTCCTGTTATATGCACTTATCCGGGTCGCGATGACGTCAGATGTGAGCCCGAATGATTCAAGAAGATAATTATTTGTTTCCACTACAATTTCTTCTTCTTCATCTCCGGTAATTGTAATATCGGCTATCCCTTCCAGCCTGACCAGCTCATTACGTATATAATTGACAGCCACCTTACGTAATTCATCCATATTACTTATTTTGCTGTTCCTTAAACCTATTATCATTACCGGAGAGGCATTGGGATCGTTTTGCGAGATAGTGAAATCTTCCAGATCTGAATTCTGGGCAAAAGAATTGAGCTCTTTCTGAAGATCGAGAAAAGCTTCATCCATATCCTTTTTCCAGGTATATTCAACAGTAATCAGAGCAGAGCCTGTTCCGGAGACGGAAGATACCTGGATCACGTCACTTTGTCGCATGCAAAGGGCTTCAATGAGATCGACATAATTCTTTTCTATTTCCTCAGGAGGTTTTTCTCCGGCTGACAATTCAATATATATCCGGGGATTGTTAAGATCAGGGAAGAGATCTGTTCCCAGCCTGCCAAAAGAGATGAATCCCAGAAGACCTATACTCAGAACCAGCATGAGTACGGTAACCGGGTATTTTACTGCAAATTGAGCAATTTTATTCATGCCTGCTACATTACTATTTTCACTTTTGACTTGTTGCTGAGGGTCTCAAATCCACTGATAACGATGCGATCGTTAACTGTAAGACCCCTGGTGACCTCTATCTCTGTAAGATTCTCAAGCCCCGTTTCCAGGATTCTTTCTTCAGCCAGCCCTCTGTCAACAATGAAAACAGTTTTGCCTCTTTGCCGCGACAGTATAATATCTTTAGGTATAACTATTACAGAATCTTTCCGGTTAGTGACAATATCAGCCCTGACGAACATGCCAGGCCTCAGAAGATAAGAAGAGTTATTAATTTGTATGTTGCTTTTGAATGTTCTTGAATCCGGATCAATTGCAGGGGAGAGTTGTGCAATATGGCCTCTGATGGTATCTTCGGGAATGGTGTAATTTGTCAGACGAACAGTCTGCCCGGGCCTGACAGATGAGATGTATTTTTCAGGAAGCTGTACTTCCATATACATGGTCCGATAATCCATGATTTTGGCTATGGCCGATCCTGTTTCTACCTGTATTCCCTGTGTATAATAAGGAAGATCGACAATGACTCCGTCAATGGGGGCCACGATCATGGTCTTATCCATTTGCAGCTTTGCATTCTCAACATTTGTCTTTGCATTTTCATATTCTATACTTGCAGCCTTGAGTTCCTTGAGTGTTACTCCACCTTTTTCATACAAGGATTCCTGTTTCCTTAACTCACTTTCGGCAAGCTCAAGATTTAACTGGTTTGTTTCAAGCTTAACCGAAAGCTCAAATTCCCTATCTTCCAGTCTGGCTATTATTGCTCCCGCATTAACTCTGTCACCCATCTGCCATAACTTACCCGTTTGCGGGTTTTTTTGAAGATAATACGATGCAGCTATTTTGGATTTAAGTTCTGTTTCACCTTTTGGATAGACAGTACCTGTGGTATTTATAAATTCCTCAATAGATCCCGGACGTATTTCCTGAACAGAGACTGGCATTTCAATGTCAGGAGAGAGATCCTGATCCTGGTTTCTGCATCCTGTCAGTGCAGTAAGCGTAGCTGCAATCAGTATAATTATTCTTTTCATACGGTTATTTTTTTAATGATGCCTGTTTGTTCTATTCTTATTAAAAAGTCCATCTTCTTTTCTTCTGTTAATTGTATTATAAGGTTTTTACAGGAGCGACAGGTTGATTCTTCTCAAAATCATAAAGGGTCTGGATCTTAAGATTCAGAAGTTCCAGTTTATATGATATCAGCGCGTTGGTATAAGCTATTTGCTGTTCAGAGAGTTGGTTCTGAAAAATATTGAGGTCCATTCCTGTAAGATCACCGTTCCTGTATTTTTCCAAATTGAGATCGTAAGTCAGTTGTGCGTTGACGACATTCTGACGGGCTATCTCTATCTGATTTCGCAGATTGATAAGGTTTCTGCAAACCTGTCTGATGCCGAGGATGATGTTGTTCTGCTCCTCTTCAAAGGATATTTCTGATGATTCGATTGACGCTTCTGAAGCTCTTATCCTTGATTTTCTTTCTCCCCAGTCCCATAATGGAATAGTGAGTGAAAGAGAGACACTTTCATTATCTGTCGGATTATCATATATATTGGCAATGTTTCTGTTGTCCCCAAACAAGCCTACAGACAGGTTTAGTTGTCCCCTGAATTCATTAAGAGCTTTGGTTTGTATAAGATTGAATTCAGCATTTTCTACATTAATCTGTCTCTGTCGCAATTCCATCCTGTTGGAAAGACCTTTATCAATGGCAAAAGAAATATCAACATTAACCGTATCAACTTCAATATTTGTCAGAACAATAAGATCTTCAAAAAGGCTCATGCCTATAAGTATTTTGAATTCATCCTTGGCATTTTCAAAAGAAACCATGCTGTTTTCATAATTTGATTTAGAAGAAGCAAGATTAAGCTCAGCCTGAAATATTTCTTCGCGTGCCGACAGACCTGCGTCAACTTTGTTTTTTATAATATCATAACTCTTCTGCATATTCTCATAAGCCTGTTTGTCTATTTCCAGACTCTGTTGTTTCTGATAAACATTGTAGAAGTAAATTGAGACCTGTTGTTCGAGAGACAGCAGCTGAATGGCATAATTGAGTTGTGCATCTTCAAGTGCCAGTTCCAGTTCTTTTAACTGAAGGCGGGTCCTGTTATATGTAAAAAGAGGTTGTTCCAGATTCAGTGAAAGGCTGTTGCTGAACCCTGTATTGGTGGTATTTGAATACTCGCTGTAAGAATCAACATACCCGAATTTATTCATCAGAGATATTCTGGCATCAGTCAGGAGTATGGGTTGTGACACTGTAAAAACCCCAAAACTTTCTGTTGTCTTGGTAGTATTCCATGCCGAAATAAGGTCGTTGAACGACCGGTCCTGGCTAAAGCTCAAGGGGTTGACCGATAATGAAAACTGTGATTTCAATGATGCATTTTGTGCATTGAGATTTTCCTGATTTCTTATCAGATTAAGCCTGGTCTTTTTCATCGTGGGACTGTTTGATTCGGCAACAGTCAAAGATTCCTCAAGAGTCAGTCCTATTTGTGCGGATATATTCAAAGAATTTGATAAAAAAACAATGGCTGTTATAATAATTCCGCAGGCTTTTTTTATTAAGAATAAATTCATTATTATTTTGTTTGATAATATTAAAGATAATATATGAGAACATCTTTTTTGTGCTGTTAGAAATCCTTTACCCACCTGACTGCATCAGCAATAACATATTTTCCTTCTGACATGTTTGTAATCACAACCCTCGCAGAATCTCCAGACAGATAATATCTTCCCAGGTTATTCCATCCGCCCCTCGCATTCTGATAATCAAATGTCAGTTCTTCAATACCTTCATTATGATATATTTTAAGATGTACGTCTTTTACTGACTGATCAGCTGATCTTACGTCTCCGCCTGTTGTCACGGGACGTGTTGGTCTCCCCTGACTTTCTCCTGCCGGACTGACTGTCCTGTTTCTACTGAGGTCCTGTTCACCGGCTTTTCCTACATAAAAATATATATTGTAATAACCAGGTTCTGTGATGAAAGCATTCCATGATGCTTCCTGAGTGTTATTTCCTGATCGCGTATATACAGCGGAAAGAATGTATTTTCCATAATAATCCGATTGAACAACAGGTTGCCAGTATTCGGGTGCATATCTTTCATTTATGTATTGATAGGTTAGAGAATTCTCATTGGTGATTCCTAATATTCTTTTCAGAGGGCTGTTATCTGTTTTTTCATTTACGATAAAACCCGGATCTTCATTATCAACAATGATCTCAAGGGGATTACTGTAATCAGGTATTGATTCAAGCAGTATTTCTCCTTCGAAAGGCTTCGTTCCGGAAGGTGAATTGTTAATAGTATTTATGTTCCAGGTAATTAATCCCGGAATGTTTCTGGAGACCAGAGTGTTGATCATCATTACCCTGGGTTCTGCATCCAGTATTAACCCTATTTTTCTGGCTTCTTCCGGACCTAAGACTACTATTTTTGAAATATTTGATACATCAGGGCCACTGTTTCCGGCAGCATTGCCATAATTACCTCCTCCTTCAGCCGCCATTAATAAAGGAGCTCCGCCATGCAATCCTCTTATGCCACCCACGGGACCTGTTCTGAATGACACAGTGAATATTCCTGCTACAGGTTCAGGATTTGATGCTGTGAAAATGATCTGATATCTCTGCCTGTTGTTGATAATGATCTGTGAAACCTGTAAGTTGGTTATATAAAATGCTGCCTGTTCTTTTGCATTAAACCACTCATCTAGAAAGGGATAAAACTCAAAACCAAAATTTTCTTTTATGTCCCTGTTAAACTGTTCAGCACTTACACTTTTAAACTGATTATAGTCAATATATTTTTTAAACCATTGATTGAATTCATCAATACCTGCTTTTGCCCTGAGCATATTGAAAAGATAATCGCCTTTTAGTGTCAGTACCTTTCTGATTGTATCACTTGAAGGGTTTTTTAACAGAATTTCATTCAAACTGTAATTGCTGAGGATAAGATTAGCCTGATCATAATCACTTATAGCCTGTGTCGAACCATTATAACCTGTAGTCTGTGACGGTGGAGTCACTTTTTGCAGATGAGACTCAAACACTGCGTTTATTACCGGGTATTTAAATGAGTAAAAATTATTCCTGAAGAAATAGAAACTGGGTGACAGTCTGTAACGTACAGGTTCATTTATAGCCACTCCGTCGATGTATCTGAAATTTTCTCCGCTGATAAATGAATTTCTGATAAAATCGTTAAATATTCTGACCTGAAGTTCTTTATCGGTGATGATCTGATTGTTTCTGGCCATCCTTTTTTTCTGTCTGATCATTTGTTTCCGGAAACCGGCATTCCTCATGGTTGCCATTTTTTCAGGCAACAGCACCATAGAGGGTTGTAATTCAGCTCTTGTCTGGGTACTCATCCTGGGATATGAATAGAACTGTACAGGAACCTCCAGCAGGCTCAGTGTTTTAAAGGGGTAGTTGGTGGAAAAAGTTGCTTCCAGTTCCCTCATGATACCAGAAACGAGATATGACAGTGTGTCCTTCAGCTCAGAAAGATCATCTTTATAATAATCATTGCCTTCGAAATAATGGATTATGTAATTTATAGAATCAACTTTCAGCGTGTCAGAAGAATAATTCCCTATTGCCAGGGTAAGTCCGGTGAGCGGCGATTCAGGCGTGTAACAGAAATAATCCCCTTCTTTAGTCATCAGGCCCTGTGAAACAGCTCTCAATCCTTCAGAAGTATTTACCCGAAGGTGGAACCTGGTGAAACCGACATTTATCCTGGCGGGATTAGACGGATAGTAGTTTAATCCGGGCACAGGATACCAGTGAGTCTCAGGAGTAAGAAGAACATATCTTTCTGTGAGAAAAGCCTGTCGCTTGTTGACATTCAGAAATTCTATACTGTAAGGATTGTCATTAATACCGCCAGAATAGTCGGGATAACAGAATGCTTCATTTATAGTACCCGAATAGGAAATGCTTATTGAATCTGTTTGTCCGTGATATAATGGTTTTTGGACTTCCACTTCAGTAATATGATTCACTGTTCTGTATTTCAATTCGGTATTATTACGGACGATACTGTGGATTTTTAGTCCCGGGTTCAGTGAAAAGAAGTACTTATTTAATGAATCGTTATTGTTATTGGTCAAAGAAAGTGTGGCAGTAGCCTGTATGGTTTCCCCGGTATGTAAAAGATCAATGTAAGCAGAGGTCAGTGAAACAGTTTCGGAATGTTCAAATTCCCTTGCGGCTTCAATCACCATTTTCCTGTCATGGAGTACTGTTTTATGAAGTGATACAGTGTTCAATCCACAAATAAATGAACCAATAAATGAGAAGATCATCAGAGCAATGCTTATTCCTGTCTGGATTTTTGACTGAGGGAGCCTGTTGAAAAGGAGTACAGAGGCAGAGGCAAGAGAAATGCCAAGCAAACCATACATCAGACGCTGATTAATAATAAGTTCCGGATTGTCGAATCCGATAACTCCGGATTTAAACACCGGTAGTCCAAAAGCCATGTAATCGAAAACAGACCCAAAACGGTAGTGGAGCCAGAACAGATTCACTGCGGCAATACCCAGGAGTATAAGGAAGGTAAGGGCCTGGTTTCTAAGTACCAGCATTAACATGAATGAAAGACCGAGGCTGAAGAGTAAAGTAGGTACACATATTATTAGCAGGTATGAGACATAAGACAGCAGATCGACTGTCATGCTTTTAGAAATGACATTAATTATCAGTGCTATAAGAAGTATGATAATATCCAGGCCGAGAAACAACTTAAGTATTCCCCATGTTTTACCGCTCACATATTCAAGGTTTGACATAGGCCTGGTATAAAGGACCTCATTGGTGTCAATTTTTTTGTCTCTTCTGAGGAAATCAGCTGAGAGGAAGATAACGAGAACTGACTGGGCTATATTAAGCAGATACAAATTCAGTAGAGGAACAGAAGAGGGAATGGCAACAAACTCCCATGGTTCATCTCCTACAGGGGAGAAAATACCGAGATTCAGAAAAGTGAAGATAAACAGGGCACCTAGTGAAAAAAGTCTGAAGAAAAGACTTCTTCTGAGAATCGTTGCTTCGTAGCGGGCAATGGTTTTTATATTGTGAAAAAAGGACATAGTCTTCATTACTCGCTTAAATGGGTTTGCAACCTGTGTTCCATGTAATAGACATAAGCATGTTCTATGCCGGGAGTGACAGCCAGTGATTCATATTCCGGTGTTTTATCCGAAACAACCTGCACATCCCACCCATTTTCTGTAGGTATCGTAGATATAATATCGTAATGATCCTTTGCTTTTTCGTATTCCACAGGTGAAAGGCTAAGGTTAAATACGTGGCCTTCTGCCTTTTTAATCAGGTTTTCCGGGGGTCCTGAGAAAACTAGTTCTCCTTTGTTAAGGAGTGCCATGCTCTGGCATGTTGACGAGATATCTCCCACAATATGTGTTGAAAGGATTATTGTAACATTGTTTTGTGACAACTGTGAAAGAATGTTTCTGAATCTTATTCTCTCGTCAGGATCGAGGCCGGTTGTGGGTTCGTCAACAACTATTACAGATGGATTGCCAATAAGAGCCTGGGCTATTCCCAGCCGTCTTTTCATACCTCCTGACAGTTTATTGGCCTGTCTGTCTCGGACTTCGAATA
>ERZ795048.1931-NODE-1931-length-17576-cov-6.202899_pt1 | contig 17576 bp, 15 predicted proteins | sample MGYA00375132_ERZ795048 | MGnify/ENA primary metagenome ERZ795048 (study PRJEB30177, sample SAMN05720225) | activated sludge metagenome | isolation source: Anaerobic digester | place: Hong Kong | collected 2014-12-17 ...
CACCTCGGGCGCCAGGTCTATTTGACGATGGCAAGACCAGCATTCGGTCCACTGGTACCACGCAGGATGAACCATCGTCTGCTGGCAGTAGGGGCAGATCGTGCTTGTCTCGTTCTTCTTCATGCTTCACATTTTACCGCACCGCTTTCTTAACTTCAAGAGATGCCTTCATCAAATACATCCGGCGGGCCAGGTAGTCCAATTGACGTAAATGTCACCAACAGGGCCGTCCCCGTTGAAGTCATTCAGTTCCTAAACGAGGGCGATCGTCGTGTGTTCGAAGATTTCACAGACGAGATCGCGCGACTACGCACCGAGCTTACGACAACGCGCAGCGATATGGCTGCCAGTCTTGCGGACCTTGCTGATGCGGTTGTTGATACTGGCGGAGATTTTCGTAGTCAAGGCGACTTGAGCCCAAATGCTTCGAGGCAACAATACGAGCAACAAGAGCGTGTAAAGACGGGCGGACCCAGCAATGCTCCCGATGCGCCGATTTCGATGCCCACGGGCGAGCAGGAGCCAGATGCGCAAGCGATCAATGGCATTATTGCTCGTCTAGCCCAGACACGGATCGGTGGACTAGCTCATACTGCGCTCAAGGACTTGATTCCTCAATATGGAGCAGCACTTCAAGGTGATAAATCCAAAGGTCTCGACCCTCAGTCGCCGGGCTTTGGCACATTTGCCGGTTCGCTAGCTCAATACGCCGGTCAGGTAGCTATTCCCGCCTGGATGATTTCTCAGGGTCATCAGGTACAGCAAACCATTTCTAACTACATTCCGACTCCGGGTGCGATGTCGGCGCTTGGTCAGCAACTTGGTACGCCTCCAAGTCAGGGGGGACAAGAAATCTCGATTGGTGGATATGGGTTCAGGGTTCCATTAGGAGCGATAGGGGCCGGGATCAGTGATTATGCAAGTTCGCTTTGGACCGGAGTCACTACGCCCGGCTTGTCAGTCCCAGAGGTCATGGCCAGCAAAAATGCTATCGCCGATCTCGGATGGACGCCGGACGATGCCGCCTACGGGGATATGGCCGATTCGCTTAACGAGTTAACTCAATTCGGCGGCGAGCGCCTTGGCCAAAATCCTCAGGTCGCGGCCATGCTTGATCAATCCACGCGCCTGGGTCAATCAAGCATTGAGCAGTTCACCGACACCATGAAGCGCGTGCCTGAGGCCGCGCACAATGCGCACGTGTCCTGGGAGCAGTTGATCAGCGACATGGAGGCCATGGGTGAGGCCAATCAGGCTCAGGGTGGCACGTTCGCTGGTGGCATGCAGTTGGCCACTGACTGGAACAGCATCACAGGGCTTCCTGCGGCTCCTCTGAGTCAAGCTTTACAGAACCCCTATGTTACGTCGTACGCCACGCGAGAGACCGGCCTAATGCCTGACATGCAGGGTCTGATGAGTCCTGGTTCGCGCATCTCGTCTGTGTATGGAGCCGTCAATCAGATGGGCGACATGCTTGACTTCAATGCATACAAGGAAGACCTCGGTCATGGCTTCTCTCAACGCTATTCTTCTAAGGATCAGGAGATAGCATATTTGCACACTCAGTTTCCTGAATTCAGCACAGGAATGCTTAAGAACATGACGGACCCTCAGAAGCGCCGAGGGGTCGAAGCAGGGGCGAATATCTCTAACTTAATGGGTTCGCTCAGCGATAAGGTTCGGCGTCATGAAGTGGGCACTGGCAGCGGTTTAATGTCGCTTGATCCAGATGCGGCGAAGGGAAACTTCGGAGATTTCATGAAGCAAGCGCGTATGGCTCGTGATGAGCGGGGTCGCCGTATGTTCTCCAATGATGAGATTGATGACATCAAATATGCCGGTATGGATCCGGCTGAAAGTGACGGCATGCTTGGCGGCGTGGGCGGCCTAGGAACACATCCGACTCAAATCTCTGAGGATGTTCGCGACAGAGTGCTTGAGAAGATGGGCTACGACAAGGGTGGGGGCATCCTTAGCGGTGTGGATCTTAGTAAGCAGCAAGAGATGCTTCAGAGCGATCGTGGCCGAAGGCTAACGGCGCAAGCACTTCAGAACGAACGCGAAAAGGCTTTGCGTGAAGCCATGGATAAGACACGCAACACAGACAAGAATCAGCCCGACGTGACAATTGAACTGGGTCCGGCGGCCAAGCAGATGTTCCACCTTCAGGGCAATCGGGGGTCGGCGAAAGCCAACGCTAATGCCGGGGCTGGTACAACTCTTGAGGGCTTCGAAGGGGCTTCGCAGATCATGCCCTTTGGTCAATAATGCCCTTACTCAGTTTCTCACACCCTAACAAGCGGGTCGGTACATTGAACGCGAACGTTCAACCAGAGGCTATGGAGTGGTCGTACGGACTCAACACGGCCAATTATCAGACCTACGGCGGTGAAGTGGTGCAGATTCTCTCCTGCTTCATTGAAGACATGACGATCTCTGGTACGACCAACAGCTACCGACAGCTAGAGAAGATCTACGCCTACTTCATCGACTACATCCAGATTGCCACCACGGATGCCGCCGGAGCTTCTTATGACCCCCGCCCAATCATAATGCACTACCCGCACCGTAATTGGACATTCGAGATCCATCCCAAATCCCTTCCAAGCTTCAAATACGGGCGCGATGTCGTCGCCCCCACATGGACAATCGTTGCGGCCGTCGCCGAGCCAGATCAGGATATGGTTGCAAAGATCATGGATCGGTCGGCAATCGAGGCTCTACGTTCGAACGGCCCAATCAAGCTGTTCGGTACCGTGACCGGCGACATCGGTTACAAATCCGAAGATCCTTTCCGCACTCCGTTCGTAGACACCGGAAAGAAAAAGGGCAAGGATAAGGAAGACGCTGAGAACTCTGGTATCCGTAACATGTACGGAGATCTAGGCGACTGGTTTAACAACCTCATCCCGTCTTACCTTAAGGGCGATTTCCAGGATCTCGCGGCGGATTACTCGCAGCCTGCATTCGGTCAGCCCGATCTCGGTCAGAATAAGCCAGGAAAGACTCCTGGCGGCGGGAAGGATAGGTAAAAATGGCTAAAGGTCGGGGACCGGCCGGGGGACGCCCCAACGCTGGCGGGGGAGCACATAGACAAGTTTCACAGCCTGACATTAAGGAGTTCCGGTATCCCGGAAAGATGGGCGAGGATGGCACCATCTATCCGTTACAAAATCGGATTGATCAGGGTTACGCTGTTCGACTTCCTCGAACCAATCCTGCCAGGCATTCAGGGAACGCGGTCTTCGTCAACCAGTTGGGCGAGAAGATCACCTTCTACGTGGAGGAGATCTCCGTGGATTTTGCCATGTCGGGCTCCACTGCTCAGAGCCGCAAGCTTCGTCAATTCTTTCCTCATAGCATCGTTCAACCCTCCGTGAGAGTCACAGGCATCGCTCCAAACAGCTATGAGTACAACCGACTCGCAGCCTTCGTTAGGCTCTCTCATCGATACACGTTGATGGGTCGTTCGTTGCGCACGATGCACGTACCGTTCCGCAACGTGCTCGACGCCAACGGAGAGACGTACGCTATCCCAACCATCCAGTTCGCACTTTCAAATGCAACTAATATCGTCACAGTGTCTCAGGGGCGCAACGTAAAAGGTCGCCATAAACCGTGGCGTCTTGAAGGTTACGTGAAGTCAATGAAGGCCGGAGCAGAGCGCTTCCAACAGGCCCCCGCCTTCCAGTTCGATTTCGTCGTTGCCGAATCGCTTCAGGGTCCCAACTTGGGTATTTGGAATGACCATGCGGTCCTGGGTAGTCAGATTGCCTCTTGGGCTCAGATTTTCCGCAAACGAGGGGAGAACGGCTTCATTCGCAACCCAAATCTTGATATCAGCGGCATCGTTGATGATGTCATCGATGGAGTCGAGGGCATCATTGATGACATTGGTGACAATATCGATGACCTCCTTCCCTGATGCAGAGGCTTGTTTACAACCCAAGAATCGACGTGTTTATCAAGGCAGACGACGGCGTCTATGACATCAGCCCATACGTCGTCTCGTGCGTGGTCAACCGCAAGGTTGATCAGGTTTCTTCGGCACAGGTGCAATTCCGTAATCCAAAGCTGATGTTCACCGAACACACTTATCGAGATCCGGTGAGTAAGGAGAAGATTACTGGGCCGGTCTTTCATCCTCAAGACCCGATCATCATCACCTTGACTCGCCTGCGCGACAGACCGATTCAAGTGTTTACGGGCTATTGTGACACCACACCGTATATGTCGCTGTATCCGGGTGTGGTCGGTATCGATGCTTCGTGCACACTAAAGCGCCTCATGTACACATACTGGGATCCGGGTCTTCCATTTGTTTGGGAGTGGCTCAGAGATCACGGTTGGCAAACCAACACCAAGATGCAGGGGTTGACTAACTTCGACAACGAGGGAGACCACAAGGCTCAGGGGCAAGATACAGACGGGGTTGATAGCAACGACGTTCCTTCAGACGAGCCGGATCAAGATCTCAAACTAACTGATTCGGGAATTAGTCAATTGCTCTTCGACTTCATGACTGAGATCGGTGGTTGGGAAGAAAAGGACATCTACATTGAAAGGTTGCCGCCAGCCATTGTTCCTTTGGTGGCCCAAATGTATGAGATGTTTAAGGATGAATCTGCTCAGTCTTCGAAGGAGCTTCAAGACCTGCTTACGAAGATCATCGGGACCAGTAGCCCCGGATCTGGAAGTGGTAGCGGCGGCACCGTTAGCGGAACGAGCGGCACCATTGTAGGACTTTCTTCGGCTTATAACGAATTCTCGAACGCCGTTGCACAGTCCACCGGAATTCCGTTGCGCGTCATGGGCGCGTGGTGCTGCGCCGAAGGAGGCCCGGAGGATAATCCGCTCAACATCGGGCCGGGCAATAGCTATGGAACTCCTCAGAAGGCGGCTGAAGCAACCGTCAATCTGCTGAAGACCGGGCCAAGTCTCATCCATGCCATTCTGACCACAGCCGAAAAGGGTGGAAGTGATCAAGACATAATGAAGGCTATCTTAGGTGGAAACACAATTGGGGGAGGATACGTATCGGGTAGCTGGGGGACAGTGGGTGACGCTATCTTCCATTGCTACGACGATCACCCGGTAAAGGAACCTAAGCCGAAGAGCCCACCCAAGAATATTTGATGCAGAGGCTTGTTTACAACCCGCGCATTGATGTCTTCATCAAGGCGGACGATGGTGTCTACGACATCAGTCCATATGTCACCGGCTTTACGGTTAACCGAAAGGTCAATCAAGTCAGTACGGCCAGCATCCAGTTTCGCAATCCGAAGCTAATGTTCACTGAGCATCAAACCAAGGATAAGGCTACTGGTGAAAAGCACATTGGGCCGATCTTTCATCCGATGGATCCGATCATCATCACAATGACACGCCTACGCGATCATCCAATCCAGGTCTTCACCGGATACTGCGACACGACCCCCTACCTCTCGCTCTACCCTGGGATTGTTAGCGTTGAGGCGTCGTGCACGTTGAAGCGACTTCAGTACACCTACTGGGATCCTGGCTTAACATTTGTCTGGAACTGGTTGATGAGCCACGGTTGGCAAGTAGATGCTAAGCGCGGTGGTACTGCCAACCCGATACAAGACAAGAAAGACAGCGGCGCCAGCAGCGATGACGGAGAGCCCGATCCGGAAGCCAACATCACCGACAGCAGTATTGGGCGCCTGCTCTTCGACTTCATGACTGAGATCGGTGGTTGGGAAGAAAAGGACATCTACATTGAAAAACTGCCTCCGGACATCGTTCCGTTAATCTCACAGATGTTCGATATCTTCAAGAACGAGTCTAAACAGTCACACCAAGACTTCATCAGCTTGATCCACGACATCATCGGTACGGCTTCTCTTGGAGGTGGCGGTAGTACGAGTCCTAACGGCGGGCTTACTCACATCAGCGGAGACTCCCCGCCCAAGGGGACCCCTGTTACTCCTAAGCAAGTCGGAGTTGAAATGCTTCGTCAAGGCTTTCCGAAGGATCCCAAGGTGCTGGCTACCGGAATGTACACCGTCGAACACGAATCTGGATTCGGCTCCGCTCCCGGATGGGATACCGAGCATGACGGCGGAGTACTTGGTTACTGGCAGATCCAACTTAGCTCGCATCCAGATGTGACTCCGGACTGCGCGATGACTCTCTCGTGCTCTACCAAAGCAGCCCATGGGATTTGGTCAGCAGCAGGAAATTGCTTCGCCTGCCAGTCTGGACCCAACCCATGGCAAGGCGGTACCGATGATCCTGAGATCGCTAGCAAGTACATGCCTCTAGCAACTCAAATCTGCAACAGCTACTAATGGGTCCGCGAGCGCAACAAACGAAGGCCGGAGATTCTGAGTATGCCTACCCGCTTGCCTCGGGCAGTGGCTTCGATGGCGGCGTAGCTGATCACATGGCTCGCGCCTTCGGTAATTGGATGTCTGACAATGCGGTAGACATCTATTGCAGGGTTCGCACACCAGTCATCGCGGTAGCTGATGGGACGGTCTCAGAAGCCATCGACCATTCGGCGACCTATAATCCGGCAGCCAATCCCAACGGTAGTACGATCTACCTAAACTGTGAGCAGGGCAATTTTGCCTACATGCATCTTATTTCGCTTGGCGTTAAGACTGGCGACAAAGTCACCAAGGGCCAAGAGATCGGTCTATCCGGCGAGGCCAACAGTGTAGCCCACCTTCATTTCGCGGCTCAGCCTCCTCTGAACCCCGAGGATGTGGTTAGCGGAGTTTCTGGTACCGGTAGCACATCTGGTCCGGCGCAGAGTACCGGGGATGTTGGTCAGGAAGACCTTGAAAACATCTCGAAAGCGGCCGCCTTCTCCACCTTTTTGGAACTGCCTGGACTACTTGATTCCGCTGAGTCTATGGCCCTTCGAGGCGAGCGCTCTCTACTCAACGACAAGCCTCTACTACCCTTCGTAGAACAGTTGACAAAGGCATCTTTGAGAAGCTTTCAATCTATGCCGAATGGCAAATTCTTTGCCTTCTACCCAGATTACTTCGGTGGACTCAACCACCGTACTCCGTACTGGGAAATTCGCGATATCGAGATCATCGACGCGGAGATCGATCTCTCTGATGACGCCCTCGCGACTCATGTTTATGTTATTGGTGACACGATCAATCTTGATGGAACGGTGGACCTGTTCGAGGAGGCGTCTTCGGCCGGGGTAGTCACCGTTTTCAACGCATTCATGGCCGATTTTATCACGGGTTCAACCTCTCCTTTGTTGGCGGACAAGGATATTCGCACTAAGGACCTGAAGAGGTATGAGAGCGAAATCGCCGAACGACCAACGTTGGCCGACAAACAGAAGGCAATTGGATTTCTTCAGAAGTATGGGGCGCGACCACTTAAGGAGCCCATGCCGATGATTCGTTCACACTACTATGAAATGTTCCTCGCATACCAGACGTTCTGTTTGACATGGTCAAAACAATTTCTGACACGGTTCTCATTCACCTTCATGCCAGAACTTTTCCCTGGGGGGATAGTCTCCTTTCCGGAGCACGGCATTCAGTGCTATGTCGATGAGGTAACTCATAGCGGGACGTATGAAGCCGGGTTCACCACACAGGCGAACCTGAGTGCTCCGGCTGCTTTAGGTAAGTCTGGAAACAAACCGTGGGCAAGTCAAGGAATGGTGCGAGCCGGATCTTTCGGACTCGCGGTGTAAGGAGATTAGATGAGTCCTCAGCAAGATGGACCTCGTGGCCAAACCCAGGCCGGTAATAACCCATCAGATGAAACCAAGCCGGTTCTTCCCTGTCCCAAGCAGTACATCGACGGCTACAACAACTACGGTGAGCAGAGAGAGACTCACATTCATGCCGGAGAGGACTTCCCCTGCCCCTGCGGCACCCCATTGTACGCCTGTGAAGATGGAACCGCCAAGTACGTAGTTGCCAACGACGGTTACTACGGGTTCATCGATCTCGATATCGGTAGTGGGCTCACTCTGCGCTACGCCCACGTGCAGGATGGCAAGGAGGGAAACTTTAGCCGAGGAGATGTAATCGGTCATTCGGGCGATGGTCAAGGTCACTACCCTTGTCACCTTCACTTCGAGGTCCGCACTGATGGAGGTGGCTATGGCTTCGAAGGAACAATCGCCCCTGAAAAGTTTCTGACGGGCGCCGTTGAGGCGAGCGGAGATGACACCACGGCCGGAGGCGCTAGCAGCGGTAGCGGGACTCAGGACGCCGAGTCGGTTGCCAAGGCCGCCGCCTTCAGCACATTCATCAACCTCCCAGGGCTCTTTAACCGAGCCGAATCGATTGCGTTGCAGGGAGAGCGCTCCCTGATGAACGACCAGCCCCTGTTGCCCTTCGTGCAACAACTGGTCCAGGCATCTCTGAGAAGTTTTCAGTCGATGCCCAACGGTAAGTTCTTTGCGTTCTATCCGGACTATTTTGGCGGGCTCAATCACCGTACGGCATATTGGAGTATCGCAGACATCGAGATCATTGATGCAAACATCAATCTCAGCGATGATGCTCTTGCCACTCATGTTTACGTGGTCGGGGATACCGCCAACTTCGACGGGATCATTAATCAGCTTGACGAAATGCAGACATCCGGAGTCGTCAATATATTCAACGGCTTCATGGCAAACTTCATCACTGGGCAAACCTCTCCGGAACTTGAACCACCCGGCAAGAACAAAAACGCAAAGCGTCATGCGCAGGAACTGAAGCAGTACGACAAGGAGCTAGCAAAGCAGCCAACCCTTGCAGACAAAGCAAAGGCGATTTCATTCTTGCAGAAGTATGGGGCTCGTCCGCTTTACCAGCCCACGCCAATGATCCGCTCGCCCTATTACGAGTTGTTTTTGGCCTATCAAACGTTCTGCTTGTTCTGGGCTAAGCAATTCATCACTCGATTCGAGTTCACCTTCATGCCCGAATTGTTTCCCGGCGGCATTGTCGAGTTTCCGGATCACGGAATCCAGTGCTACGTTGAAGAGGTCGTTCACAACTGCTCGTACGAGACCGGCTTCACTACTCAGGCCAATCTATCTGCCCCATCCGCGATCAGACGGTCCGGCAAGTCAGTAGGCAAGAAGTGGGCCAGTCAAGGCATGGTTCGAGCGGGAGCCTTTACGCTGGTTGAAGACCATCGAAAGGGAGAACGTTGATGGCAATCAAGCACTTCGTTGACTCCGGGCTCGGCCCCAAGATGCCCGCTCGTATTCTCACCGTCGATAAAACTCGCCGTCGCATCGGTGCCGCGCTCAAAGATGGTGGACACATCTTCATTGCCGTTTACACGGTGCCTGCAACCTTCCAATGGCCTGTAGAAGGTGATGTCTGGATGGTGCGCCAAGACGCAGGATTATGGAAGCTAGATGAGCCCATCGATCTCTATGCCCAGCACGATGGTCAGGGCATGTCGATCGAGGATCTGCCAGATGGAGCCATCCGGGTCACCCCTACTCCTACTGACACCGGGAGCGGCTTCTTCATCAATGGAGAGCAGGCATTGACCACCAGCGACCTTGGAAGTGGGACTTCGTCTCGGTTCACCACAACGTTTGGCGGCACCGGTCAAGTTTCAATCGCGCACGATCGAGACACATGGTACCCAATTGTCGAGGTCAGATATGTAAGCAGTGGCCAAAACCTTCTCCACTCGAACTGGCCCACTGATGCCGATCATGTCACAATTGATCTTGGCACGGAGTCATATCCAGTGGATTCCTTGAGAGCAATTATTATCTAATCGAGTGATACGGAGAAGTAAAGAATAGATGTCTATCGAAGTCATTGGCAATGTCGATTTCAAGCAGCGGGCGCAGCTTGGATTCGTCCCATATGTTGGTACATCCGCTCCACATTCCGGTTCAGAGGTTGAAGGTGAGCTTTGGCATGACTCGACCAACCACACCCTGAAGTACTGGGATGGTTCGGCCTGGACGGCGGCGGGAATGGCTGCTGGAACCGGCCTTGAAATCAGTTCGGGCGCCATGCGTATTGCCTCTAGTGCCGCCGGGAACGGCCTTTCGGGCGGGGGCGGCTCCGCTTTGGCGATCAATCTCGCGTCTTCCCCCGGCGGCCTTGAAATCAACTCGGATCTGCTCCGGCTTTCCTCCAACGGCTTTGGTACGGGGCTCACGGGCGGAAGCGGCTCGGCCGTCACCGTAGACACCTCCATCATAGCCACCAAGGCATATGCTGACGGAATCGCTCAGGGGATCACCGCGAAGGCACCAGTCCGCGCAGCGACCACCGCCAACATCACGATCTCGACGGCCCTTAATAACGGCGATACGCTCGATGGAGTGACGCTGGCGACCAACGACCGAGTGCTTGTCAAGGACCAGTCCACGCCCTCAGAGAACGGCATCTACATCGTCGCCGCCTCACCGTCCCGCGCGACCGACTGGGACGCCTCCGGGGAGGTCCGGGGCGGCACCGTGGTCTGGGTTCAGGAAGGAACGACCAACGCCGACACCGGCTGGGTCATCACCACCGATGACAACGACATCGTTCCGGGCACCGACGCGGCGGCGTTCGTGCAGTTCTCCGGGCTCGGGCAGATCACCGCAGGCGCGGGTCTGACGAAGACCGGCAACACGATCAACGTGGGCGCTGGGACCGACATGACGGTCAACGCCGACGACATCACTCCGGGGACGAACATTCCGCGAAAGGCGTCGGCCAACACGTTCACCGCCAAGCAGACGATCGACCCAGGCTCAGGCGATGTTCTCAATCTCGATGTCGCCACGAATGGCGATAAGTGGCTAGAGCTAACGAAGGCGGGGGTGGCGAATGGTTCGCTAGAGATTGGAGCCTCTGATGGGGTGTACCTCAAGTCAGAGGCCGCGATGATCTTAGAGACATCTTCTGGGAACATCGTTCTCGATCCTGGCGGCGGCGGGTCGATCAATGCCAACAGCCATATCATCGGCAACGTCGGCAATGCCGTATCTTCAGGTGACGCTGTTAGCCGGAGCTTTGGCGATGGCCGCTACGCGTATAAGCCAAGCACGGCGACTAATGCTGCTGGATCCGGTGGTACATTCACTTTCACTAATGCCACCGGAACAAAGGATATCAGTCTTACCATTCGCCGAGTCTCAGATGACAAAATCATGCAAATGTTTGAGGCAACGGTCACTACCAGCACGATTACCGTAACCGATGCAAGTAACCCAGGGGCCGGGACCTACAAGGCGATTATCGTACCAGCTAACTAAGTCAAGTCAAGTCAAGTCAAGGAGAGTCAAATGAAAAAGCGTGAACGCAAGCGGTTGGAGAAGCGACGCGCGGAGCTTCTTCCTCGTCATCTAGAGCTACTAGAGAAGTTGAGGGAGGTGCAAAGCGAAGCTGAGATGGCGGTTGTCGCTATCGAGAATGAGCGTGTTCCCATAGCTCAAGAGATTGAGACAATCACCAAGGAGCTACTAGGTGGCCATTGAGCCCATCGGAAATTTGATCTTACCCAGGTGGACAACTGCCGGTCGTCCATCGGGAGGCGCATTGACAGATGGGCTCATAGGAATCAACACCGATACTGATCTAATCGAGACATACGATGCCGATGACACGACCTGGCGCCAGCTTACGCCGCTCGCCCCGTCCAACACGATCTGGGTACCGGAGATGCTCGGCGCGAGCGGCAGCGGCAGCCCCACCGCGAACATGCTCTACGTCGCCAGGGTGCTGGTCCGGGGGACCGACGCGATCAACGGCATCGAGTTCCGGCCGACGAACTCCACGGGTTCGGTCAAGCCGGTGCTGTTCAACGCGTCGGGGACGCAGGTGGCAATCGGTTCCGCCGCGACGCTGGCCGGCTCCGGCTACGGCGCGAAGCAGCAGGTCGCGTTCTCCTCCGCCTACACCCCGACGCCGGGTATCTACTACCTCGGCCTCGCCTTCAACAACGCCTCCTCGGCCTATACGACGATTGGCGTTGTCCCGCGCGGTGCGACCAAGGCCAGCGCCTACACGACGCCGGGGAACCTGTCCTCTGTCCCGAGCGACGCGCTCTCCGCTCCGCCGCTGATGTGGACCTACTGACGTGACGTTGCACCTCCCGACCATCGGCAAGGCAGGCGACCCCACCTGCGCCTACAGCACGAAGGCCGAGCGTTTCGCGGAGATGTTCCCGACGGTCCTCTACGACCTCCCCGGCGAGAAGCCCGCCGACGACGACCTCCCCGCGTGGGACCCCTACATGCACACCTACTAGGGGGAGGACTGGGCGCTTCCGCTGGCCGTCGCCGATGTAGACGGTACTGAGCGCTCGGAACCGGCTTCTGGGGCTTAGGAAGAGACTTGAGCCGTTGCCTAATAACCAGTCATGACCTATAGTTTCAAGCTTTCAAATGGCGACCTCATTCTCAGTGGAAACCGATTAGCCACGGTGTCTCATGAAGCTAAGTTGCTTCAAGACCTTCGCCTACACCTGCTTGAGCCCATAGCCACTGATGACATGCATCCCACATATGGGTCCAACATCGCTGACGTAATCGGTAGCGCAGATCTAGAGGTCGTCGTGGGTCAGATTTACGCCGAAATCGCACGCGTTGTGCAAGAGCGTCAGCGGGTTCAACTCGCACGAGCCAAGACCGATCGCTTCATCTTTGGCCGTGCAACGCTGGATGCCGGGGAGGTCATTCTTGACCTTGTCGGGATCGACATCTCTCAAGTCAATGATAGGGCTGTAGTACGAGTGACGGTAACCACTGGAAACGAAGAACAGATCGCAATCGATGTTCCAATCGAGCAGGATGAATCCAATTCTCTATTCGATGACGAAGAGGTTCTAGTTGACGTACCGGAGACCGAAGAGACAGATGAAGGAGATGATGAGGACTAATGGCTGCCACAGCGAATGAAATTGCTCTTCAGCTAGTCCAGCAGCTTCGTATCCTTGATCCCAGTCTTTCGGCTGAGATTGGTACGCCAGAACGTAAGCTCCTTGATACCTTCGCCCAGGCTTTATCCGCGAATTCGATTGACTTTGAAACTCTTCAGGGCGCCCTCGATTTGAGCGGCAAGACGGGCTCTGAACTAGACGCCTACCTAAGCATTTTTCGTTTTGGTCGTCTGAGCGGATCGCCAGCCACCGGTTTCGCCACTTTTAGTCGCACCACAGCCTCTTCCTTCGCGGTGCCGATTCCCTCTGGCAGCTTCGTGGTTGCTCTAAATGTAGCCGCTCAGGGTGTTGATTCGAGTATCACCTATCGGACTACCTCGGCAGGGCAGATTGCTCCGGGGGAGACTTCGGTCATTGTGCCAATTCGGGCGGTTCAGGTTGGTACGATCGGCAATGTAGGCGTTGGAGACATTAGTGCTTTCGGCCAGTCACCCATCGTCGGTGTTACCTCGGTTACCAACGAGATTCCTACGCGTGGTGGCGAGGATCCCGAAACCGACGAGGAATTCAAGATCCGCTTCCAGAACACGGTCTTCCGCAATCTTTCTGGTACGGCGGATCAATACCTTGCATTAGCGGTTGCTACGCAGTTCTCAACCAAGGCCAATGTTGTTGGTCCGATCAGTCGCTATCGCGAGTATATTCAGGTTCCCGACGTAGATGACGCGAGTGCCGATCCGGACAGCGGAGTGAATGGTAATGGCTCAGCCGGGCGATGGACCTCCGCTCTTTCGACGGTTCCTTACGCCAAACACACCTATTCGGAACTTCCCTACTTCTTGACCGATGGTGGAACCATTCCAACCTATTATCGTCGCGACCTTGATTACGTTCTAAACACGAGCAATGCGAGTCGAGATAGGGGTGATACCTACCGCAACAAGGTCGGGGGAACCGGCTATGACGTGTACAGTGATTCTGAGGCCGACTTCCAGCCCAACATGACCTTCCTGAACGTCGTCGCCACTGACGCCGATGCAACCATTCAGGCTCTGCGGCCGGGTCAAATCGTTTTGCTTGAACATAGCTACATGTCGTCGGCTTCGCGTAACGATTACGCCGCCAACTTCTTGAACTGTGTCGATGTCTACGTCAATGGCCGCAACGAGCAGTTAGCCGACGCCGTTATTGCTAGGCCCACCGGTACCTTCTTGTTCTCGGGCTCGGATTCAGATCCGTTCTACACAGAGAACTTCCGTCGTGTCGGCGAAGCTGGTCGTCGCCCAGTAGCAGGTAACGTCTTCAGCCCAATGTTCTGGTCACCCGTTGCGAACCTTCCAGATCAGATCGTCACATCGGATGCGACCTACGTGAAGGGGATCCACTACTGGCCTGTGCAGGAGGTGTCAGATATTGGTCGTACCGTTCGCTCGCGCGATGGCATTGAGTGGAATCCCAATATGCCCGGCAAAGTCAACCCTAACCCGGAAGAGGGTCCCTTTACCGGTCCCAAGATCACAGCCAGCGCCGACAGCGCCATCAAGGTCACGAACTACACCTACGATCGCAACATCGTTGATCTTCAGGCCGCCCTTGAAGCCAACAAGCAAGTTACCACGGATGTCCTCGCTCATCAGTCGCAGTTGCGCTACTTCAAGCTCGACATTACGGTCATGTACACATACGGTAGCAATCCAGCCACCGTGAACGCTGCGCTCAGCGATTTGCTCGATGACTTCTACTCGAATCAGTACTTCGGATCAGTCATTCAGCTATCCGATCTGCTTCAGGTGATTCACATCCACAGTAGTGTAGACAATGTACGTTGGTCTAAGGAGGTACTGACCGGAGCCGCCGATTCGAGCGGTAATCCGCGCAATCGGATCATCGAGTGCGATATCGATGGCAACCCCCTTTTGCGACCCATCATCGATCGCAAGACTCCTGGTACGGCTAGCTCTGCGGAAACTCAGCAGATGTACCTATACGGCGCTCCCGAGAGTGGCTCCTACAAGCTTAAGTTCGGTGCTGGCACCACTGCCGCTATTGACTACGATGCAGACGCTACGGCCATCAACTCTGCTCTGTCATCTGCCTCGATTCCGGCCTCAATTACCAGCGGAACGGGTACCTCTCTTGACCCTTGGATCATCACTTTTGGCAGTAACGGCTTTCGCACCGAAATCATCTCGGTTGCCGACAACGATCTTGATGGCGGGTTTACCGTCTTCAACGCCGACTTCTTCCTGCGTGACTCTGAGCTACCGGCCGTTCCGACGACTGCGCTATCGACGGACACGGCTCCCGGACTCATCGTCCGCACGAGGGCTCAGGGTACCTGGAACGCGCTATGACCAAGATTTGTTCGAAGTGTAAAAATGAAAAAGGCGTAGACGACTTTTACTCTGATCGACGTAAACCAGATGGTCTTCGTTCTCAGTGTAAGCAGTGTCACAACGAAGGCTCTCGTGATTGGCAAGCTAGGAACCGCGACCGCGATCTCGCTAACAAACGTCGTTACATCAAGAAACGTCGAGAGGATCCTGAATATTGCGTACAAGAACGACGCGCTTGGGGCGAATGGGATCGCAATAACCCAGCATTGAGCCGACAAAGGGATGATCGAAGAAGGGCTCGCAAGATAGGTGCAATTTGTAGAGACGAGAAGGGTACAGTCGAGTATCGTCAGATTCTCAATTTAGATCCCTGCTCCTATTGTGGTGAACCTAGTGGAACCATAGATCACATCGTTCCATTGATCAAGGGTGGAGAGAATGATTGGCTAAATCTTACCGCAGCCTGTCTCTCATGCAATTCGTCCAAAGGAACTAAGTCCCTATTGGAGGCATTACTGTGAGCGATGCGGCCACTCCTAGCTACTCGCAGAGCGTCAGTCAGAATGTCTTCACACCCGCTCTAACAGGTTCACAGAACCCGATCAACTTCCTTGATCGGTTCCCGGACGAACTCTACGATAAGTCGCTGGACGCACACTGGGTTCGATTCCTCTACACGATCTTGGGACCGGTTGGTGTCGGTCGTCTAACTCGCGATGCTCTGCTCGCTCGGCTTGCGCTCAGCGATACCGGCTTTGACGGCTTCACGCTTGAGAAGTACTATGGAGACCCCTTCAAGTTCGGTCGTCTGCTTGATGAGCGTTACTACCTGAACATCGACGGCGTTCTTACTCGCGAGGAGTGGGAGACCGTCAAGGCTCGCGATGAGTCCTACCGTAGCCGGGCGCTCGACTACTTCGCCGCTGCGCGTCTTGGCACTTCTCCTGAGGGCATGCGCCTAGCTGCGAAATCGGGGCTTAACCACGACGTAGAGATCATCGAAAACTATCGCTATAACTTCGATCAGGTTAGCGATGATCCGATGGGGCTCGACCACTTTGGCTTGACGTACAGTAACAATGAGTTCATTGTGGTTCCGCGCAAGGAGGTATCTCGGTCCGAGGTCCAGGTGCTGGCCTTCGAAGACACGACGATCACGGATGGCACGTTCTTGATTGGATTCCGTGGACAAACCACCCCATCCCTTCCATACGACATCGACGCAATCGATCTTGAGACCGCTTTAGAGAGTCTGATTACAATTGGCAACGGGAATGTCGAGGTCAGCGGAGGCCCAAACCCCAATGCCTTTAGGGTCTACTTCATGGGGGATCTTTCTGATCAAGATGTGCCCGAAATCGAGATTACCTCCTCTTTGACCAACGCAGCCGGAGAGGGTCGCCGTATGCTTGTTTCGACCGAATCTGCCGGTCAGCAATCATCTACCGAAACGGTACGCTTTCGAGAGGTAGATGAGCACGCTATGCAATCCGCACTTGATCGCCTTCGCCCAGTCAACTCTCTGCCCACCTTCGCTCCGGGTCCAGGTTACTTTGATAAACACGAGGTGGCAACAATCGATTCATCTAGTGAATACACCGAAGTGATTCGTTATGTCACCGGGACGACCGCGATCCCTTGGCCTCCGATTGATGACATCGCCTGGATCGAAAGCGGCATCGAAAAACAGGCTCCAAGAATCCAAAACGACCTTCAACATCACTATGTTGCCTTTCATGACATTCCTCGCGCTTATGCTTATTCCCAGTCTACAGTTGATCAACCTTGGTACGAAGATGACGTAGAACACGTGATCACAACGAATGGTGGGTACCTTGGTAGTGGTCCCGAACAAGCCGTTGCTACGTTTCGCGAGTACCCCTCCATTTCGGTGGCCAGGCCCGCCGGATCCACCTACACGCAGGCATGGCTTAATGGCATCTATCCTCTCGAATATTTCGGATTGCCCAACGTTAACACCCAGCAGTTCATATCTAACCCCTACTGGGAGTCCGGCAACCAGCGAAAGTTCTACTTCGAGATTGATCTGGGATCGCCACAGGCAATCAACTTCATCAGCTTTGACCACGGAGCGAATCTCAATTCTACGTTCAATCTCGAAGTAGATTACGACGTACTTGACGACGCCCCTCGACGCGAATGGCATCGAGTGGTTCCTGATCAGATTCGCAATCCCGCTGGTGATAGTGTGAGCGTGTTCGGACCCGCCAACCCGTGGACAAATTTCCAGCTTCATCTCTATGACAACTGCGGCGACGTAATTTTCACGCGCTTTCTGCGGCTTCACTTTGAAATAGATCAGGAGGTCGCTACATACCTCGCACAAAGCGAGCCCGGTTTCATCTATCGCATTGCCCTACGGAGTCTTAGAGTAGG
>ERZ795048.1935-NODE-1935-length-17545-cov-91.930760_pt1 | contig 17545 bp, 12 predicted proteins | sample MGYA00375132_ERZ795048 | MGnify/ENA primary metagenome ERZ795048 (study PRJEB30177, sample SAMN05720225) | activated sludge metagenome | isolation source: Anaerobic digester | place: Hong Kong | collected 2014-12-17 ...
AACGCCAGCGGCTCATCATCAATTGCAACAACCCTTATCATTAGCTTAGCGGTTTAGCTCCCTATCCTCAGTTCCACGGTAAAGACCTGCTCCTGCTCATCTATCTTCAGCTCATGCCTTCCCGGATAGAGCAGTGCGAGTCTCTTCCTTACATTTTCAAGTCCTATGCCTGATGCTGCCCTGGGAGCGTCAGCGCTGAGCCTGGTGATGCTGTTGGAAGAACGGAAGAATATCTCCCTGCCGACAGCCATGAGAGAGATGTCAATGAATGAGTTACCGGCATTGCTCACTCCGTGTTTGAACGCATTCTCAATAAAGGGTATGAAGAGCAGCGGGGGCAGATCCTGATCCTCATACTCCTCCGGGAAAGCCACAGTGAGCCTGACACGGTCACTCATCCTTAATTTCATCAGGTCAATATATCCCTTCATGAACTCAATCTCATGACTGAGCCTGGTATTGCCCTGTTCCGATTCATAGAGCATATACCTCATCATCTTCGACAGGCTGAGCACCGCCTCCCTGGCGTCATCCTGATTGATGGCTATCAGTGAATAGATATTATTGAGAGTATTAAAGAAGAAGTGGGGGCTGACCTGATTCTTGAGCAGGGCCAGTTCGGAATTGAGTTTTTCGCGCTCCAGCTCCTTTATCTCTTCCTCTTTCCTGACGGCACTTTCGGCGTACCGTATTCCAACTGCGAAGCCCGAGACAAGGAATGATGTGATGAAGAAGTTATAGAGAGCCATGCCTCCTCCGCGGCGCCTGTCACGGTCATCATGGGGAATTCTCTGTTCCATCTGACTGATCCGCTCCCTTACCTCCGGGGGCGGGGCAAAAAGATTCTGGTAGAACTTGCCGGAGGCATATCCCAGTACCACTATCAGTGCCGCCGCCAGAAGAAGGAAGGGCAACCATTTTTTCCTCTGCGCCAGCCTGGGCACAAGCCAGAAATAGTTGGTGTAAAACAGTACCAGAAACACCAGCGTATTGAAGAGCACAATCTTCGTTGTGCGTCCGTCATTGAAAAGACCGCCCGAAATCAGGAATTGAGGCAGGATGAACAGTATGATCCATCCCGTCAGGTGGAGCAGCACGGGCAGGTATCTGCGTTTTCTTATTGCTATCTCTTCTGTCATATCTGCTCTTCAAAGCTAATCAATCCCGCCGAATAATCATTCAAATCTCAGTGCATCAATCGGGTCAAGCTCTGAAGCCCTGCGGGCAGGATACCAGCCGAAGAAGACGCCAATCACAGTACATACCACAAACGCCAGTATGACCGAGCTCCACATCACGCTTATTGGCCACGAGGTGAAAGCCTCAACCACCGCAGACGCGGCAAAGCCAATCACAATGCCTATCAGCCCGCCAAAGACGCTGAGCAATATTGATTCAATGAGAAACTGAAGCAGTATATCGACACTCCTTCCTCCTATTGACATCCTCAGGCCAATCTCCCTTGTCCGCTCTGTTACCGAGACATACATTATGTTCATAATGCCGATTCCGCCCACCAGAAGGGATATCCCTGCGATGGCGCCCAGCAGTATGGTCAGTATCTCGGTGACAGAGGTCATTGTGGTGGCAAGCTCCTCCTGGCTTCTTATCTCGAAGTCGTTGTCCTCATTCTCGCGAAGCCTGTGAGTGCGGCGAAGCACCTCCTCCACCTGTGCTTCAGCCAGGTCTGACTCCTCAGCGCTGCCGGCAGACATCTGGATAGACTGGATATGCGTCTGGGCAAGTATCCTCTTCTGGACAGTAGTGTAGGGAGCTATCATCACATCATCCTGATCCTGCCCGAAGCTGTTCTGACCCTTCTCCTCCAGGACACCGATGATCCTGAACGGTATGTTCTTAAACCTTATCGTTTCGCCGGTAGGATCAATACCTTCGCCAAAAAGCTCATCCGCCACCGTCCTGCCCACGAGGCACACCTTGGCTGATCCGTCAGCCTCACTGTCAGTGATGTTACGGCCACTGACCACTCCCCAGGAGCGTATCTCAAGATACTGCTCGTTACCTCCGTAGATAGTGGTGGGCCAGTTTGCGTTGCCATAGACAGCCTGACCGCTGCTGCGCACCTCGGGAGAAACGGCAACCACGGCATCACATTCAGCCCTGATTGCAGCCACATCCTTTACGGTCAGCCGCTGCGATGACGAGCTGCCCTGCTGCACCCCGCCCATTCTCATGTTGCCTGGCATGACGAAGAGCATATTTGAGCCCATGCTTGCTATCTGGTCCTGTATGCTCTTCTTGGACCCCTGGCCTATGGCCAGCATGGTAATGACCGATGCAACACCTATTATAATTCCGAGCATCGTCAGGAATGAACGCATCTTGTTCCTCTTCAACGCGTTTATAGCCACTTTAATAAGATTTCCCGTATTCATTTCTCTTTCACTTTTTTATTCTTCCTCCACCGGCAGCGCCTGCAGCATCTCTGCTGCAATGAGCCTGCTCTTAACCTCTTCCTCCCTGATTATATGGCCATCACGGAACACAACGCTCCTGGTCATACAACGTGCTATGTCTGATTCATGGGTAACAAATACTATTGTTTTGCCCTTCGTGTTCAGCTCCTGGAAGAGCGACATGATCTCATAGGATGTGCGGGTATCAAGGTTTCCCGTTGCCTCATCGGCGAGGATCACCACCGGGTCATTGACGAGCGAACGGGCTATGGCCACCCTCTGCTGCTGCCCTCCCGAGAGCTGATTGGGCATATGGTCCATCCTGTCAGCCAGACCCACAGCCTCCAGGGCTGCCATTGCCTTCTCCCTGCGCTCCCTGGACCCCACATTCGGGTTGTACATAAGAGGCAGCTCAACGTTCTCAAGCGCAGATGTCCTCGAGAGCAGGTTATAAGACTGGAAAACGAACCCTATCTTCAGGTTCCGTATTGCAGCCCGCTCATTCTTCGACATCCCTGCCACATTAACTCCGTCAAGCAGGTAGATTCCCTCAGTAGGCCTGTCTAGACAGCCGATGATGTTCAGCATGGTCGATTTGCCTGAGCCGCTGGCTCCCATTATTGCCACAAACTCACCCTCGCGTATCTTCAGATCAACACCTCTGAGGGCATGGACCGTGACCTCGCCCACATGGTAGTCCTTCTTCAGTGCAGTAATATCAATTATTGTTTTCATCTTCAGTTTCTTGTTGAGGAGCCGGTTGCTGACCTTGATGTGCCCTGACCGCTCCTTCTTCCGGGAGGAGTGGGCATGAAGGGATTGGACGCAACCTCCTTCTCCTTACTTTCCTTTGATGTTGATGCTGTCATCTTTATCACCACTTCATCACCTTCGGCAAGGCCGGATTTAACCTCCGTATTCTCACCGTCATTTGATCCAAGCTCAACCCTTACCGGGTGTATGCCCTTCTCATCCTTCACCCATACCATCGTTGGCATTTTGAACCCTTCCGGCAGAGTAAAACCTTCCGGCATCCCGCCGCCTGTCATGCCTCCTGGTCCTGCACCTGCACCCGGAGCCATTCCGGCGCCCATGCCTCCATAGTTGCCTGCGGACCGGCCGGCACCTCCTGGCATACCGCCTCCCATCCCCCCGGGAAACATTTCCTTACCCATCTTTGCCAGATAATCAACCTCAGGGGTAAACTTCACTGCCCTGTAAGGGATGGTGAGCACATCTTCTTTCTCCTCCGCATAAATTATAATGTTTGCCGTCATCCCGGGAAGAAGCTTCTGATCAGGATTGGGAGCATTAATAATTACTGTATAAGTAACCACACCCGATGTGGTGACCGGCGACAGCCTTATCTGCTCAACCGTGCCCGCAAACGTCTCTTCGGGATAGGCATCAACATCAAACTCAACCCGTTGCCCCTGACTGATCATCCCGATATCTGACTCGTCTATGTCAGCCTCCACCTGCATCTGGGTAAGATCCTGGGCAATGGTGAAGATCTCCGGTGTGTTGAAACTGGCTGCCACCGTTTGCCCCTCATCCACGGCACGGTTCATCACAACACCTTCAATGGGCGAATAGATGGTTGCATAGCCCAATTGTACCAGAGCCTTGTCATATTGGGCCTGGGAGTTCTTGAGAGTGGCCTTCGCCCTGTCATAATTATACTTTGCCTGGTCATAATCACTCTGTGCAATAAGATTCTTCTCATGGAGTGCCTTGCTCCGCTCATAGTTGGATGCCTGATACTCCATCTCAGCCTTTGCATTGTCAAGTGTGGCAAGCGATTGCTGAACGCTTGACCTTAATGCGGTCTTGTCAAGCTCGGCAAGTATCTGTCCCTTTTTGACCGGCGAATTGAAATCGACATAAAGCTTTTCAACTATCCCGGACACCTGTGTCCCCACAACCACTGAAGTAATTGCTTCCAGAGTACCTGTGGCAGTTACTGTATTGACTATTGAGCCCTTCGCTGCAACAGCAGTGTCGAAGACATAGGTCTTGCTCTTCTTGCAGCTGTGAACGGTCAGCAACGTTGCTGCAATTGCCACCAGCAAACCGCCGCCTATTAAAATACTTTTACCTTTCATTGTTATCACTCTTAAATTGTTCTTTGATTTTTAAAACGAAAGCGGGACTCCCCTGTAGAAGTCGATGATCTTATGACTGTAGACCATCTCATATTTGGCCTGCAGCAGGTTGCTCTCGGCTGCCGTGAGGTTGGTCTTCTGTATCAGGAAGTCCACGGAATTCATTGCTCCCAGCTTGAACTTCTCCTCTGAAACACTATAGGTCTCAAGTGATGCCTCATACCTGTTCAGCGCAGCCAGGTAGCTCAGACGTGCTGACTCCGTATCCAGGACTGCCTGCTCCACCTCTTTGCGAAGCTGGTTCCTGGTATTGAGCTCATCAAGCTCCGCGATGGTGATGCCATACTGAGCCCTTGATACGGCTACCCTGTTCTGGTTGTTCCGGAAGATGGGGATGGATGCCGTGAGACCCAGTGAGGGCGAGAAGCCGTTCTTAAGCTGTGACCCCATCTCCGCTACCTGCGTGAATCCGGTGCTCATGCCTGCGTTGACCGACACCGAAGGGAAGAAGCCGCCCCTGGCAATCTCCAGGTCAAGCGCTGCACTCTCGCGGTTCAGGGTGGCTATCTGCACCTGCGGTTTTACCCGAAGGGCTTCCTCATACACTGCTGAAGCATCAGCAATGGGGATAGAGGAAATAACGGCGTCAATGTCCGGACGGGCTGTCTCAAACGATTCATCCACGGGGTACTCCATCAACTGCATCAGGTTCAGCCTGGCCATCTTCAGGTTGTTCTCCGCTGTTGCCAGCGTAGCCTCCTCGGAGGCAAGCTGCGTCTTCACCTGCAGGTAATCACTGTTGGAAATGGCGCCGAGGCTCATCCTTTCACCTGCCAGGGCCAGCTCCTCACGGGTAGCCTCCGCCTGATTGCGGCTGTTGGCCACCTGCTCCTCAGCATATAGAACCTGAAGGTACCCGCTCATGATACTCAGTGAAACACTCTCCCTGGTCTGGTCAGCACTGTACTGCAGTGACCGCTGGTCCAACGCCGCCAGCCTTACCCGGTTCCTGAGCTGAAACCCGTTAAAGAGTGTCAGCCCGCTGCTGAGAGAGGCGCTGGTGCGCGAAGAACCATCCCATGATACCTCTCCCGTGCTGGCCGTCATACGCTGTAACCCCAGGTTCTCCCCCAGGGATGCACTCAGGGAAGGCAGCATGTTATCCTTCGCCTGCTGTAGGTTTAACTCACCCAGACTGACAGAGACATCGGCCTTTCTGACCTGAATATTCTGTTCCAGTGCATACCCGATACAGTCGGTCAGGGTCCATTGTTCCGGCTGGGCGTGAACAGACACGCTGACAACCCAGAGAAGGGCCGCCATGGTGTGAAACAGTTTTGTACTCATTCTTTTCATTCGAATATTTGAAATTTGTTTTGCCTTTCGAAATGAACCTGCATGAATTCAATGGTCAAATCTTTTTGTAATTCCTTGCTCATCCAGGCTTCATTCCGTGAAACACGATGAGACAAAACTATTACATGATGACCGGGCCGGAAGAATTTTTTAGACGGGGAGGCTGGTTTTGCCGACGAAAACCTTCCTACTGCCGACCGGCAGAAACAAACTTATGACAACAAGGATTTGCCCATGAAAAAATATTGATAAATTGCCATATTGACTAACCACCGTTTTAAAAGCTGATATCATGTATTATATCCTTTTCTACAGGACTGTTGAGAACTACATTGAGCGCCGGAAACCGTTCCGCGAGGAGCACCTCGGACTGATACGTGAGTTTCTCAACGATGGCCGGCTCTTTATGGCCGGGGCGCTGGCCGAACCGGCCGACGGTGCCGTGCTCATCTTCAGGGGTGATAACCCTCAGGCGGCACACGACTTTGTCAGCCGAGACCCCTATGTAAAGAACGGGCTCATCACCGAATGGTCCGTCAGACCGTGGATGGTGGTGACAAGTTAATGTGAATCCTAATATTATCAAGCCATATGAAAAACATTCAACGCCGTTCCGGCAGGGCAAAAAATATTGCCGGATTAGTAATCCTGATCCTGCTGGCGCCGTTTAGTAACGTCAGCGCTCAGGATCCGTTCATGCAATATCCTGATATTCAGGGAAACACTATTGTCTTCGCCAGCGGCGGCGACCTCTGGAAAGTTGCTGCTGACGGAGGTACGGCATGCAGACTCACTTTCGGCGACGGCCGCGAAACATATCCTGAGATATCGCCTGACGGCAGCCTGGTTGCCTTTACCGGCGAATATGACGGCAATGCAGATGTATATGTAATGAACATTGACGGCGGAAACATCACAAGACTGACATGGCACCCGGGCATGGATGAAGTGACAGGCTGGAACCCCGGTAATAACAAGATTATGTTTTCTTCAGGCCGTAACAGTCCCTCGCGCTATGTTAAGATGTACATGATCTCCCCTGATGGGTCGGGCCTTGAAGAGATGATAATGTACGATGCCGCCCGCGGCAGCTTCTCCCCTGACGGGAAAAAGATAGCCTACAACAAGGACTCGCAGGATAATGCTACATGGAAACGCTACAGGGGCGGAAGGGCACAGGAAATCTATATCTATGATCTCGTGAAGGATACGGACACCAACATAAGCAATTACACCGGATCAGACCGGTGGCCCATGTGGATCGGCGAAAAAGTATACTTCAGTTCTGACCGCGACAGAGTACTGAACATCTGGTCATATGACACCGGTAACGGAAAGATTGAACAGGTGACAAAACACACCGGGTATGACGTGAGACACCCTGACTTCGGCGGCAACCAGATTGTCTATGAACTGGGTGGTGATATCTGGAAGCTTGACCTGGCATCTGGTAACTGCGCAAAAGTTCCCGTCAGGATACCAAACGACATGGAGGAGAGACGCCCTTTCATGAAAGACGTAAGCAGTGACATCACCCGCGCAGACATCTCTCCCTCAGGCAGCCGGGCACTGGTGGTTGCACGCGGTGATATATTCACTGTGCCTGCAAAGGAAGGCCCGGTAAGAAACCTCACAGCCTCATCGGGAGCACGAGAAAAGGATGCGGTATGGTCGCCCAACGGCAAATGGATTGCATTCTTCTCTGACACCTCAGGTGAATATGAACTCTATGTCATGAAACCTGACGGAAAGGAAAAACCTCTCAAACTCACCTCCCTGGGTGCGGGATACCGGCATACGCTTAAATGGTCGCCTGACAGCAGAAAGATCGCCTGGACTGATCATACGCTGACACTCTGGTTCATAGATGTTGCCACAAAAACAATAACCAGAGTAGACAGGGAGGAGTATGAAAACGTTGATGTGGCTCTTGACGTTAAATCAATATTCGACTACTCATGGTCACCCGACAGTCGGTTCCTTGTTTATTCGAAAATGAACGAGGCCTATATGTATCAACTATATGTTTACGGCCTTGAAACAAAGAAAATTAACTGCATAAGCTCCGGGCTCTTCCATGACTTTAATCCCCTGTTTACACCTGACGGCGAACATATTGTCTTTATCTCCAACCGCAGGTTTGAGCCTACCTACTGTGATCTCGAGTGGGAGATGGTTTATCAGAAGATAGCCGGCATCTACGCTGTAACCCTGAGAAAGGACGGGAAATCCCTGATGCCATACAGGAGTGATGAGGAGCCTGCTGCTACTGAGGCTGCTGTGGCAGCACCGGCGGTGCCGGAGGAAGTGGCAGCTAGAGGGGCAGGATCAGGAAGGGCAGCAAGGGCGGCCGGGGCAATTATGGCGCCAGTATCGCTGGCGACGGTCCGGATAGACTTCGATGGCATTACTGACCGTGTTGAAGCCCTGCCGGTCGCAAAAGGCAATTACCGCAGCCTGGCGGTCAATGAGAGGTCGCTCTTCTGGCTTAACAGCGACGAGGGTAACTTCAACCGGTTTGAGGTTGCCGGACACGGGCCAATGGATCTCTTCTCGTGGGATTTAAAAACGGCAAAGCAGTCTCCGCTTACCGAGGGTATCGACAACTACAGGCTTTCAGCCGATGGAAGTACAATTGTCTTCAGGAAAAACGGAGGAGTTTCACTTATGCCGGCAGACGGGGGAAACCCTGCGCCACTAAGGCTGACAGACCTTAAGGTCTGGTATGACCCTGTCAGCGAGTGGAAACAGATCTTCAACGAGGCATGGCGAATGGAGCGCGACTACTATTATGAACCTGGGATGCACGGGCAGGACTGGCCGGCGATGAAGCAGAAATATGAAAAACTGGCAGACAGGGCCTCCTGCCGGAACGATCTAACTTTCATCATAGGCGAGATGATTGCCGAGCTTAATACCTCACATACATATGTTTACGGTGGAGACAGCAAACGGCGCGCCGAACCGGTGAACACCGGCATGCTTGGAGCCGATTACTCTGTGGATAAACAGAATAACCTCTATCGCTTCAGCAAGATATACAGGGAGAAGGACTGGTCACGCGAAGCCTGGCCCCCTCTGGCAAAGCCGGGTATAAATATTGCTGAGGGCGATTACCTGCTCAGGATTAACAACACCGACGTGAAGGCTGACAGGGAAGTCTACAGCTATTTCACTGGTCTTGCCGGCAAGCAGGTATCGCTGACAGTGAACTCAAAACCGACGCTGACTGGTGCCCGCGAGGTGACCGTTGTCCCGGCAGGAAGCGAGAGCCGTTACCGCTACATAGACTGGCTCGAGTCAAACCGCCTGGCGGTAGACAAAGCATCAGGAGGAAAGATCGGATACATCTACCTGCCTGACACATGGAACGGTTCGGCCACCGATTTCCCGAGGTATTTCTACTCACAGACAAAGAAGGAAGGACTCATCATTGACGGCCGTTTCAACGGAGGCGGACTCGATCCGGAGATCTTCCTGCAGCGTCTGCAGAAAAAGCCACACGCATTCTGGACCCGCAGGCAGTCTGCTGACCAGCCCATTCCACACCTTGCCGTTGACGCACACATGGCGCTGATAACCAACAGGTACGCCGGCTCGGGCGGTGACGAACTGCCCTACGAGTTCCGCTGGTTCGGCATGGGGCCGATCATTGGTACCCGTACCTGGGGTGGCCTGGTGGGCGTCTCGATGTTTATTGAACTGATTGACGGCGGCACTATCACCGCACCCGACTACCGCATATACAACGAAAAGGGTGAATGGGTGGTGGAGAATGATGGTGTCACACCGGATATTATTGTTGACATCGATTCAAAGAAATACTCTGAAGGCTATGACACCCAGCTGATGAAAGCCGTGGAGGTGGTAATGAAAAAGATCTCGGAAGAGCCACGCTCATGGCCTCAGCATAAACCGTACCCGGTTGACAGGTAGGCTTACCGGACCGCAATTCCGGTCCCGGATCAGATACTGACCAGTCGGCTTATTCCAGCCAGGATTGAGGGGGTGCATCACAGGCACCTCCTCTTTATTTTCCTGCCGCTTCAACCAGCTGCCTGGCAGCCTGATCACCAGGGAACAGGTCAGCCAGCTGACGGGCATAGTTCAGCGCCTTAGCCTTCCTCCCATGCTCCAGGTTAAAAGTTGCCAGTGCATACAGGTAGTCATAGCTGCCTGGCTCCCGCTCCAGGGCAGTGAGGAGGTATCTCTCGGCCGCCGCTGTATTGCCCAGAGTATTCTCCAGCAATCCGAGATTATAGAGTATCCTGGTCTGCTCAGGCATCAGCTTCGCCGCCTTCAGGAAGAACTCACGGCTCTCTTCATATCTTCCCTGTTCGGCCAGCAGCATGGCCAGTGAGCTGTTGAGCTCATGCAATTCCGGGTGATCCCTGAGCAGTTCGCGAAGCAGCCTCTCCGCCTCACTGTGCCTTCCCTGCTGTGCATATACGGTTGCCAGGTTCACCTTTGCCATATAAAACTGATCATCGACTTTAAGTGCTTCGCTGTATGCTGCCTCTGCAGCTGCCAGATTCCCTGCATTGGCATACATTATCCCTAGATTGAATAATCCTCCCGGAAAATCAGCATTGTAGAGGTTGATCTTCCTGTACTCCTCAAGCGCCGCCCGGCGCGCTTTGCGGGCTGCAGGACTCAGCTGATCCTCCCTGACCTCGGAGAGCCTGATGCCGGCCTCGGACCGTATTCCCCTGACAGGATCAATAAGCAAGGGCATCATCAGCTTCTCATAAGATGCCAGATCAACCGGAATATAGTTCATCACCGCTGTATGTCGCACCAGCGAGGCCGGGTCAGTGAGCGCCCGCTCCACGGCACGGTTGGCCTCCGGGGTGTTCATCAACCCCAGGAACCTCACCGCGGTGGCTCTCACCATCAGAGGGAACAGCTCGTTCTCAGAAAAGAGTATCAGGTCCGGAATCACGGTCCGGTCTCCTCTTTCCGCCGCAGCGAAGGTCTCACCATAGTGAGGCCTCGTGCGCTCACCGTACCATTTGAGGATATAGCTCTGCGACCAGGCTGTGCTCCTGTCCTTGTGGCAATCGTTGCACGCATTCGGGACGCCGGTCCTTGCGGTCAGGTCCGGACGGGGTATGCGGAAACTGTGATCGCGACGGTAGTCGACGCCCATATAGTACCTGCCTGTCATGTGACAGTTGACGCACTGGGCGCCGGTGCCCTCAACATATTTTGGCTCTCCGCGGTTGATGAGCCGGCCGGCGCCGTTACTCGAACGGTATGTCTGAGTTCCCCTGGCTGCCGGCTGACCGCCCGGGACGTTCCCGCTGTAAACGTTTGCCTGACTCATAAGCTGCCCGCCGGATACAGCCTGATCCATCTTATGAAAGTGATGTTTCGGTGTGTCATAGATATCCGGCCGGTGGCACTGCAGGCAGAGCCTGTTGTCAGGTTCAATGGTTCTGGCAGAGTGCGAGTCATGACAATCACTGCACATCACCTCCTGCTCATACATCCTGCTCTGGGTGAAGGAGCCATACTCATAAACCTCATCAAGTATCTGCCCATCGGTGTGGTAAAGAGGCTCCGCCGTCAGCATCGGGATCATGTAATTGAGCAGGTCACTGTTGTCGTCAGTGTAATCGCCCATGATCGCTCTGCGTGAATGACAGCGTGCACATACATTCAGCAGCTCCTCGTTGTTCAGATCGCGGGTACGAACAATCAGTCCCGTGTTGACATCTGCCGGCCGTGAGCCCTCAGGCAGTGCGGCCCATACCAGGTGCTCAGAGGCGGGTCCGTGGCATGCTTCACAACTGACATTAATCTCTGACCAGGTGGTGTTATAGTTTTTGGTCACCGGGTCATAGTTTTTCTTCAGGTTCGTCGAGTGGCAGTCGGCACACATGCCGTTCCAGTTCTGTGCCTGCCTGGTCCAGTGCAGCCAGTTGCCGGGCCTTACCTCCTCATCGGTATAAATTGTATCTCCCAGGTGGAACCATCGCTTTCGCTCTGTGTCCCATGCAATAGGAAGGCACTGCAGGCGTCCTCCTTCGAAAGGCACCAGGTACTGCTGCAGGGGAGTGTATCCGAATGTATGGGTCACCTCAAAATCCTCAAAGGTACCCGTCGCGCCTTCGGTGCTGACGAAATACTTTTCGCCCCTGCGAAAGAAACGATGCACCTCCCCACGATGCATGAATTCAAAATTGTTGAAATCGCCCAGGACGGTGCTGTCAGTTGCCGTGGCCATTGCCAGGTCATGGTGCGAACCTTTCCAGAGGTCATACTCCCTCTTATGGCACTCTATGCAGGTGGCGGCGCCGGTGAATGAGGGTCCCTGCGCCCGCGTCTCACCCTGTCTCTCCAGAGCCGTCCGCACCAGGTAAACAGGAAAGGAGATCACAAGAACGGATGTGGCAATTAAACCGATCCGCTTCCATCTCCTCATATTGTCCGTTTCGTGGCTATAGGGCATAGGTCAACTGGTTTGATTCAAACCTCTTACGCTTCGTTATACTGCCCATATCCACCTTCACCTTTCCCTCCTCAATGATGACGGGAAGGTAATCAAGGGGCCTGGGCGCGGGCGAGCTGAGTACTATACCCCGGCGGTCAAAGGCAGATGAATGGCACGGGCAGTCGAACTGCTGACTCTCCTCGTTCCACAGCACAGAGCAGCCAAGGTGCGGGCAGGTCAGTGACAGCGCCAGGAAAGCGCCATCCTTTTCTCTGACGATATAGAGCCTGTTGACCCTGTCAGGGGTGACTGATCCTGCCGGGAATTCATCCACATTGCCTATCACTCGGAGTGATTCTGCAGGTATGCTCTTATAGGTCTCCTTCGATGGCTTGAGCAAGCTGATGATGAACCAGATAAACTCTGCCAGGGCAAAGAATCCAAGTATCTGCCAGATCCTTTTCATGAAGCCTCGCCTGCCTCTTTCCGGTTGGTTCGGCTTGCTTGTCATTTTCCTTGCCATCTCGCGCTTATGTATGTTCTCGTGTCATCATATATTCCAGGGCCACACCAGGTTCATACCTTCTCCCCTGAAGAATATCCCGGTAACGGTTAGCACAGCATATGACACAACCATCATGACTACAACCGATTGTATTATCTCCGGGCGATTGAGGGAGTAATGTCTGCGGAGGAATCTCAGGAAAAGCCACATTGTCACCACTGCCGGCAGGAACGGAACAAGGCCGGTGGTTATGACCGCCGGAACCTTCGGAAGAAGGGCTTCGGGATCAGGAAGAAGCTCACTCAGTGCAATGAAGATCATTGTCATTATGATACCTGCTACTGCGGTCAGCTTTGCCGAGCTGATGCCTTTTCGGGAGAGGAACCATACCCCCTGGTTATTGTCATTGCTCTTCACATAGGGCATCCCTATCGCTGCAGCCAGCACCGTGACAGGAATGATGAAGACCGCGAACAACGGGTGGAAGTGAATGAGCAACTCCTGCAGTCCCATGAAGTACCAGGGAGCCTTTGCAGGATTGGGGCTGAACGCAGGATTAGCGCGCTCCCGCAGGGGTGCGTCAAGGAGGCTGCTTATCATAAAAATCACGGCGAGCAGAGTGATCGCCACCACGAATTCCCTGTTGACAAGATGAGGCCTGGTGCTCACCATCGGACTCTCTTTGTCTTCCTGCGCCACTATTACGCCCCCGGAGCGACGAATCCTCCAAAAGTGCCAGGCCATCAGGGCTATTATCATCAGTGGGATGACTCCGGTGTGAAGGTTAAAGAAGTTAGTGAGTGCAGGCTGACCCACCTCAGCTCCTCCTAAGAGTGCCTTACGGATTGGCTCGCCCGCCAGGGGTACATATGACAGAAGGCTGGTGCCCACTGTCACTGCCCAGTATGAGAGCTGGTCCCACGGCAGAAGGTAGCCGGTGAAGTTGGAGAGGACCACAAGTATGAGAAGTACGAGGCCGGTTACCCAGGTCACATCCCGTGGGGGCCTGTATGCACCTGTGAAGACCACGCGAAGCATATGGAGGAAGGCGATCCAGACGAAAGCTATGGCGCTCCAGTGGTGGATATTGCGGAGCATCTTACCGAAGAGCAGGCTCTCCTGCATGTTGAGGATGGAGTTATATGCATTCTCCGGGGAAGGTTCGTAATGAAACTTCAACAGCAGCCCGGTGACAACCTGTATCACCAGAAGCAGTGCTGCCATGCCTCCCAGGCCGAAAGTGAGGGTGAAACGGAGGGTCGATTCCCTTACCTTCCGCGGGTGCAGATGAAGGATGAGTCCGAAGCGCGATTTCTCTTTCTTCTCAGTTGCTGGATGCTCAGTCATCAGGATTTCCGGCTCAATGCCATAAAAACAAAGATAAATTATTTCGCTATCTTTGCCCCCGCCCGGGACGTTAGCTCAGTCGGTTTAGAGCGCTTGCTTCACACGCAAGAGGTCACTGGTTCGAATCCAGTACGTCCCACTTTTTAATGGCTTTTTAATGGGGTCGGACCAAAATATAACTTTGATTACTAAGATGTTATTATGCATTTGTGGGTCGTTACGGCCCTTAAAATGCTTTTTTTGACGCAATATTGTTATTGTAAGGATAAGGAAAATCTCCTTCTGCAAGTGTAAATCCATCCTCTGTCTGAGTAACCCTTCCCGGTGAAGGTCTGATGTTAAGCTGCATCCTGATCTTATCGATGAAGGCCTCATCTCCCACAGCTATGCTTTCTGTCCATTTCGGCTCACGCTTCAGGCTATCCTTTCTTAGAGCTTCCTGTACCCATTCTGATTGTAACTTTTGTAACTGGTCAATTGATTCCAGGCCCAGAATTCCTTGTAATGCTTTATAATCAATTATAGAGTACCGCTGTTTGGGATATTCTATTTCATAATATCCGGACTCTTCCCATTTTATAGGATGATCAACCATGCCAGCCCTGACCATGTTCATGTGAATATATGCCATACAGTGTTGAAGATGCTCATCCGTACCGATAGCTGTTGCATGATACCTGTCTTCCCAGTAAGCTCCTTTTCGACCTTTTCTGTTATTGTACTCCTGTGCAGTTCTGCCTTGTATCAATTGCATGAAAATGGGAATGCTTCTGGAAGGCGTATTGTCACATACTAACAAATGAATGTGGTTGCTGGTAACAATATAATTCAACACTGAGATTCCGTAACGCTTCTTCGCTTCAAATAACCATTTAATCCACAGTTTCCTGTCCTTTGCGAATTTTAGAAGAAAATCCCTTTTATGGCACCGGTGAGTAATATGCCAAATGTGACCTGGAGTGTAGTATCTATTGGCCCTGGGCATTTCAAATCATTACTTAAACTTAACTTTATATCTCCAATTTATCTCTTTAAGGAATCAAATCCATATAAATTGATTTTTAATAATTTGAATATCAAGTTTATAGCTTGGTCCGACCCCCATTTAACCCCCATTTACAAATCATCAAAATAACCTGCAATCTTTTCAAAGAGATGAACACGTGCGCGGCCAACCATGTTATGCCCGGCACCGGGATAAACGAAGTAATCCACCTGGCGGCCTTGCTTTATGCACTCATCAAGCAATGAGAGACTGTTCTGCCACACCACAACATCATCGTTAGTGCCGTGGATGAGCAACATCTTCCCCTCAAGATTGCCGGCATACCTGAGCAGCGATGACCGTTCATACCCTTCCGGATTTTTCATCGGGGTGTCCATATAACGCTCTCCATACATCACCTCATACCATTTCCAGTCTATAACGGGTCCGCCTGCACAAGCCACCTTAAATACGCCCGGCTGCCTCAGCATCAGCGAGACCGTCATGAATCCGCCATAGCTCCACCCGTGAACACCTATCCTGGTTGTGTCAACAAAACCAAGCGACTTGAGATACCTTACACCTGCCATCTGGTCAGCCATCTCCACATCGCCGAGCTGCCGGTGGATGATGCTCTCAAACTCAAATCCGCGTCCGGCAGATCCACGATTGTCAAGCGTAAAGACAACATATCCCTTCTGGGCCATATAATTGAGGAAGAAGCCTGCCGAACCGGTCCAGGACTTATTGATCATCTGGGCATGCGGACCGCCGTAAACATAGATCATCACAGGGTATTTAACCGACGGATCAAAATCAACCGGCCTGATCAGCCTGCACCATAGATCTGTAACCCCGTCGTCAGCCTTGACAGAAAATATTGACATCTCCCCCGTTTTGTAGTCCTTGTATGGGTTGGCATCCTCAAGAAGAGTATCAACCATGTTGCCTCTGCCGTCGAGAAGGTAATAAGCGCGTGCCATTGTCAGCCCGCTGAAGTCGTCAATGAAGTAGTTCATGCTCCCTGAGGCCATGATTCGGTGCACACCCTCTCCGTCAGTCAAACGATCCGTTTTACCGGTTTTAATGTCGGTGGCATAAAGGTGCCGCTCAAGAGGACTCTCCCTGGTCGCCTCATAATAGACTCTCTTTTTTTGCGGATCAAAACCCAGGAGCCGTGTCACCTCCCAGTCGCCACTCGTAATCTGCTTAATAAGAACACCTTCAGTATTGTACAGATAGATATGATTCCAGCCATCACGCCGGCTCTGCCATATGAACTCCTGACCGCCTGCAGCGGGAAAATACAGCCCGCCGCCCGGCTCTACATACCGGCTGTTCTGCTCCTCGAAAAGGGTTTTTACCAGGCCCCCGGTGGAAGCATCGTACTTGTTCATCGACAGGTGATCCTGGTCGCGGTTGAGAATGCCGGCATAAATATATCTGCCCGAAGGATCCCATGTTACCGATGTGATATACTGGTTTTCAGGACCGGGAGTCTTAAGGTAAACAATCTCGTTAAGTTCATGGCTGAAGATACCGAGTGATACTTTCTGGCTCTTCATCCCTGCCATCGGGTACCTGACCGGTGAGGGCTCTGCAATCCTGCCGCCGGTTTCAACCAGCGGGTATTCGGTCACCTCGCTCTGATCAATCCTGTAGAAGGCAAGAAACCTGCCGTCAGGCGACCAGTACATGCCTGAATTTATCCCAAACTCATTCCGTGAGGGCACATGCCCGTATAATATCTCACTGCCTGCCTCATTGGAGACCTGAATGGTTTGACCTCCGGCAGCCACAAACAGATTGCTGCCCAGAGTATAGGCCACATTCAATGTTTGCTTATCGATAGTGACGTTCTGAGCCTCACTGTCATACTCATTTGCCACTTTCAGACTATTGTCTTTAATATCAAAGAGGTATGCTTTACTGCCGGAGATGAAATAGAACCTGTTGGCATCAATCCATGATATCATCGGGAAGCGCTGCAGAGGCTCCCCTCTGTGCGGGCTCATTTTCGCACTTAAAAGCCCGAGGGTCGCAAGTGTGTCCGCCTCCGCCTCCCTTCCGGCCTTCTTCTGAAGGAGGCAGTTATTTTCAGTATATGTATAGGCATCCATGTCCCCGCGCCATGCCAGGTTAAAAATGCTCTTCGCACGAAGTGCGGGATTCAGATAGTCAGATGCTGTAAACACTTTATCCTGTGCTGTGACCAGTGATGTACCTGTAACCAGGAACAGTACAATAAGGAATAATGATCTCTTCATGAATATTTCGATTTTTAGTATTTCTCTTATCAGTTACGTGAGAGCGGGGCGGAGGCACAATGATCCGTGAGGGAGGTGATCCCTCGCCGTCACCCCTGCTTCCGTATCCTCCTTCGCCGTCACCCCT